>Ga0209724_1000500_pt1 | contig 37779 bp, 31 predicted proteins | sample grotaG_FD_184143 | JGI IMG/M metagenome (GOLD analysis project Ga0209724, IMG submission 184143) | Glacier valley bacterial and archeal communities from Borup Fiord, Nunavut, Canada, to study Microbial Dark Matter (Phase II) -... | ecosystem: Environmental > Aquatic > Freshwater > Ice > Glacier ... | reverse complement strand
ACATTTTGCAGATCGATAAAACGAGCGGACAAGTCACCGCCGTGATCGACGCCAGCGGGCTGCTCACGCCGGACGAACGCACCCTGACCGGGCCGGATGGCGTGCTGAACGGCACCGCCTACGATCCACAGCGCGATCTGTTCATGATCACAGGCAAGCTGTGGCCGTGGCTGTTTGAAGTGCGCTTTGTGCCTGCCAACACACTATTTTGAACTGCGCACGGTTATACGGAGATTTTGAGGATGGAAAATCAATGGTGGCAGGGTCAACCCGTGCTGGAAGTTGCGGTTGGCGGCAATATCACTACCCGCGAACAAGCCTTCACGCTGTCAAAAACCATCGTGGATGATATTGAAGCATCACATTATCCACATGTGATCGTCATTCTCGACCTCAGCAAATTAGGTCAATCACCTAACGCGGCGTCGTTGATCGGTGGCAACTTGCCGCAAACCAACAAGATCGAGCATCTGGTGATGATCAACGCGCCGATGTTATTTCGCATGGCGACCATGCCGCTTGTGCATTTGCGCGATAAGCTGCACTTTTTGGGCAATCCGGCGGCGGCCAAGGTAAAGGCGCAGGAATTGCTCCCACGGCTGCCGAAACTATAATGCTGATTCACTGCTAAACTAAGGAAAACTCGTAATGACTGATAAAACTAACAGCACCTTGCCCGCGACCATGAGCGCCGTCGTTGTTCACAGCTTCGCGCAGGGGCTGGAGGGCACGCGCGTTGAACAGCGCCCCGTTCCACAGCCCGCCTCCGGCGATGTGCTGATCAGAATAGCGGCGTCGGTCATTAATCCGTCCGATTTGATGTTCATTCAAGGCAAATACATCAAAAAGCTGCTGCCTGTGATCGGCGGCTTTGAAGGGGCGGGTACAGTGGTTGCCGTCGGCGCTGATCTGGTAGCTGAGCAGTGGATCGGCAAGCGCGTACATTGCCTGAGCGCAGAAGGTGACGGCACCTGGGCAGCTTATATGCTGACGAAAGCTGCCAACTGCGTGCCGTTGGACGACTCGATCGATTTTGAACAGGGTGCGATGTTGGTGGTCAACCCACTCACGGCCTGGGCGTTACTGGACAGCGTGCGCAGTCAGAATGGTACGGCGGTGGTGCAAACGGCAGCCGCCAGCGCACTCGGCAAGATGATCAATCGGTTGGGCGCGCGCTGGAATATTCAGGTGATCAATGTGGTGCGCCGTCCCGAACAAGTCGCGGAACTGCGCGCAATGGGGGCCGAGCATACGCTGAGCAGCGAAGACGCCGATTTTGATCAGCAGTTACGCGAACTGTGCCACACCGCAGGCGCAAAACGCGCTTTCGATGCAGTCGGCGGTGAGCTGACCGGACGCGTTTTACAAGCCATGCCGAGCGGCTCACGTATTACCGTTTTTGGCGGATTGTCCGAGCAGCCATGCCTGATTCCCGTCGATCAATTCATCATGCGCAATAAAGTTGTCGATGGTTTTTGGCTGTCTACCTGGCTGCCGAGCCAAAAGCGCGAAACGATCGGACGCGCTTTTCAGGAGATGCAGGCGCTCAGCGCAGGTGAGCTGCAAAGCACAGTACGGGCGCGCTATCGACTTGAAGACGCTGCGCAAGCCTTTCAGGATTACAGCCAGCATATGAGCGCTGGCAAAGTTTTGTTCACGCCGGAATAGGAATGTACTAAGATAGACAAGATGCTAGAAACTTCTGAAACTACTTCTATAACAACCGCTGAAACGCACGATCAACCCGCTGATTATCGCGATCAGGTGCGGCGCGCGGTGTTGGCCGATCCAAATTTTGCACAGTTGACGCTCAAAGGACAGCGCAAGGGTGAGCCGCTGGCGTGGCGTCAAATTGTGGTGCGACCGGTTCACATCAAGAACGATCGCTATTTGCAGTTCTCATATTTCAACGATCGGCAAGACATCACCAAAAACTATCGCGGTTCGGAAGCGGCAGCCCGTCTTGATGAAGCGTTGGCGCTGCCGTTCAGCGCGATCCATGTGCAAAGCACCGCCGACGATTGGCATGTGCAAATCACTAAAAAGGGCACGCCGATCATTCACCGTGACAACAAACGAGATAGTCTGCGCGATCCGAACCGCGCCGATACTCCGCCAACCCCGCCCGCGCTGGCACACGATCACGAGAAGAAGCTGCCGCTGCCTGCCGATCACCCGGACGCTTATTTGCAATCAGTGGGCATCATGGACGCGAACGGTAAAATTCGGCCAGCCATGCACGCCAAGTTTGCGCAGGTCAACGCCTTTTTGACGCTGCTCGATCACGAATTAGATCAGCCGTTTGCACAAACACCGCTGGAAATTCTGGATTGCGGCTGCGGATCGGCTTATCTGTCGTTTGCGGCTTATCACTATCTGAACGATGTGCGCCACTTGCCTGCCCGCCTGACTGGAATCGACACAAACGGTAAGCTGATCGACAAGGATACGCTCGGCGCAGCGCAGCTTGGCTATGACGGCGCGTGCTTTGCCAACGCCGCAATCATCGATTATGCGCCGACCGTGCCACCTGATATTCTGTTGGCGCTGCACGCCTGCGATACGGCTACCGATGAAGCGATCGCGCTAGGCATTCGATCGGGCGCGCGTGTGATTCTGTGTGCCCCGTGCTGTCACCACGATTTGCGCAAGCAACTTGAGGCCGTCACTCCCTTCGAGCCAGTGCTGCGCCACGGCATTCTGAAGCAGCGCATGGCCGAACTGCTGACCGACTCGTTTCGCGCACTGTTTTTGCGCATGATGGGCTACAAGACGGATGTAATCGAGTTCGTGTCACCGGAACATACCGATAAAAACGTGATGATCCGCGCTGTCAAAAGCGATGCATCTGCCAGCACTACTGCTGACGCGATTAGCGAATATGCAGCGCTCAAAGCGTTCTGGCACGTCACACCGTACCTCGAAAAGCTGATTGCGCTTTGACCTGCTCCGCTGAGTGCCTGTAATTCTCGAACCGATTTTTAACCTGTTTATTGAGCGCGTTTGCTAGACCTGCATCGTATGCTGTGCTACAATCAGACAGGATAAATGTTCTGTTAGAATAATCAAAAGTATCGCTCTAGGTGGAGACGCATGAGTACAATAACAGGCACTCCGGACGTTAGCGCGCTGGCTCGCGTCGCTAGTCGCCAACAGTCCAATAACTCATCGCGAGTTCTCGGCATTATACTGAGCCTGATCAGCCTGATCGCCTGTGCGCTCAGTCTGATTTATTTTCTGATATTGGCAGTCGGTTGGTATAACACGCCGTTCATTGGCGCTTTCATGTCTGATTCGCTGGTGCTGAATGAGACGAAAACCGTCAGCGGCGAAGTGTGGAACGGTCAACAAGCCGGGCTGCGCGCTGGTGATCGCATCACGCGTATTTCCGGCGAAAGCGGCGATGTGACGTTCGTGCTGAACGATCCCAATAACAGCAACCTGTACAGCGCGCTGCTCGCCCGGTATCATTTTGGGACGGCTGTTCAGGTTGAAGTCAACCGCCTCGGCGCGCAAAAAGTATTGGCGACAGGTTGCAGTGCCTATACCTCGGATGGCACCACGTGCACGTATCAGGTAGTGCTCGCCCGGCTGCCTTTGGTTGACTTTCTCGGTCAATTCATCGTCGGCTTTGTGACCGGGTTGGTGCTGTTCGGCTTAGGCGTAGTGCTGCTGACGCTGCGTTCACATCAGGACTCGGCGCGGCTGGTCACCGACATTTCAGCGGCGCTGGCAATCATTGCGGCGGGCCGTTTTGAATTGATCAGCACGCATCAGACTGTCGCGCTTTGGTTATTCGCCGCCTGTATCGCGGGCGCAGCAGCGATACAATTGGCCTTGATTTTCCCTTATGAGATCGCAGCGCTGCGGCGTACCCCGTTCCTCCGACAAGCAACGCTGATCGGTGGACTATTATTATTTGTGGTGCTGTACGTGATTTATCAGCAGCCCGGCGCGCGCGATGTGGGGTTGCCACAATTGCTTGCGATGCTTGCGGCACTCATTGGAACTGCCGCCCTGGTGGTTAGCCTGGTTCGGCGGCGCACTGAGTCGCCTTCACCGGTGGCGCGTGAACAAGCAGGCGTCATGTTGATCGGTATCAGCATTGGCATATTACCCACCGTTTTGTGGTTTGTCGCCCTGTTAGGCGAACGCGCTTTTGGATGGTCGTGGTTGGCCTTTCCATCGTTCTACGCTTTACCTTCGTTGATTGTGCTGCCACTGAGCATGATGTACGCGCTGTTGCAGCAGCGTTTACTGGATAGCGATACGGTGATCAGCAACGCGTTGATCTATAGCGGCTTAGGTCTGGTGATGATCGTTGCTTACAGCTTGCTCAGCTTCGGCTTGTATCTGCTCACCGCTGGCGCTTTCCATTGGGATAGCCCGGTGCTGATTGCGGTGACAATCCTGGTGATCGCGACGGTAGTCAACCCCATTCGGACGCGGCTCGATCGGGTGGTCGATCAAACCTTTTTCAAGCAGCGCCGCATTTTTGAAAATCGACTGGAGCTGTTTGGGCGCAAGCTCACTTCAGTGACCGAGGTGAGCAGCGTCACGCATGAACTGAAAGCACAGCTTGATCAGACGCTTTCTCCACAGCATCTGTTTACTTTTTTGCGGAACATGACCACGGGCGAATATGAAGCAGTCAGCGCTATAAATACAACCCAATCGGCCACCGACATTCATTTTTCGCCGGGAAGCTCCTTGCTGACTTATATGGGTGGCGACAATTCACTGCTGTACATCACGGCCACCCATCCGCTGCCGCCGGAATTAGCGTCCGAGCGCTCGCGCCTGTCGGTATTGTCTACGCCCGTCTTTGCGCGGTTGCACAGTTCCAGCCGCCTGAATGGATTTTTGGCGATCGGCCCGCGCGGCGATCGGCAGCCTTACAACTATGAGGATTTACGATTCATCGAAGGGTTAGCCAATCAAGCAGCGGTAGCTTATGAACGCGCGCAAGTCATCCTGGAAGCGCAGCGTAACGAACGCGAGTTGAAAGTGCTGAATCAGGTCAGCGCGTCGCTCAACATCACGATGGACCTGGATACACTGTTGGAATTCATCTATACCCAAACCAACAAAGTGATTCAGGCACCTAACTTTTATATCGCGCTGCGTACCAACAATCCTGATGAGTTGTATTTCGCCTTCTATCAGGAAGCGGGCGAGCGCGAATTGAAAAAAGAAGGTAAGCGTTGGCGCATGGGGCATGACCTGTTGAGTGATGTGGTACGTGCTCAGCAGCCAGTCAAGACCGATAACTTCACCGCCGACTCAGCCAAACGTGACAGCACTTCACCGCTGGACAACCCGAATCTACGGGCGTGGATGGGCGTGCCACTGAATGCCGCCGCGCGTGATGCGTTGGGCGTGGCGATGTTGGCGACGACCGACTCGGCGGTCAGTTACAGCGACGATCAGATGCGCATTTTCTGGAATATTGCAGACCTGGCGGCGGCAGCACTGGATAAAGCGCGCTTGTTCCGCCAGACGCAAGAACGCGCTCGCCAGCTTTCAGTGCTGAACGACATCAGCACACAACTCGCTTCGGAGTTTGAAAACGTCGAAGCGCTGTTAGAGATCATCACGCAGCGCGCCATTGAAATCTTGAATGCGGAAGCTGGATCGCTGCTGCTCAAAGATGAAGCGACCGGCGATTTGATCTTTTCGGTCGTCAATGGCGGCGGCGGCACCAATTTACTCGGCACGCGCATCCCGCCAGGGGTAGGTATCGTCGGTAAGGTGGTCGAAACCGGCCACCACATCATCGTTAATAACGCGCCCCAGGATAGCGATTGGTTTGGCGAAGTTCATCAAAAAACACAACAAACCGACGCCAGTTTTCGCACCAATGCGATTTTGGCAGTGCCGCTCATTGCGCGCGGCGGCGTGATCGGCGTGCTGGAAGTGATCAACAAGACGGACGGCTCCGGCTACGTCGAGGACGATGTGCGTTTGCTGACCACGTTTGGCAGCCAGGCCGCTATCGCGATTGAAAACGCACGACTGTTCCAAATGACCGACCAGCAGCTCGCCACGCGCGTTCAGCAGCTCGACAATATGCAGCGCATCGACCAGGAATTGAACCGCACGCTGGATTTGCGCGCTGTCATTAACCTGACGCTGGATAACGCCTTGCGCGAGTCGAATGCTGATGCGGGTGCGTTGGCGCTCGTCCATGAAGACCCGCTTGGCTTTGAAATCGTCGGCAGCCTCGGCTATCCGAAGGGCACATTTACCCCTGGCGAAATCTACCCAATCGATATGGGTGTCATTGGGCGCGTCTATCGGACGGGCAGCGCCTCGTTAGTCACCGAACTGGCCGATGACGCCGATTACCTCGAAACGCTGCCTGAGGCCGTTGGCCAGCTTGCCGTGCCGATGACGACCGCCGGGAAAGGTGTCACGGCGGTGCTGCTGCTCGAAACGCGCACGCCCGGCGTGTTCAACATGATGAATATGTCGTTCATCAAGGCGCTTGCCGAACATGCGAATGCCGCGATCACCAATTCACAGTTGTTCGCGCAGTTGCAGCAAGCGAACTCGGCGCGCAGTAAATTCGTGGGTTTTGTGGCGCACGAACTCAAAAATCCGATGGCGTCTATCAAAGGCTATGCGGAAGTGTTGCTCGGCGGTATGACCGGATCGCTGACGGATCAACAAAAAGACTTCATCGCGATCGTACAGCGAAACGTCGTTCGGATGCAGCAAATCGTTGAAGACTTGCGCGACCTGACTGCGCTTGAAACGGGCGTCCTGACTGTCAAGACTGCGCCGATCAGCTTTAATAATGTGCTTGTCGAAACCTTGCGACCACAACAGCGCGCCTTCGATGAAAAAGAGCAAAAGCTGGTGCTGGATGTGCCCGAAAACGTGCCGCTGATCATGGGTGATAGCAACCGTTTGATTCAGGTGTTGACCAATTTTGTCAGCAATGCCAATAAGTACACGCCGTCGGGCGGAGTGGTCACGATCAAAGCCGAGGTGGTGCCCAATAAATGGGATCCCGCCGGAGCGCCCGAAGTGCTGCACTGCGCCGTCACCGATACGGGCATCGGCATGGACCCGGAAGACCTCAAAAAGCTTTCGACGCCGTACTTCCGCAGTGAAAACCCATTGGCGCAAGAGCAGTCCGGCACGGGCCTCGGCATGACTATTACTTATGCTTTGATCGAAGCGCACGGCGGCATCGTGTGGGTCGAGAGCGAGTTGGAAGTTGGATCGACCTTCCATTTCACAGTGCCATTGGCGCTTGAGAAAGAAAAAGTACGCTAACTGAAACAAGCTGCGGTTAGCATCGCGCGTACCGTCTTAATTCCGCTGCTGAGTGGGACGATATTCGCGACAGCATTGGTTGTGCTGTACGTTCAGGCGCGCATAGTTGACAGCGCTGCGCATGATAATGTTACGAGCGTGCTGCGTGACGAAGTTTTGCACGGTACGTTGTGGCTCAACTTACAAGTGGGGATCGTGTGCGGCGTGCTGTTGTGGCAAGCGGGGATTGCAGCCCGACATGGGTCGGTACGTGTTGGTCTTGCCGCCGGAATTGTGATCGGGATAATCGAAGGCGGCGCGGGAGTGTGGTTCGGTGCGCCGCCTTTATTTTTGATCGCGCTGATCGTGCTGATCGTCGGTTCAGGTGCGTATGGTGGCTATGTGTCTGACCCTTCCCTGAAAGAAAAGGGATTCTAAAGCGCTTCTATCACCGCGAACGCCGTTTCGGGATCGGCAGCAGAAACGGCACGCGCTGCTGATAACGCTCAAACGCCCCGCCGTATGCCTTGTGCAGCCGCGCTTCTTCGCGGAAAGCGCCGATCACGGAATAGCCCGTTGCCAGTGCCGCGAGTACTGCCAGATTGATCGTCATACGCGGAAAGAACCAGAACAGCCCGATCGTTGATAGATCGCCGGCGTGCCGTGTCCATTGGAACACGCCACCTGTGATCAACTGCCCTTGTGAATCACGCGCGGGTCCCTGTGTGACCGTCTCAGGCTCGATCGGTTGTCCACCGAGCAATTGACCGACTTCAGCAATGCCCGTCATTCTGAACAGATTGCTCTCGACCACGCTGTCTGCCAATATTGCCAGTGCCGCCACTTGTACGCCGCGCATCACACCTGCCCACGGCGCGCGAACTTCGTACAGCACCCGATCCGGCTGCCGAACGAACCATAGCATGAAGCCGAGCGTGCTGACGATCGCGCCGATGACATAGGCGAAACGGTACAGCCCATAACGTAAACGCGCGCCGCCAATGCGCAGCACCAATTGCTTTACGCTGTTGGACGCGAGCGCGCTATGTGCCAGCCCCCACACGACCGCCACGAGTACGACGCGCGCCGTACTCGCTTGTTGTCGATCCAGCCGATTATGCTGATTCAAGATAGATCAGCTCAAAACGGCTGTGCATATTGATTAACAGTGCTTTCGCCAGCGGGCTGTCCCGTCAGCGAATTGGGCGCATTCAGGTTCGCGCCGCTATCAATGCCCACCCCTAAGCGCTCCACAAGCTCGCCGCCCAACCAACCGCCAAAACCTGCCAACGCTGAGCCAACCACCGAAAGCAGCAGTGCCGTATTCGTTGGCTTGTGCGGATCATCACGGCGCAGCAGCCAGCTTGTGCCGAACAGCATTGAGACCGCCGTATTGGTCAGCCCATGCGTCAGACCGATCCGTTTGGCGCGCGTATTTTCAGGCAGCGCCACCCAATCGATCAAGCCGAAAATGGACGCCGTGAAGCCGCTCAGCACACCAGCGCCGAGCATATAAAAGGCGCTGAGCGATAGCTTTCTGTTGTGCGTCACAACGGCCAGCCCATCGAAGATCACGGATGTGAGGAGTAAGCCGAGCGGAAAAACGATCAAGAGCGGATGTAGTGCGTGCCCGAAAAATTTGGTTTTGCTTTCCACGATTAAGCTCCGGTTGTTTGTGCTGTTGTATGCTGCTTGCGAGCATCAACCGTGCCACGAGATCAGAAGTCCTCACCCCAAGAAAGGCGATTAGGGGTGAGGGCTTTGAAGGGCTTATTGGTGCTGGTACACTGACCAGTCCAGATATTTTGAGAGCGCCTCGTACATCACAGGTGCAATGAGCGTCTGGTTGATCGAAACGTGATGCTCGAAGCCGTTCTCGCAAATGTAGGTCAGCAGTTCCTGAAAGCGCGGAATCTGCACGACGCCAAAACCGCCAAACGTGCTCAGCCGATCGTTGGTGAACTTGCCTTCGCCAACATAAGCGGTCATTTTGCCGTTCAGGTCGTCGGTTGAAATGCGTAAGTACGTGAACGGATTTTCACGCACACGGCCAACCACTGTGCCGTAAGTGTTTTCGCGCCCAACCGTACCCGCAATGATCGCTTGATAATCCATCACCGGAATCTCGTCTACAAAGATGTCTTTCGGCAGATTTGAGCAGTGAAACACGACCCCTTTATCAGGATCGTCGCCATAGTTGTTGTTCCAATCGACCAACGCACTTGGTTTGCCGGACGCCAACGCCAACGCTAACATGGCGCTGACGCCCGCCACATCCGTTTCGCAGGCAGAAGGAGTCAGGCTGTTACTCGCCATGCTCATGATCGTGCAGGGCACTACGCCGAAATATTCTTCCATCGACGTCCAGCACTGAATCGCGGTTGCGTCTAGCTGATGTGCCGCCGTCCACTCGTCGATCACCGCGCCGAGTTTCGACATTTTCAGCAGCGCCAATTCGGGAATGCCACGCGTATTGGCATAGCGTTCAATCGCGCCGCGCTTGGCGACGACGGCCTCGTCCGCATCCGCTAACCGTTCAATGCGTCCGAACACTTCGGATAAATCGAGCGTCTCTACGCTGATCCCGGAATGTTCCAGCAACTTTTCGCTGTAACGTACCGTGTTGAAGTTGGTCGGACGAGCACCGATCGCGCCGATACGGGCGTGCCGCATTCCACGTACCACGCGACATACCGCCGTGAACTTTTTAAGATCAGCCGTGAACGCTTCACTATGCGGATCAACCGTATGCAAGGCGGTCAGCGAATACTTGATATTGTACTGGCGTAAGTTGTTGCAGACGCTCATTTTGCCGCAAAAACTGTCACGGCGGTGTTCGATGTCCATGTGCTTTGGATCGTCGGGGAAGGCATGGATCAGGACTGGCACGTTCAGCTCGGCAAAGCGCAGCACGTTCGCAACTGCGCGCTCGTCACCAAAGTTTGGCAGCGTAACCAGTACGCCGTCGATCTCGTCACGATGTTGGCGGAACAATTCAGCGCACAACCGCGACTCGGACAGCGACTCGATAGCGCCGTGATCGGTTGCATTTTCGGGGGTAATGATCGCGCGGATGCCCGCTTTTTCGAGCACCTGTAAGATCGCCGCACGGCCTTCAGAAGCCAGTTGATGCGGAAAAAAGCCGCGATTACCGACAATTACAGCAAGCGTAAGTGGGCGCAGCAGCGGCGATTGATAGGCCTGTGGCATTGCAGCAGGCGTTGTAAGGTTAACCATTGCATATCCTGGTTTGGAAAAACTCAAAGTTCATTAACAATTTGCCTATTGTACCTAAATTCAATGCGATGCAAAGACTGTCCTTGCCAAACAATCCAGCCTGCCCCGTTTTGCTTTCGCAGCGCGGGGCAATTTGTTCCCTATTGCTAACCGTCGTAGGACGAAGGTGCACTGAGCGTGCTGATAGGTGCCGCCATTGAGCTGACTGGCGCTGATGTGGCACTGTTTGACGGCATAATCACATTGGCAATACTTGCTCCCACACTGGCGACGCTCCAGTGCCCGGCGATCGGAATATCATTGGGATTACCTAATACCAGATAGTTATTGCCAAAGCCTGACGACAAATCGTTTTTCAGATAGATCAACGCGCTTGAAGGTCGGAAACCGCCGATCCCATCGTGACCCTTGCCATTCCAATCACCCGCGATCGGCACATCACCGGGGACGCCCAGGAGGGCAGTGTAATCACCAAATGCGCTGCCGCTGCTTGTCTGGTTCGACAGGTAAAAAGTGATGTTCGATGTCCGCAGCACGCCGGGGCTATCGACGCCATCGCCGTTCCAGTCGCCTGCGATCGGCAGATCACCCGGCAAACCGAGCACCATAGAAACATCGGCAAAGCCCGTTGTCAGCTCATTTTTCAGGTAGATTATCCCGTTTGAGGGACGGAAAATACCTGCGCCGTCATGGGCTGCGGTCGCTGTCCAGCGTCCCGCCATGGGCAGATCATTGGCAATGCCAAGGACGAATGTGTGATCGGCAGCACCCGGCGTATTGCTATCGCGCAAACTGAACAGGCCGTTGCTGCGATCGAAGATGCCGATCGTATCAAAGCCACTGCCCGTCCAATCACCCACAACCGGATAGCCATTGGCAGCGGCAGGGTTGAATGCTATTGTGGTTTCCGCGAAGCCTGTGGCATTCGTATTCTTCAGATAAAACGTGCCGGTGGTGGGCCGATAAATACCAACGGTATCGCGTCGGCTCAGATCACCGTTGAGCGTGTACGCCGATAAGTGTGCGCTATTATCCGTGATGTACAGCGTACTATTCACCACAATCGGGCTTTCCCAGTGAATGGAGCTGATGTTCATATCGCTCCACACAACGGCACCGGTAAGCGGGTTCAATGCCTGCATCAAGCCGCCGCTGGCATAATACAACACGCCATTGGCAATGATCGGTGAAGTGCCACCCTTTGTGTTTTTCCATACGGTGTGCAGCGTCGGGTTGTTATTAACGATTTGTAGTTGCAACGCGGAAATGCCATTGTCGTTGGTGACGATTACCCACGTTGAATGATCGGTCGGATTGACCCACACGGCGGGCTGCGTAAGCACTTCGCCACCTTGCGGAACATCCAGCAAAGCCAGTTCGCCACCTGTGTGACCAGTGCCGCCCTTACCACTCATATCGGTTAGATTGATGAGCCGAAGTTTGGCGTCTTTACCAGCTTGAACCGCAATCGGCAGCGTATAAGATGCAGCAGGCAGCAGCACTGGCGCCGTGCTGCCAATATCAGCGTCGGCATCTTGCAGTGACTGGAAATTGGTAGGCGTGTAAGTATCCAGTGGGACGCCATTGGCACCACTGCCGTCTGGATTCAACGCGAACACGGTGTCACCCCAATAATGAAGCGACGCGTTATAGTCGCCGTTGCCAGTGGTCATATAAATGCGGTCGGTATCGGCGCTGTAAACGACACCAGGCCGTGCCCAGATCGCTGTTTGCTTGCTCGAACAATCCGCAGCGCCCATTCCCTCGTTGAAGTGCACCGCCTGATCGCTGCATACGGTGTTGAACACCTTTTGCGAACCATCAGCCAGATTGATCGCCGTGATGTGCCCCTGATAATCACCACGATCGCCAGGGTAACCGCCATTTGCAACGTAGAGATAGCTCACGCCACTACGCGCTGTCGCGATCGATAAAGCGGACGAGCCTTTCTCATCATAGGGCTTGAGCGTTGCCACTTCCGGCCAACCGTTCCCAATTGTTTCACTACCAGAACCGACCGCATATTTATGTGCTTTGCCATCTAAGCCATAGCTGTACACAAACTGTTTATTCGGATCGATCGCAGGCGACGATGTGGTATAGCACGTTTGCGATCCGTTGTTGATATGACAGCTTCCGGGGCCATTTTGGTGCGCCCACAACTGCACGCCGCTGTGGGCGTCCAACGCTACAATATGACCGTCGTGGGTCGTTACGTATACAACATCATGCGTGCTGCTATCAGGTAGGCTGACGCCGCTCAAATAGACGGGTACGCCGTCCGCCGTGTCCGGCAAGCTGACTTTGAAAGTTTGCCGCAAATTAGCGACATTGCGCAGCGTGATCGCCGTTTCCTGGGGATCGCTGCCGGAGTGCTGCGAATCACCGTTGAACTGCGGCCAATCATAAGCCAACGCATTTAACAGGGGCAGCACGCTGAGCAAAAGCGCCACGCCAATGGTAGTTATACTGATCAAACGCGATTTTTTGAGCCTGAAGTTCAACATTACAAGTCCTTTCTTCTCTTTACCTATCGATTGACTTACGCGTGATTCCTAATTGAAAAGCAGAAAATCATGTCACTGAATATTATAGCATTGAGCAAAAACACGCCCAAAATCGAAATGTGACTGCGCTGAAAGGCAGCATCTCAGGAGGGATTCATGGTGTGGTAACAGCACCGATACTCGATAGCTAAAATTGCCTACCATCAAACGTTTGTTAAAATTAATCAGCATGGATAATGGCACTAAACACGAAATGCCGATGATCGTCAGCCAACGTACGCCAATTTTCAACGCAGCGCAGCTCAAGCCGCAGCGCTCATACAGAAGAAGTGCACTTCTTCTGTTTTTTTTTCTGTATAAACCCCGGTCTTTAGGCCGGGGCAACCCATCACGGCGGCGCGACCAATAATTTATAGTGCGGCAAGTCCAGCATCAGCACTTCCAGGGCGAGCCGCGTATTCACGTTTTGCTTCAGATAATTCGAGGTGCGTTGCACAGCGTTGAGCACGCGTTGTGCGTCTTCGATGTGCAGTGCCGCCGCGAGCTGTGCAAGCGTATGTTTGCGATCGCGATTAGTGATGCCGATATGCGACGCGCTGATCAGCAGCAGCACATCGCGCCAGTAGCTTTGCCAGAGCGTGAGCAGCGCGGGCAGCTTATCTTTATGTGCAGCTGCCGACAATTGTTCGGCGTATTTGAAGCGCCCGATGCGATCTTGCTCAAGCAGCATTTCCAGTGCATCAAGCGCATTCGTTCGGTCAGTCAGCAGTGATTCATCGGCTGCGGCTTCCAACGCCCACCCTAACCGCCCGCCCGAAAGCTGCGCGAGCAAAGTGGCGCGCTCACCGTCCGCCACATGCCGCCGTTCCAATTCGGCGCGCACGGTAGCCGTCGGCAGTGGATGCAGCGCAAGCGGTTGGCAGCGCGAGCGGATGGTAGCAGGCACTGCGTCGATGCGCTCCGCCGTGACGATCAACAGTACATAGGACGGCGGCTCCTCCAACGTTTTGAGCAGTGCATCGGCGGCTTGTGGGTTTGCCTGATGAAAGCGTTGCAAGATCACGACGCGATAACGTGCCTCGATCGGATGCAAGGCCAGCGTATGCTGCATCTCCCGAATCTGGTCAATTTTGAGCGTCTTGTCTTCGGCGCTGATGATCGTCACGTCAACGTGATTATGCGCCGCGATCAAACGGCACGCACGACATTTTCCGCACGGGCGTATCGTTTCGGACAGGCAGTTGACGGTACGCGCCAGCCCTATCGCCAGCGCCGTTTTGCCGACACCTGACGGCCCGCCGATCAGATACGCGTGGCGCAGCCGATCATGCGCGATGCTGCGCCGTAACAGTTCGACTGCCCATTCGTGACCGATTACGCCCCAATCCCCGGAATACTCAATCATGCGGAAATCCCTACGCTATGTTGTCACGGACTATCGTATTATGCGGGTTGTTTGGCGGTGTTCAGCGCCTGCGGATTCGTTCCGCCGTGCCGAATATCCGCGATCATCAGCAAGATCAAGCTGACACTGCCCGCAACTGCGACACTTTGAACGAGCGCTAACGGGCCGCCAACGCCGCTGGTAATGGCGCTCCACAGCACGAAGAACAACGCCGCACTGCCCAAAATCACTGAAAATATATTGCGATCGCTGCGCAGCGTGCCCTTGCCGACCTGATCCGTATGCCCGATCAGCGACAGCACCCACACAATCGGCAGGACGCCCCACGCCCAATCGGGCATCAGTGCATTCAGGCTGACCAGCGGCGGGATCATCCCGGCCAGCATGATCAGCGCGGGCACCAGACTCGATGCCAACAAACGACTGCGCAGCGGCTGCGGGATGAATTGCGAAATGAACGGCACGCCCATATCGCTGCGAAAGACCGCCGCCAACTGTGACGGCAGCAACGCAACCAACAGCACCGCCGTGACGACCACCACGATGAAGTTATCCGGTCGCCACGCCAGCAAGCCGATCCCCATTGCCAGCCCGACCGCGAACAACTGAATCGTTTGCCCATACTGCCGCCGATAGAAAAGCGCCGTCCGTGCCGGAATCGCCAGCAAGCCGGTCGCTTTGGGAAGCACACCCGCCGCGTAACTTTCGCTGGCGCGTTTCTCGCCCAAAATCGATAGCAATAACTGTCGATCGACGAGCACCATATAGCCCAACCCCTGAATGCGCGCGAGCACATCCGCGCCGACTGCTGCGCGCGTCATCGATAAGCCGCGCGATTCAAGCGCCACCACGATCACGCCAACGGCTGCGAAAGCGATCAACAGCGGCCAGCCGATCAGAATCGCGGGCGCGTCTCCACGCATCAGCAGCACAATCAAACGCCCCGGCCATAGCAGCACATCGCGATTGTTGTACAGCACGACTCCCGCCGCCACCAATATGACGAAGCGACCTAACCAGCGTGTGAGCGCTGGCAGCGGCGTTTTTGAGTATTCTTGCAATGAGATATGCCAGCCGAGCGCCAACATCGGCATGACCCACAATAGCAGCGCCAGCCAGCCGCGCCCAATAGCCGGGAGCACGTCGATCGCCAGCAGCGAGCCGCCAGCCAGCGCAGGCGCTAACAGCGTCATGGGGATCAAGCCGATGATCGAGATGAACAGCACTACTTCCAGATAGCGCCACACCGCCAACAGCCGCCGATCGAAAGGCGCTGCGGCCAAATAGGTGATGTCGCCAAAGGTCATGCGCAGCATCCACGCGCGCCACGGAATCACGATCAACGCGATGCTGAGCACGGCGATCAGCGCAGGCAGCGAATTTTGCAGCGCGATCGCCACCAACGCGGGCGAGCTTTTGCTTTCCAGCACGTACAGTCCGTTGAGCAAACTGACGGCGGTAGGCGTCATGAGCGCGACGATCAACAGATAAATATAGGCGAACGTGATCCGTTCCTGCCATTTGCCGGATGCAGGCAGCAATCCCAACGCGCGCGACCAATACGCCAATGTCCAGCGAAACTGAGCGAGGCGCAGCGTTACAATACTGCTCAGCATCCCGCGCAGTGTGATTTGTGGTGCAAATTGCGGATTCATTATTTATTGCGCCGCGTCGGGGTGCAAGCGCGTGAATTCTTCAATGGCGGCGGTGAACACGCTGGCAATATTGGCGGAGTCGGGCAGGTGATAGCGTTCGATCCAACCGCGTGGCGAACCGTCGCCAATTTTGTTGCCGTTCAGCATCAGAAAGAAGCGATCGATCCCTGGCGTCACTAACTCAACCTGATGGCTGCTGAGCAGTACCGCGCCCTGATCTTCGGCCTGAAACTCGTCCAGCAAACGCCACAGCACGCGCGCGCTCAGCGGATCAAGGGCGGCGGTTGGCTCGTCCAACAAAATCACTTTCGGGTTGATCAGCAGTCCGAGCGCCAAGCCGAGCTTGTACTTCATGCCGCGCGAATAAGTGGACGGATAACTTTTGCGCACCTGCCATAAGCCGAGCGCATCCAACAGATATTCGGCGGCGGGTTCCACATCGACCAGATCGTGAAAGCGTCCGACCATCAGCAGATGATCCCAGGCGGTCAGGCTCTGATAAAAGTTCGGCGTATCGGGCAGCATCACCAGTGACGCGCGCGCTTTTTGCTCATCCTGCGTGAGCGATGCGCCGCACACCGTCACTTCGCCTTTGTCCATCGGCAGCCAGCCCGCCAGACACTGCAGGAGCGTTGATTTGCCCGCGCCGTTCGGACCAATGAGCGCGACCCGTTCGCCTGCATACAAGGTGAAATCGATGCCATGCAGCACTTCGGTCGATCCATACGTTTTGCGCACGCCGCTAGCGTCCAGCACGCTTTCGCCAATGATGGGTTTGACCCGCACCGGATCGGCAAACGCCATGGCCGGAATGTTTGCCTGAGCGGTCGCTTCAATCGCGATTTCGTCGGGGGTGTCGAGCGTGGGCGAGACAGGCAGCGGGCTGATGACCCGATCCTGACGAGACTTTTTGGACAAATTTACCTCTGGCGCGAGCGCGCAAATCAAACAGATCGGACAATGATAGCGCGTTTTGGGCGGGTTCTCAAGCTTTCGCTTGGGAGTGACCAGGGCAATGGTATCTGAATTCCAAGGACTCGCTTGCTATTCGGGGATATAGCGCGGGCGGGGGTTAGCTCGGCAGCCCGACCTGAAGATCAAAGCTCATACAGAAGCAATTGCCGTATATCTTCTGTGCGACGCCTGCGCCGGGGCACTGCTCAAGGCCAACGCGCCCACCAGCATCAGCGCGGCGAACATGACCGACAAAAGTTTGCAAACGTTTTTCATCATGATCTCCTCAGCGGCATAATGCGGCGTCAGGTCGGCGGTGTGCAGCGACCAGGCAGGCTGCCATACGTACCGTCTCGTCGGTGCTGCTGGCGCTGCCTGGATCGGTGAGCGCGGTAAAGCCGGACATATCAACGAACAGTGACGCTGCATTGAATTGACCTGTAAAGCGTCCCGCCTGGCACTGTGCAGTCACTGTACAATGAAAAGCGGATCAGCGCTACTATATGCGATTCATCACTGATTTTCTCCGCAAAAGAACTGAGAATTTCTGGATACCTATTGACTTTTCAAGCATATAGTCGGGTACTCACTTTTGTATAGTAGGCACTTGAAAATTCTATACTTACCAAAAGGAGAGTGACCAATGAACCAAGTTTCCATGCGTGACAAACAACCATCGAACGACCTTGAAACGTGTCTGACAACGCCATCCACACCGGGGGCAATGGATCCACGCCTTGAAGCGCTTGTCAATGATATGATCGGGTGTGTCGCTGATAAGTGGACGATGGTGATTTTGGAAGTGCTCACAGAGCATGGTGAAATGCGTTTCACCCGCCTGGCAGAAAAAGTCGAGGGCATTAGTCAGAAGATGCTGACTAAAACGGTGCGTCAGATGGAACGCGACGGATTGTTAACGCGAACCGTGTATCCTGTCGTTCCGCCCAGGGTGCAATATAAGCTAACCGATCTTGGCTTTGGCCTGAGTGCAGCTTTTTGCGGCGTTTGGACTTGGGCCGAAGCACATTATGAACAAGTCGAACAGGCACGCCGAAAATATGATGAAAACCTGGCTCGTGGTCTAACGCAGTGAAGTTGAAAGCGAAAATCGTAGCCGTTGGGTGTAACGTGTAACCTCTTCCTAATTCAATGTGGCCGACTGCTTTTATTCATCAGGCCGCACTCAATTGCAGCCTCGCAAAGGTGCCCTCACCCAAAATGCCGCTGCTTTGAATGTCCAGCCGTCCACCGTAGCGTCGCGCCAGTGCCAATACCAATGCCAGCCCAAGCCCCGTACCTGGTATCTGCCGGGTATGGGCGCGATCGACGCGGAAGAAACGCTCCGTCACGCGCGTTAAATCTTCAGGAGGGATGCCAATGCCCGTGTCGCGTACTTCGATGAACCACTGTTTGCACTGCGCATCGCGGTACGCGTTCACCGTAATGCAGCCCCCTTCCGGCGTATATTTCGTCGCGTTATCCAGCAGATTGCCGACCATGCTGCGCAAATCGCCCGGCGCGATCCGCACATCCGGCAAATTCGGCGCGATGCTCACCTGTAACTGTTGATGCTTGCGCGTAGTGCCAGGGCGGGCAGCGCGTAAGCAGTCCGCGATCACTTCAGCGGGCGCGATCAGTTCAGCAGGTGGCCGGAAAGTTTCGTCTTCGGCGCGCGCCAGTTGCAAAAGTTCCGACACCAACTGACCCAACTGCGTCGCTTCCAGGTCGATTTCGCCCGCATAACGCCCGGCTTCTTCGGCATCCAACGCACCGCCCGCCAGCATTTCGGCGCGTAAACGGATCGCGGATAGCGGCGCGCGTAACTCATGTGATGCGTTAGCGACAAATTCACGCTGCCGAGCCACTGTGTTTTCGATCTGTGCGGCCATATGGTTGAACACGCTGCCGAGTGCCGCCAATTCGGTCACGCTGGACGTTTCAGCGACGCGCGTATCAAGCTGACCGTCGGCCATTTGCTGCGCCGCTGCACTCAGTGCCGATAACGGGCGCACGATTCGCCCGGCCAGATACCACGCGGTGAGTGCTGCAATCGCTAACGTGCTGAATGCCGCCCCAAACAGGATCAACCACCGTTCCCGCAAACTGGCTTCTACCGTTTCGAGCGATGCGTCAAGCCACACCGCGCCGATCACCAAGCTCGAATCGTGGACGATCGGTACTGCAATATATAAATGGCCGTTGCGCGTCTGGTTAACCCTATGGCCGCGCAAAGCACCGCTCAATTCGGGCGCATTAGCGGGTGGCAGCGGTGCATTCAAGGTCGCTGCAAGGCGGCTGCCATCGCGATTAAAGATGCTCAAAAAAGCGTTATGCTGCGTTACTTGTGCCAATGCCTGCTGCTGATCGATCTGCAACATACCATTGGCGGGTCGTTCAGCGGGTTGTCCCAACGTGCTGGCAACAATCAGCGCCAGGTTTTGCTGCTCATGCGCAAACGCCGTATAGCTCATGTCCGACATTTGCGCACCAGCGATCACGATCAGCAAGCCTAAGCCGATCGCCAGCGTGACCAAGATCGTGCCGCTCAACTGAATGTGCAATGCGCGTGTTTTATGACTAGGTCTGATCAGTGCAACCATTTTTGAAGTTCTCGTCCAGTTTCACTTAATTTCATTTTGGGTGGCAAAGCGATAACCGACGCCGCGCACGGTCTGGATATAGCGCGGCGCGGACGGATCATTCTCGATCTTCTGGCGCAGCCAGCGCACATGCACATCAAGCGTGCGTGTATCGCCTAACCAATCGGTCCCCCATACCTGATTGAAGATCGTTTCGCGGTCGATCACCTTACCCGCGCTGCTCATCAGCAAGGCCAGCAGCTCATATTCTTTCTGGCGCAGCGTCAATTCAGCGGCAGCTTTGAATACGCGCCGCGACTCGCGCCGCAGCAAGATTTCCCCGATGCGCAGTTCAGCATCAGGCGTCGCGTCTTGATCCCACTGCACGCGGCGCAGCATCGATCGAATGCGCGCGGTCAGTTCCGCAAACGAGAACGGCTTGCCGAGGTAGTCATCAGCGCCCATTTCTAGCCCGCGCACTCGATCTTCTTCCGAGTCGAGCGCGGTCAACATCAAAATGGGCGTTTGCGAAAACTGGCGAAGCGCCCGGCATACTTCCCAACCATCCATCCCCGGCAGCATCAGATCGAGCACGATCAAGTCGGGCTTTTCTAGCAGCGCCTGACTCAATCCACTTTGCCCATCTGCTGCTGTCAGAACGCGATAACCAAGTGTGCTCAATTGGCGATTTAGCGGTTCGGTCAGGCGTTCGTCGTCATCTACCAGTAAAATCGTGATCATGATGATGATCTTATCACGTTTAAGCATCTTGGGATGCGTTGTTAACCGTTGGTGGGCGCAGTTTTTGGCAACTTTAACAAGATTTAAGCCGAATTTAAGGTAACACGGCAATCGCTTAACACGCCAGCACGCATATATTGCTATGATGTAAGCAGATACGAACGCCCATGCAAATAAAGCCGTTCGCGTCTGTAGTTGTAATTATCAGATGTAAATGAAGGTTGTGCCCATAATGCCTCAAAAACCAATGTCCACCAAATTAAGCCCCGCCGTTGAACCCATGCGTTTGAACACGGCACAGCGCCACACCGTCCGCATTGCGCTGGCGACGGGCGCAACGGTTGCAGCATTGATCGGCGCACAAACGTTGGCGATCCTGGATCGTACCGATAATGTGCAAGCCGCTGTTTCGCCTGATCAATCCAATAATCAATCGGATACAGGCAGCGCGACCGATTCTGCCCTTGCCGCCGTATTGCCCATTTCCGCGAGTGATACGCCAACTGCCCTGCCGAGCGCAACCCCTTTGCCGAGTGTTACGCCGCGTCCGAGCGCGACCACTGTGCCGAGCATTGTGCCGTCTGTCAATAGCTCGGTGCGTCAGGTAACAGCCCTGCCAACGTTGACGCTTTCACCGACAGTCACACCCTCCAATACGCCGCGCCCGTCTGCGACTATCAAAGCGACAGCCACTGTCAAGCCGAAAGCGACCGTCAAACCGGCAGTCGTACAGCCGCGCCCAACAGCACGTTCCAGCCGCTAGCCGTAATTAGAGCGAAGGCAAAAGGCAATCGACAATGACGCAAAACTTCACCGTACAGTTTCAGGCGATGGGCTGCACAATTCAAGCGTGGCTCAACGTCCCGAATGCCCATCGTGCGGGTGTCTTGCGCGAAGTGCCGCTGTGGTTCGAGGGGTGGGAAGAACGCTTTTCACGCTTCCGATCCACCAGCGAATTGTGCGCTCTGAATGCCAGTGCGGGCGAATGGTTCGCGGCTTCGGCGGAACTGTGCGAAGTGCTTTGGTCAGCGCTTGACATGGCGGCGCTGACAGGCGGACTTTTCAATCCATTGGTACTGCCCGCATTAGAAGCGGCGGGTTACACGCGATCGTTCACAGCAGCCGACACATTTATTCCTGGCGACGCGCCGCAAAATCCGCCCATGCTTGTTCCTGATTGGCGCAACCTCCGCGTGGATCGGCACGGCGGGCGTATTCGCTTACCGATCGGCGCGCGGCTTGATTTGGGTGGGATCGCAAAGGGTTGGGCGGCACAGCAAACCGCCAATCGGCTGGCGCATTATGGGGCGTGTCTGGTTGATGCGGGCGGTGATATGGTGGCGCGCGGCACACCGGATAAATCCGGCGGTTGGCAGGTGGCGCTGCCTGCATTATCCGCATTATCTGCGCTGCCGGATCACTATGTAACGCTCAGCGATGCGACCATTGCCACCAGCGGCGTTGATTACCGTCATTGGCAGCGTGACGGGCGCACCTTGCATCACCTGATCGATCCGCGCACGGTACAGCCCGCCGCCAATGATGTGCTGACGGCTACTGTTATCGCGCCTGATGCGGTCGAGGCCGAAGCATGGGCGAAATCAACTTTGATCGCGGGCAATGTCGCCAATAACGACGGACGGCCAGTATTGATCGTTCGTACCGATTCATCCGTCAGCTATACGCAGGAGTTCGCCGCACTATGTCCAACAATCCTTCCAGCAACCGCCCAAGCAATTCAGCCCAACCCGTCCGCCGCCGTAACAGCGCGGTAAAACCCGCCGCGCCCACCCGTTCCGCGCCCGGTTGGATCGATTGGCTGATCCTTGTTTTTGTGCTGGTCATTGGCGGCCTGTCGCTGTACTTCACGGTACAAGCAGGCGCGCTCAACGTGTCACTGTTTGCCGATTCGCAGTGGGCATGGCATCTTGTACGCGGCTGCGGCATGATCGCTTATACGCTCATGGCTGCCTCGACGCTGTGGGGCGTCTTTCTATCCAGTCGGTTGGTTAAAGATTGGTCACCGGGGCCATTGAGCTTACTGCTGCACGCCACTACTTCATGGCTGGCCGTCTTGTTTGCGATCGCGCACGCCGTGCTGCTGCTTTGGGATGGCTATTATCATTATGAAGTGAGCGATCTGCTGGTGCCATTCACCGGCCCCTATCGTCCGCTGCCCGTCGGGTTGGGGATCATCAGCCTGTGGTTAACCGTTGCGATCACGCTCAGCTTCAGTGTGCGCAAGCGGATCGGCCAGCGCCTTTGGCAGTGGCTGCACTATACCAGTTACGCAGGATTCGCCCTGATCAGCGTTCATGCATTTTTCTCTGGCACGGACGCAGTGCAGCCAGGCTTGCGGCTTGTGTTGATTGGCTTTAGCGTGAGCGTTGCCGTGTTGTTCATAGTGCGGGTTGCGCAGTCGTTAGGGCGTCGGACTGCGCGCGCTTGACAGTACACGCTTTATTGTATCGATTACGTCTGTGGTATCAGTTGGCAAGCTGACTAGCTTACCCGCAAAACGATCGAGAAACGTCGTGCTTATAACATGTGCCCAACCCGCCAGCACGATTAAATCCGGCTGATAATGGGCAAGTTGTTCGGCAAGTTCAGCGTCGTAGTCCTCATGCGTGCGCGCCGTATCGAGATACCACTGGAGCGGGTGATAGAGCGTTGGTACGCCAGCCCGTTCTGCCCGATCCAGTGCGCGCGCTTGATCATCGCTGACAACCACGAAAACAACCCGTGCGTTGAGCATTCTGGTAGTGCACGCATCCAGGATCGCCTGCAAAGTTGAACCGTTGTCACTGCTCAGTACGACGAGTTTAGCGGTCATGGAATGCCTCTCTATATTGTTCGTGAGCACAGGATTTGTAAGTTAAGCACAGTGTGGCACACGAATGCGCGTGGATCAAGTGCTATAATTTGTGGACACAAAAGGAAACTCAAGCGAATGCATCTCAAACGAATCATGGATATTCCCGCTCATCAGAGCAGCCACGGTGAGCGCGTTCAGGAATCGATCGGCTTAGCGGCAGGCGGTAGCGACCTGTATAGTTTAGCCACTATCACGCTGCCACCCGGCAAAGCATCACGACTGCACTATCACCCACAAGCCGAAGAAAGCTATTACATTTTATCAGGCGTGGGCGCTATGCGGTTAGCTGATGAAACGGTAACGATTGCAGCTGGTGAAGCGGTTGCCATTCCCGCTACCGCCGTTCATCAGATCAGCAATACAAGCGATGCCGATCTGGTATTTTTAGCGATCAGCGTTCCGCCGTGGACGCCTGATTGCAGCATCTTTTTGGACTGAATCAACCTGTTTTGATTGCTCTTCCGGTTTTGTGTCGGTTAATTACAGCGACTCAGTAAGTCGCTGTGAAACTTGGTGGCACAGGTCGTGTTTTACGGTATAATGCTTAATCTGTAAACTTTGCGTTTGCCGCGCATCATAGTTTCAAATCGACCTCTGGCTGTACGCATAAATTAAAAATTCGTCAGGGGGCTTGTTCAGGATGGTTTCCACAAATAACTCGATTACCAACAGCAGTGGCGTTTCGGGAAATGTATCCAAATGTAGCAACTGCAATGAGATTGTGCGTCTCGGTGAATTAATTTGCCCTAAATGCGGTACGATATTGGCAAGCAACACATCGGCATCTACCAAAGCGCTGCCTAAAGCTGAGGAAACATTCCCGCGCCGCACATCGATCGGCAGCATTCCGCGCTACTATCAAAAAGTTACGCTGATTATCGATGGCAAACAAGCCGCTTTGCCTGCTGCACAACATCTGATCATCGGACGCCACGATTCACAATCGGACGCACCGCCGCCTGACATTGATCTGACCCCATTTGGCGCGGCTGAGTTAGGCGTTTCGCGTCAGCACATCGAATTAGCCTGGAAGAATGATTTGATCTTCATTGTCGATGTGGGCAGCACCAACGGCACACTGCTCAATGGGCAGCGCCTGATGGCGGGTATCGAGCGTATTCTGCGCGACAACGACGAGCTGATCATCGGTCACATGCCGGTACGCGTACGCTTCATTGACAATTGAGTATTGACTATATGAGTGTCGAACCTGTGGTTAAACGTTTCAGTTGAAACGAATGCATACGGAATGACATTTCCGCAGGTGCTGCTCGTCCTGATTGTGGCGATCCCGCTGGCGCTCACGATCTCTAATCGGCTGCGCGCGGATATAGCGGCACTCTTGATCGCGCTGAGTTTGGGGATTGCGCAGTGGATTGGGTTACCGATGCTCGGACCCGCTAACACGCCGGACGCAGCTCGCAACGCGATTACGGGTTTCGGCCAATCAGTCGTGATTACGCTGCTCAGCTTGTTCGTGATCACCCGCGCATTGGATAAAACGCGCGTCACACGCTGGATCGCCAACCGTTTGCTGCGTTTCGGTGGTCAATCCGAGCGGCGTTTGATTGTGCTGTTCACTTCAACTGCCGCTTTCCTGTCACTGTTCATGAACAATGTAGCGGCGGGCGCTTTGCTGCTGCCGAGCGCGATGGATGCCGCGCGGCGCAGTAAGCTCAACCCCAGTAAATTGTTGATTCCGGTAGCCTATGGTACTTTGCTAGGCGGCGCGGCAACTTATTTTACGACCGCCAATATTATCATGAGCGGACTGCTGCTCACCAGCAAACCACCCCAAACTGCGCTCGGCATTCTCGATTTTACGCCGGTGGGTGGGATCATGGCGCTGGTCGGGATCGCCTATATGGCTGCCTTCGCGCTGCGATTGCTGCCCGATCGGCCACCTCAAATCCCCGATCTGGCACGTCCGACGGGCAGCGACCTTGAAGCCGCCTATCAACTGGACGAGCGCTTGTGGGAAGCGCGCGTACCGCCTGCTTCGGCTTTGATCGGACAAACTCTAGCACAGGCGAACATCGGCCATGATTTAGGGATTGCAGTCATCGCGCTTTGGCATGGTAGGCAAGCGATGCTGTCACTCAACCCCGACTACACGATTGTGGCTAATGATATTTTGCTGATTGCAGGGCGTGAAGAACGGGTGATGCAGCTTACCACGCGCGGCTTGCAAATCGGGCGCGAAAACACCGAAAGCGGCTCCATCAGCGCGCGCGGCGTTTCGATGATCGAAGTCCTACCAGCGCCGCATTCGCAGGTACTGGACAAGACGCTCAAGGCGTTGGAGTTTCGCAAATTGTATGGGCTGACGGCGGTAGCTTTATGGCGTGATGGGCGCAGCTATCGTACCGATGTGGCTGATTTCAAACTGCGCCTGGGTGACTCATTTTTGATGGTCGGCACTCGCGACAACAAATTGCGCTTGCTGAAAAGCGATCCGGATTTCATTGTGCTGGAGCCGGATACCAGTGATCAACCGATCGAACGCAAACAATTGGCGCTGGCCGTTGGTATTACGCTCGGCGCGATCGCTTTATCGGTGATCGGCGTACCGACCTTTTTAGCGATGCTCGGCGGCGCGATATTGATCGTGCTGAGCGGTTTGCTGACGATGGACGAAATGTACCGCGCGGTTGAATGGCAAGCGATTTTTTTGGTAGCTGGCATGTATTCGATCAGTCTGGCAATGACTCAAACTGGCCTGGCTGCACTGGTTGGGCACGTCATTACGAGCCTGGTCAGCAGTCCGATCGGGCTGGCCGCCGCCTGTTATTGGATGACGGCACTGCTGACTCAGGTGATGGGCGGGCAAGTGACGGCACTTGTCACCGGCCCGATCGCGATCAGCGCGGCGCTCACGATGGACGCCGGATCGCAGCTTCCACAGGCGATCGCACTGGTCACGGCGATCGCTTGTTCGGCTTCATTCCTGACGCCAATCGCGCATCCGGTGAACGTGCTCATGATGGGGCCGGGGAACTACAAGTTTGCCGACTTCCCTCGGATCGGCATGGGTTTGACGTTGGTATGCTTTGTCACCGTGATGCTGGTGCTGCCTATCTTTTGGCGCTTGTAATGGCTTATTACGGGCGAGATTTTCACGCAGCGTCTGACTCCCTTGCCCTGTAATCGGGGAAAGGGTCGGGGTTAGGGGTCAACGACTTTGCATGGGGCTAGGCGTCAACGATTTTGCAATCGACCTGACTTGCTCATTGATCAGCGTGATCAAAACGTCGTTCGCGGTCTATAATTTGCAGGTTGACCCGTATTCACTTTGAGCCTCAGTTAAGGAGATTTTACTTTGCCGCTTGATGTTCCTGCCAAAGAGCAAACGCTCGATGAGTTGTCGATCAATGCGATCCGCTTTTTGTCGATCGACGCTGTGCAAAAAGCTAATTCCGGCCACCCCGGATTACCACTCGGCGCGGCAGCGATGGCCTATACGCTGTGGACGCGCTATCTACGTTTCAATCCGCATAGTCCGAATTGGGCGAACCGCGATCGCTTCATCCTGTCCGCCGGACATGGATCGATGCTGCTTTATTCGCTGCTCTACCTGACGGGTTTTGAAGCCGTCACGCTTGATCAGATCAAGAACTTTCGACAGTGGGAGAGCATCACGCCCGGCCACCCGGAACGCGGCGAAACCCCTGGCGTTGAAGTCACTACCGGCCCGCTCGGTCAAGGCTTTGCCAACGGCGTCGGCATGGCGATCGCAGAAGCGTATCTGGCGGCGCACTTCAACCGCCCCGATCACCAGATTGTCGATCATTACACGTATGTGCTTGCCAGCGACGGCGATCTGCAAGAAGGCGTTGACAGTGAAGCGGCGTCACTGGCCGGACACCTGGCGCTCAACAAATTGATCGTGCTGTATGACGATAATCACATTCAGTTGAGCACGCCTACCAATGTCACCTTTACCGAAGATGTGCTGAAACGTTTCGATGCGTATGGCTGGCATACGGCGCGTGTCGAACAGGGCAATGATGTTGACGCGATCGGCAAAGCACTGGACGAGGCGCGCGCCCAAACCGATCGGCCATCGCTGATTGCAGTGCGTACTATTATCGGCTATGGCAGCCCCAAAAAAGCGGGCACGACCAATGCGCACGGCGAACCACTTGGCAAGGATGAAGTGATCGCCACCAAAGAAAATCTCGGTTGGCCGAGCGATCAGGATTTCTTCGTACCCGGTGAAGCGCTTGAACATTTCCGCGAAGCGATCGAGCGCGGTGAACAGTGGGAAGCCGAATGGACGCAGCGCTATCAGGCGTGGGCAGCGGCTTTCCCTGAATTGGCGACACAATGGGAGCTGGCGCAAGCGGGCAAGCTGCCACCCGGTTGGGACGCTGATCTGCCGAGCTATCCGGCGGGTTCACCAGCCACCGCCACCCGCGATACGAATGGCATTGCGCTCAACGCGATCGCCAAACATATCCCGACTTTGATCGGCGGCGACGCGGATTTGTCGGGATCAACCAAGACAACGCTCAAAGATATGGGCGATTTTTCACCGGGCAATTATGGTGGCCGCAACCTGCACTTTGGCGTGCGTGAACACGCGATGGGCAGCATCATCAATGGCTTAGTGGCGCACGGCGGGATTATCAAGCCGTTCACCGCAACGTTCCTCACCTTCGCAGATTACATGCGCCCGCCGATCCGGTTGGCGTCGCTGATGAAGATCAACAGCGTGTTCGTGTTCACACACGACTCGATCGGCTTAGGTGAAGACGGCCCGACGCACCAACCGATCGAGCAAGTCGCCTCGCTGCGCATGATTCCGCAGCTGACCGTCTTCCGGCCTGCGGATGCCAACGAAACGGTCGCATCCTGGAAGGTGGCGATCGAACATGAAGGGCCGGTCGTCATGATCTTCACGCGCCAGAAGATGCCCGTCTACGCCCCTGAAGGCGTCATGGAAGGCGTCGCGCATGGCGGCTACATCAAGGCCGAAGCCGAGGGTGGCACGCCGGAAGTGATCCTGATCAGCAGCGGCTCGGAAGTGAGCATCGCTATGCAAACGCGCGACGATCTGGCAAAAGAAGGGATCAAAGCGCGCGTGGTCAGCATTCCAAGTTGGGAGTTGTTCCGCAAGCAAGATCAAAGCTATCTCGATCACGTGCTGCCGCCTGCCATCAAAGCGCGCGTAGCGATCGAAGCCGCTGTGCCGTTCGGCTGGCATCAATGGGTGGGTGATGAGGGTCTGATCCTGGCACTCGATCGGTTTGGCGCGTCCGCCCCCTACGAGCGCATCTATCAGGAGTTCGGCCTGACCGCCGCGAACATGGCGAAAGCAGCAAAAACACTGCTCAAGCGCTAAATAGCCTTCAACTCGGCTTAGTCTTTATTGCCGCCTCACCCGATCTCAGCGTGATCAGGTGAGGCGCTGCATTTTTTGTTTCGCCTGCCTTGACTTTGCCACGAGTGACCGTTTTTCAGAAGGCCAGGATGCCCGCTGCGCGCAGGACGAACACAGCAACAACCGCCACAATAATCAGCACTACCAATAAAAGCAAGCCGATCACGAGCACGCTCGGTCCGCGCGATGATTTGTTTTGTTTTTGAGGGTTTGTCGGCGCACGCGAAATATAGGCTGTGATACCGCTCGAATCCGCTTCTTTGCGCATTTCATCGCGGTTCATCCAGGCCGTACTAGCGCCTGCGTCGGACGCACTGTGCGGTATCGTAGATTGCGATCCGATCGGGCGCGGTGGCATCGAATTTAACGGCGCACTCTGCGGCGGATAGCTTGGCATACTAGGATAGGACGGCACTTGCATTTCAGGCATCGTCCCATCCATGTTTTGTGCTGAGTTGTGAGGCGGATTTTGAGGAGTCGCCTTGAATGCTGCTTCTGACGGGCGCAAGCTGTCGCGCGACATCTCGGGCATCGTCCGATCGCTATTCGATGGGGCGGGTGGTCGCACAGGTGGAATAGGCGGTCGGGCTGGCGTAGGTACGGCTGGTTGTGGCGGCGGAGCAGGTGGCATGGCAGCGGCTAATTGGCGACGCAAGTCTTCCGCCGAGATTTCGGGCATGGTCCGATCACTGTTCGATGGGGCGGGTGCTGGTGCGGCTGGCTTAGGTGGGGTCGGTGGCATGGCAGCGGCTAATTGGCGACGCAAGTCTTCCGCCGAGATTTCGGGCATGGTGCGATCGCTGTTCGATGGGGCGGGTGCCGGTGCGGCTGGTTGTGGCGGCAGAGCAGGTGGCATGGCAGCGGCCAATTGACGACGCAAGTCTTCCGCCGAGATTTCGGGCATGGTGCGATCGCTATTCGATGGGGCGGGTGCTGGTGCGGCCGGCTTAGGTGTGGGTAGTGGTGCAGGTGGCGGCGCGCTTACGGCAGCACCCTGTACGGGAATTCGTAACGCCAGTGCCAACGCTTGATTGAATTCGCCAAAATTCGGGTAACGCTGCGCCGCATCTTTGGCAAGCGCGCGCATCAGCACAGGCGCTAGTACACTTAAGGCAGGATCGAGCGCCGCAATATTGGGAATGGGCGCGGTCATGTGCTGTTCAGCAGTGGTGGCGCTGCTCAGGCTTTGATAGGGTGGTTGGCCGCTCGCCATTTCATATACGATAGCAGCCAATGAATATTGATCGGACAGCGCATCAGGCGAACTACCGCGCAAAACTTCGGGGGCAGCGTAATCGATCAAATTGCGATCAGCCGCTAACAGCGCTGCCAGCGATCGCGTATCGATCAGCATTGCCAGGCCGAGGTCGTTGAGCAGCGGGCCGCGTTTGCTGCTGATGGTGATCGAATGTGGCGACAGCGAGCCGTGAAAGACGCCCACCGCTGCTGCTGATCCTAATGCATCTGCCAGCGAACGCCCGTAATCGATCGCGACCGGCAGCGGCAAGCGTTTCTCTTCGGCAAGTTTGCTTGCCAGCGGGGGTGATTTATGATACTCAATGACTATATTGAAGTAGCTTTGTTCGCTTCCGTAATCGAATACCTTGACGATACTCGGAACATTGAGGTCGAGCAGCGCTTTGATTTGCGCCTTGAAACGCTCGGCAAAATCTGCTTGACTGGTGACACTCGGATCAAAGACTTTGATCATCACTTTCAGATGAATCATGGTGTGCGCCGCTTGATACGTCGTGTACAGCGCGTTGGCACTCACCAGTTCTTGAACGATGTAGGTCGCTTTACCGTCATTATTGCCAAGTGTCTGGCCGACAAGCGCTTTCGTATCTAAGTTACTCAAAATACAAGTCCTCTTGATTGACGTTCAAGCCGAGTCACGCTCCCTGATCTTATTTGACAGGGCTTTAGTAGTCCAGATCGAACGTGAATTCCAGCGCGCCGATCCGCACCTTATCCTTGTTGACCAGATGCTTAGGTACATCCGCTTGCAACTTGGAGTCGTTGACATACGTTCCATTGCGGCTGTTGCGATCGGTAATGTAAAAGCCCAGTTCACCCACGCTGATTTCCGCGTGCTGGCGCGAGATCAAACCGGGTTGGCCGTCTACGCGTAGTTCAGATAAATCGATATCCGGGAAATAGCCCATATCCGGGATAGCGCGCCCGATCATCGTTTCGCGATCGGTATTGATCTTGAAGGCGGTGCCGCCCGACTGCGCCCAAATCAGATAGACGCGAATATCCTGGCGCAAACGCTTATGTGCGTTGTACAGATTTTCAAGCAGCAAGCGCGTATCCGGGCACAGGAAGCGCTGCCGATTTGCCCGGCGGCCAGCATCCGGCGTTGGGTGACCCAGGTCGCGGATGCCTGACCAGCGCACTTTAAGCTCTTGCAGCGTCTCACCGACTTTTTCGGTATTGTCGTTTTGTACCCGATCGGCTTGCTCTGGATCACGTTTGATGCGCCGATCCAGTTCGCTGACGGTATCACCGATCAAATACGAAATGAGGCGCTTCAAATCGGCGTCGCTCACCTGATCGTCACTTTCGGCCATGACATAGCGCTTGATCACTTCCAGGTCAGAGTCAACACCTTGCGCCGGACGGTAATCTTCAATGCGCAGCCGATCGAGCGTGCGCTTATCGCGGAAAAAATCTGCCACATAGGACTCGTTGGTCTTTGGATCGATCGGTGACTCGAACTTTTCGATGTGTTTTTCATCGGGGGACATGAGCACGCGAAACAACGGCACCACTTCCAACGCCAACTTATCGGCGGATGCGTCGGGATCCATTGAACGAATCCAACCCAATTCACTGATACGCCGTCCGCCGTCGCCCTGCCGTTCAGCATGAATGACCAGTTGAAAGGCGTTATAAATGTGTCCCAAAATTTCGACTTCATTCTGAACGCCCGCGTTGGACATGCGCACGAGCGCTTGTAAGCGGCTGACAGCGTACTGCGGGCCGCTGGAGTGGATCGTGCAAATGGAACCGTCGTGTCCGGTGTTGAGCGCTTGCAACATATCCCAGGCTTCTGCACCACGCACTTCGCCAACGATGATCCGGCGGGGCGACAAACGCAGCGAATTAATCACCAGATCGCGCATGGTATAGCTGACGCCTTCGCGCGTGCTGGCCGTCTTGGTCAGCAGCGAAACGACGTTTTTCTCCTCGACATCCAGGTTGCTGATCCGTGCCAAATCTTTTACATCGATGATATGCGCAGGACTCCCGTTGCGTTCGGCGGTCAGCTGCAATTCTTGCGTATCCTCGATCGTTACGACGCGCTCGTGAGCCGGAATGAAGCCTGCGATCACGTTGAGCAGTGTCGTTTTGCCTGCACCAGTACCACCCGTCACCAGCACGTTGAAACGCGAGCGAACGACGAGCGCCAGCAGCGCCATCAGACGCGCATCGTACACACCGCGCAGCAGCAAATCGCGCCAGTTCCATGAGCCGACATGCTTACGGATCGTGATATACCACAAGCCATCGGCAGCGATGGGCGGGATCGTGATATTGATACGATGTTCGCTGTTGGGCAGTTTAGCGTCCAAGATGGGCGAGTTTTCATCCACGCGGCGGTGAATCTCGGCCAGGTTGCGATAAACGACGTTACGCAGATGTTCCTGACTGCGAAAATGGATCGTTTCATCCATTGAACCAAGCCGAGGCCGTTTGCTGCGCACCTGCCGCACGCGATCTTCGGCGCGCGTCTTGACCAGCACCTGACTCCAGCCGATGACGTAAATATCTTCGGCCATTTCGTCTTCGTTATCGCGTTCGTAGTCAGTGATCAATTCTTCAAGCGGCCCAAAGCCGATCATGTCATCCAGAATTTCTTCTGACCAAGCCGTAACCGCATCACGGCGGCCATGTTCATCGCGTTCGCGCATCCGCTGAATCAAGTCCAGCGTAGCGCGGTCAAGTTCATCGTCTACCAAAAGCTGCGCACAGGTCAGCCGCACGACGGGCGTCAGCAGCGCGCGCCGCTCACTTTTGGCGATGTTGATGATGGACGGATCATCCGCAAAGCCTGGCACGATCATCCCTTTGAGCGGAATTTTGCGGAGGGGTTCACCCTGCGGTTTGTAATCGACCGTGTAGCCTTGCCGCGCCATTTGCGCCAGACGGCGAGCGGCGGCACGCTTGAGCATTTCGACTTCGGTATCCGAATAAACGAGCGTTTTTTCGAGTGGACTATCCATGACCGCCATACAACACACCTCAGCACATTAAAACTCGGCATTTACAGCTTTTAGAATGAGTATAGCGCACATAAGCACATAAGTGTGTGGGGTGGGAATCAAAGTAGGGGCGCACAGTACGCTGCGCCCTTCCTTCTGATAGGGGTGCGAAGTGCCTAGCCGCGTTGTTCGATCGGTGTCCAGTGTTGATCGCGTGCGCCGACGTAATCCACATCGGGGCGGATCAAGCGGTTGTCCGTCCATTGTTCGAGGATGTGCGCTGTCCAGCCGGGCATCCGGGCAATGCCGAACAAGGGTGTGAACAAATCCATCGGGAAGCCGATGCTGTACAGAGCAACGGCGCTGTAATAATCCACGTTAGCGTACAGGTTGCGCTCGATGAAATAGCTATCGGCGCGCGCCCGTTTATCCAGCTTCGACGCCAGATCGTACCACTGCGAATTACCCGTTTCGGCGGCGGCATCTTTTGCCCGCTGATTGAGCACTGCCGCACGCGGATCGAGCGCCTTGTAAACGCGGTGACCCATGCCCATGATACGTTTGGTGCCCGTCTTGATGTTTTCGTCGAACCATTTATCGACGTTATCCGCCGAGCCGATTTCCATGAACATATGCATCGCTTCTTCATTAGCGCCGCCGTGCGCCGCGCCTTTGAGCGTGCCAAGTGCTGTGGTGATCGCGCTATACATATCGGACAGGGTGCTGGTAGTCACGCGTGCGCTGAAGGTGCTGGCGTTCATGCCGTGTTCGGACAGCAGTACCATATAGGCATCGATCACAGCCACTTCTTTATCGTTGGCCGGTGTACCCTTCAGCATATACAGGAAGTTCGCCGAAAAGCCGAGATCAGCGTGCGGCGCGACGGGTTCCTGGTCGTGACGAATACGATCCCAGGCGGCTACGATGCTCGGCGCTTGCGCAGTGATGATCAGCGCTTTGCGGCGGTTGTCATCGGTGCTGTTGTCATCGGCTTTGGCGTCCCACAAGGAAAGTGCCGACACCACAGTACGCAGCACAGCCATTGGCGTCGCGTGATGCGGAATCAGCTTCATCATCGCCACGATTTCCGGCGACAGCTTCATATTGTCCAGCAGTTGCTTTTTAAGCTGCGCAAGCTGTGACGGATTGGGCAGTTGCAAATGCCACAACAAATAAATTACTTCTTCAAAACTGGCGTGCGCTGCCAAATCCTCAATCTTGTAACCCGCATAAATCAACTTGCCTTCCGCGCCATTGACTTCGCTCAGCTTGGTCTGGCCGACGACAATATTCTGCAAACCTTTACCCGCTGGCGCTGCCCCTGTTGGTGCTGCGGCGGGGATTTTTGTTTGATCCGTCATTTGAAAAGACTCCTGATAAAAATAACCACATAGCACTAGCGCACTGTGAAAAGACACTCTGACAAGACAAAGCGTTAGCAAATGCAGTCACGCAAATTCACTACCACAAATTATAGCAACTTGCACAAAGCGGGTCAAAATCGCGCGGCTGTTGCCACCGACTGCCACAAGCCAACCCATTCGCCCGTAATCCGCGCCGGATCGTAGCGCTGCATCACGTCGGCGCGCGCGTGAGCGCCCATCTGCTTTGCGCGTTCAGGATCACGCAATAATTCAAGCAGCGCGGCGGCTAGATCATCTGCCAGATTAACGGCATTATCTGCCACTAATAAGCCGCTTTCGCCATGTCGCACAATATCGCGCGGGCCGTCGCTTGCCACTGCGACGATCGGCAGTCCAGCGGCGGCGGCTTCGATCAGGACTAACCCTAATCCCTCGTAATGGCTGCTGTGTACGTACACATTTGCCGCCTGATAGAGTGATGGCAAATCAGCGTGAACGACGCGCCCGGCCAGCTTGATCACGTTTTGCAAGCCGCTTTGCGCAATTTGTGCAGGGTACGGCGTTTTATCGAAGTCCCCCGCCAATACTAATCGCGCGGTGGGTAATTGTGCGGCGACACGTTCAAAAGCCGCCATCAGCAGCGGAATATTCTTGACCGGCACTGCACGCCCTACCCACAGCGCGACTCGATCTTCCGCCGTCAGGCCGAGCCGCGCGCGCCAATCGATCCGCCTATCAGGCTGCGCAAAGCGCGCTACATCGGTCGGGATCGGGATCACATGCACGCGATCGGCGGGCAAACCGAGCCGGATCGCTGCCGACCGTTCGCTCGTGTTGAGCACCCGTAATACATCCGCCCGTCGCACGACTTGCCGCGCTATCAGTTGCAAAACGCGATTCAAGCGGCTTTCGTGGGCAAAGGCCGCTGACTCCAAGATGCTCGATGCGTTTTGCACGATCAGCGGCACGCCAAGCACACGGCGTAAGCGCAAGCCGATAATGCCCGTGATAAATGGGTCTTGCGTGGTGATCACGTCGGGGCGGCACTCAGACGCTAAGCGGAGTCCGGCGCGATAGCCGTCCAGCACATACGCTAATCGCCGCGTCGAGTTGGTAGGCACTATGCGCAAAGGCGGCGCATCGACCGCATCAAGCCGCTTACCTGTATTGCACACCACAATATCCAGCGATCCGGCGCGCTGTGCATACTCTATATGGCGCGCCCGTGAGTCACCGATCGCGCCGGTTAAGAGCGTAGCGTCCATGCTGATCATCAGAACGTGCGTCATGGCGCAAAGGGTGTTTGAACACCGCTGCTCATTTGCATATAGCGGCGCGTTGAGTGGAAACCCGACCACGGAAAATTGTATAAAACCAGGCCGACTTCATCATTTATCACGTTCAGCCCGTAATGACCGTTGGCGGTGCTCATCTGCAAATCGGGTATTCCTTTGCTACCGCATACCGATTGCACGGTATAGCGCATGGTGATTGCGCCATATTGCAGCCTGGACTCCCAGGGGCAAATCTGAGTGGAGGTAAACTCAGTGCCGATCAATAAGCGCTTTGGCGCACCGTACAGGCGCACAATGTCACCAGCGGGCACGACAACCGCCAGATTGAGCGATTGCACCACGCCCTGAAAGACGATCATATGATTATCAGGGATCGACTCGTTCGGTTGTGCCCACGTAAAGCCCGCTGTCCAGCGCCACTGGATGAAAGCGCTGGCAATATCCAACGTGGCAGAATCGACATATGGCAGTTTGCGCAAGATCGCGGATGCATCAGCAGCGCTGGTCACGCCAGGGATAATGCCTTGCCAGCACGGCTGCCCGTTGCACCCATTGCGACTCAGAAATGAATCAATCGGTGAGGGAATTGCCCGCCCGATCAACACGAATGCGCCGCTGAACATCGTCAGGACAGCGCTCAGGGCAAGCGTCCAACTAATCAGTTTGCGCATAGGCTCAACAATTGGCAGGGGTAGTTTGCAGCGTCAGGCAGTGGTCGCCTTCGCCTGTAAAAATGTGCGCAGATTTTCATTGAAGCGATCGGGGGTGTCCAGCATCGGAAAGTGCCCTGCATCGGGATACCATGAAATTTCGGCTTGCTTGACACCCTGTTTGAGCACCAGATTCTGGTTAGGATTCACTATAATATCGCGCTTGCCGTAGATGCCGAGCGTCGGGACTTGCACCTGACTCAACAGCGGGCGCAGATCGGTTTCGCGCAACGTGCCAATGCTCTGAAAAAATGAGTTGACGCTGATCTGTGACATGTCATGCGCCATCATGCGCGACATTTTGCGGCCATCTTTCGCCATGAGATAGCTGTAGCCTTGCAAAAACAGCTTCAATAAATACGGCGCTGACCAGAAAATGTGCGCAACCGCCGGATTGCCGGAAAGTTTCAGCAGCAAATTGAGCGAATTGCCCGTGATCGGAGAACCCACCACGCACACCTTCACCACCTTTTCCGGGTGGCGGATCGCCATGCTGAGCGAGACGGTGCCGCCCATCGAATGACCGATCAACGGCGCTTTAACAATGCCGAGCTTGTCCATGAATTGATAGACCAGTTCGACATAATTTTCGACGCGGAAATCTTCAGCCGATTTTCCACTCGACTCGCCAAAGCCGAAAAAGTCGATCGCATAGGTGCGGAAATCTTTGCCTAGAATAGCGATCGTATCGCGCCACAACGCCCATGAGCCGAGCCAACCATGCAAGAGCAGCACAGGTCGGCCTCGGCCATACGTTTCGTAATGGATGATCCCACGTTCAGTAACCAGTGATGCCACAATGCTTCCTTACCATCACGAACGCGGTGATCAGGTGTCCATTTCTTCCAAAATCGCGTACAGCAGTTCCAGCAGTACGCTCTTGACCGACTCTTTATCGCGCGCCACACAGGGCAGCAGCTTCACGTTGTCCTCGATACGCAGTGCAATCCGCAGGTCGTCGGCGGGCCACGCATCAGGAATATCTTGTTTGTTGGCGGCGACTACGTAAGGCGTCGGCGCATAGGCGCGGAACGTTTCGAGGATCGATTTAGCCTCGCGGAACGTTTCGGGCTTGGTGCTGTCCACCATTACTACGAAGCCGAGCATTCCTTCGGCCAGGATTTCCCACATGAAGTCGAAGCGGCGCTGGCCGGGCGTGCCGAACAAATACAACACCAGGTCTTCATCGACTGTGATACGCCCAAAGTCCATCGCGACCGTGGTTTCCGTCTTGATCTCACGTTCGCGCGTGCCTGCGCTGACGTCCGCTTCAGTCGTCACCACGTCGATCTCGCTGATCGAGCGGATGAATTCGGTTTTACCGGAAGCGTAAGGGCCGGTAATCACCATTTTGACGGTTTGCAAAGACATAATTCACATCCCGTGTGCCGTTGCCGCCCCCGAATGGAGCGGTAATCTGATAAAAGTGCGGGCGTTCATAACGAGCGCCAAATGAAACCAACCTAAAGAACTACGGTGACATACTCCCCACGGCTAAAGCCGGGGGCTTCTACCCTCAATGCGACTGCGCAGGCGAACCGGCGTCTTAGTGTCACTCCGGTAGTGCGCCGATGCCCCGGCGCGTTGAATGTTGATGGCTGCA
>Ga0209724_1000499_pt1 | contig 37789 bp, 34 predicted proteins | sample grotaG_FD_184143 | JGI IMG/M metagenome (GOLD analysis project Ga0209724, IMG submission 184143) | Glacier valley bacterial and archeal communities from Borup Fiord, Nunavut, Canada, to study Microbial Dark Matter (Phase II) -... | ecosystem: Environmental > Aquatic > Freshwater > Ice > Glacier ... | reverse complement strand
ATCCTGCGCCGGAAGTTCCCGAACCTGGAGCGACCGTACAAGAGCCCAACGGGAGTGGCTGGTGCTGTGGTCGCGGGCGTCATCGCCTTCGTCACCCTGCTCGGGATCATCTTCGTGGTGGACTTCCGGGCTGCCATTATCACGGGACTCATCGTCTTCGCGGCCGGGATCATCGCCTTCGCGATCTTCGGTCGGCACAAGCTGGTGCTCTCACCCGAAGAGGAGTACGCCCTCATCGCGAACATGCACGGTGCACCCAAGGCGGAGATGAAGGCCGAGCTTTTCAACGTGCCTGAGGACCAGCCTCGAGACAAGACTCCCGTCAACTGACGAATCGGGCATCCGTCACGAGCCGAACGAGCCGTGACGGATGCCTGATTGCTCTGCTCAAGCGCGCCGCTACTCGCCGGAATGCGAGCGGGCGCGGCTCCTCTCCGGTAATTGTTCATCACACGCGCAAGATGGATGGCGGCGATTTCCTCGACGCTGTATCGGGCACCCACAAGATGACGACCAACGCGATCGGAATGAGGATCAATGCGCCCACGGTCTGATAGATCCAGAACCCTGCAGACCGTGGCTTCTTCCCGGGAACGATCGGCTGATAGACGATGTCAACGGTCTTTTTCTATGCCGAGATATTGCACGTATATTGCACGACTCCGACTCGGCTGAGCCCTCGAGGAGGTGAACTAGCCTTTTGATCAGGGTTTTTGTGGTGCACCCCCCCGGACTTGAACCGGGAACCCACTGATTAAGAGTCAGTTGCTCTGCCAATTGAGCTAGAGGTGCGTGGCGGTCGTGCCTTGCCGGCCAACAAGGCAGATTAGCATGACAGCCATGAGCACACTGGGGCGGGTAGGAAAGCGATGAGCGATCGATTGACCACGGGCGATTCGGCACCTGCATTCACCCTCACCGACCAGACCGGGGCATCCGTCTCGCTCAACGAATTCATCGGCCGCAAAGTGATCGTGTACTTCTATCCCGAGGCGATGACGCCCGGCTGCACCACCCAGGCGTGCGACTTCCGTGACAATCTCGGCTCGCTGGCCGCCGACGGATACACGGTGCTGGGCATCTCTCGAGACGCCCCGGAGATGCTCGCGCGCTTCGCCGAGCAGGAGCACCTGACTTTCCCGCTGCTCAGCGACCCCGACCTCGCCGTTCACAACGCGTACGCCACCTGGGGTGAAAAGAATATGTACGGCAAGACCGTCACGGGGGTGTTGCGCTCGACGTTCGTCATCGATGAGAAGGGGGATGTCTCCCTCGCCCTCTACAGCGTCAAGGCCACTGGGCACGTGGCGGCGTTGCGCAAGAAGCTCGGGCTGGCCTAGCCCCAGCGCCAGGCTGACGCCACGTCAGTCCTCGTTTGAACGGACAGTGGCGCGCAGTACCGGCGGCGTGAAGAGAAGCAAGAGTGCGGCAAGCGAAGGGACCAACAGCGCGACTCCGACGACGGGCTGCGCGATTGCTCCCTGGAAGCATCCGATTGCCACCGCGATCTGAAGGATCTGCCACGTCACGACAGCCCCTCGAACCCACGAACGAGCTCGCAGGATGCTTGCCGCTAGCGCCACGAGGAAGACGGCCGCCGCCGCCGTGATGACCACGAGAGCGATCGCACCGACATAGGACTCGGGGATCGATACCAACAACTGGGTGATCAGATAGAGCACCACCACCGCGACCGTGGCCGCCTGGACGAAGACGATCACAGCGAGAAGCAGGAGGAGGGGATGCCGCGCTCGGCGCATCTTAGACCCCTCGGATGAACGACTCACAGCCACGTCCCAAAAAAATCATTGATTTGCATTCTTCGATATGAGAGTCTAGGCGAGGTTGATTTTACGTTCCCAGTGCTGGGGGCGCATCCCACACGATCGAGAAGGTTTCACCGGGTCGTCACGGCCCGCCTGCGGCTATGCCTGCCGCACGCATCGAAGGAGCATCACTATGGACTGGCGCGACAAAGCAGCCTGCCTCACGGCGGACCCCGAGCTGTTCTTCCCCGTGGGAAACACCGGGCCGGCGGTGGACCAGATCGACAAGGCGAAAGCCGTCTGCGGCCGCTGCTCGGTCACCGAGATGTGCCTCCAGTATGCCCTCGACACCTCGCAGGATTCCGGCGTCTGGGGTGGCCTCAGCGAAGACGAACGACGCGCGCTCAAGCGCAGGGCAGCTCGGGCACGTCGCGCCTCGTGATTCGGGGAGCTAACGCGTCACTGACCCGCCACTAGCCGGTCCGACAGTCACCCACCCGACAGAACCCGTCCCGAGAGGTCACGGGCTGGCGTTCAGCCACGTCAGCGGCACCTCGATGGTCACCTCGGTGCCGCGGCCCATCATGGTGTGCCAATCGATGGTGCCGCCGAGTTCGCCCTGGATGAGCGTTCGCACGATCTGAGTTCCCAGACCCGCCCCCACTTGGCCTTCCGGCAGCCCCACCCCGTTGTCGCGCACCTTGACACTGAGCATTTCGTCAGTTCGCCGGGCGACGATCTCCACCTGCCCGTCGGGGCGATCGCCCAGCCCGTGCTCGACCGCATTGGTAACGAGTTCGGTGAGGGCCAAGGCGAGGGGAGTCGCGTATTCGCTGGGCAGGTTGCCGAAACTGCCGATCGATTTGGGGCGCACCGTGGTGTTGTGGGTGGATGCGACCTCCGCGATCAACATCAGCACCCGGTCGAAGACCACGTCGAAATCCACATTCTGATTGAGGCCCTCGGAGAGGGTGTCATGCACCACGGCGATAGCCGCGACTCGGCGCATAGCCTGGGCGAGGGCATCCCGTGCGACGTCGTTATGAGTGCGTCGTGCCTGGATTCTGAGCAGGGATGCCACGGTCTGCAGATTGTTCTTGACCCGATGGTGGATCTCGCGGATCGTGGCATCCTTCGTGATCAGTTCGCGTTCCTGATGGCGCACCTCGGTGACGTCCCGACACAGCACGATCGCGCCCACCCGGTCCCCTCGATGACGGATGGGGATGGCCCGGAGCGAGACCGTCACACCGCGCGACTCGACGTCGGTGCGCCACGGGGCCCGCCCGGTGACAACGAGGGGAAGCGACTCGTCCACCACCAACCGCCCGTGCACCAGGTCGGTGGTCACTTCCGCCAACGACTCGTTCTCCATCTCGCCCGCGAAGCCCATGCGGTTGAACGCCGAGAGCGCATTCGGGCTGGCGAACGTGACCGTACCATCCACGTCGAGGCGGATGAGACCGTCGGATGCCCGCGGGGCACCGCGCCGGGGACCGCTCGGAGCGCCGAGATCCGGGAAGTCCCCCGACGCGATCATCCCGAACAGGTCGTTAGCGCACTCGTTGAAAGTCAGTTCCTGCCGGGAGGGCGTGCGGGCCTCGCTGAGGTTGGTGTGCCGGGTGATGACGGCGATCGGATGCTCCGTCGTCGCGCTGCCACTCGGGGCGAGCCTGCGAAGAACCGGCACCGCGCGCACGCGGGTCGGGGTCTCCTCGTACCAGTCGGGCGCTGCACTGTCGATGATGCGAGCTGCTTCGAATGCGTTGCTGACCTGCACCTTCCATTCCGGCTTGATCGCCTGACCGACGAAATCGCGGTAGAAGAGCGTGGCCGAACTCGATGGGCGGGCCGCGGCAACGGCCACGAAGCCGTCGGCCGTGCTCGGGATCCAGAGCACGATGTCGGCGAACGCGAGGTCGGCCAACAGTTGCCAGTCGCCTACAAGAAGGTGCAGCCACTCGATATCCGAGGCACTGGATTGCCCCTGGGATTGCACCAATTCGCTGAGGGTCGACACGGGTAACAGGCTATCCCGAGGTGATCGCGAGGTATGGCGGGGTCGGCCCGGTCACGCCTCGGCCGGCAGGGCCCTCAATCCGAACCGGCGCCGCAGGGTCGCGGGTGTTGCCCCATGCTCGGGCAGGATGCGAGACTCCACCATCGACCGGATCGCCACCCGGGCGCTCGAGCGCGGAGCCGTGTCGGCGAGGGTCTTGCCACTGAGGACCGCCCCGTCGAGGCCCGCCTGATCGTGGGGAACGAGCACGGGAGACTCGATTCCACCGAAGCGGGACAGAGTCTGGGTCACCTGGCCGTTCGGGTTCATCCCGATCGCCGTCGCGCGGATGCGGTTCATCACCACCGTGACATCCCGGGTCGAGGCCGTCTCGACCAGGTCGACGTGAGCGCGCAGAAACCGCGACAGCCCGACTGGATCGGCCGAGCCGACCGCGACGATGTGGTCCGCGGCGTGCACGGCCGTGATCGTGGCGGCATTTCGGCGCGGTGCGAAGAGGTCGCTGGAGATCTCTTCGTCGTTCTCAAGGCTCGCGCCCGTGTCGAGCACGGTGTAGTCGACCCAGGTTCGGCTCGCGGCGATCGTGGCGGCGACTCGATCGGCCGACAGTTCGGGCCAGCGGCTCGGCCGACCGATGCCCGTGAGCACCCAGAACGAACCGAGCCGGCTCTCGTATCGCTGCGCGATCCGCTCGAATTCGAGGTGGGTGAGCGCGTCGTTTCCGGCGAGTCGACACGCGGCGGCGAACCCGGGTGCCTCATCGAGCATCCCGAGGGCCGGGGCGATGGATGCTCCGTGCGTGTCGACATCGGCCAGGGCCACCGTGTACCCGGCTGCCGCCAACTCCGCGGCGATACTGATGGCAAGTGTCGTACGCCCCGGCGCTCCGGCAGGACCCCACACGGCGATGACGGATCCGGTGCGAGGGGTGTGCGCGACCGGCACGGCGGCCGCCCGACGTGGGCTGAACTCCTGTTCGATATCGAGCCAGTCCGCATCGGCGGTCACCGTCTCGTAGATGCCCAGGGTCGCCGCGTGTCGACGGCCGGCGTCATCCCGAGCCACCGCCACGATGCGCACGCCGGCGTCGTCGCATGCGGCGAGCACTCGAGAGTTCAGGTACCGGGGCTCGGCGCACGCGATCACCAATTCGGGCCGGAGTGCCGCCACGAGGGAGGCCAGTTCCGCAGCACTGGGGCTACGCGCCACCACCTCATGACCATGGCGCACGGCCTGCTCGGCGAGATGGTCCTCGATCGCGATGGGGAGCGCGAAAGCAATGCGACTCATCTCAACCCCGACTCGGCAACGACGATGGCACGATGGAGATCGCGTAGGAGTTCGCGACCGCTTCGAGCACGCGGGCAAGGCTCGTCTTGGGCACGAGCAGTTCGACGCCGGTTGTCGAACCGGACCCCACGATCGATTCGGTTGCCACCAATCTCGACACGGTGACCCCGGAAAGAATGACGGCCGGCGGTCCGTACTGGCCGTTCTCGATCTCCTTCGCCGCCCAGACCTCGACGAGCGACCCCGGCTGCACCGAGGCCGGAAGAGTCGAGGTGGAGTCGAGGACGAGGGCCGTGAGGCGCAGCCCACTTCCACTTCCGAGGGCAGAAACCGGAACGAGCTCACCCGCGTTGACCGAGCGCGTCACCACGAATCCCCCGGAGGGGAATGCGCCAACTGGCAAGTAGAGCGCACCGTCGTCATCCATTCGGACGCTTCTCGCGACGAGGTCGGATGCCTCCAACCGGTCGCCGGGAGAGAGCGGCTGGAGGGCCGCGTAGATCTGCACACTCGAGTCGGCCGTTGAGACAATAGTCACGACGCCGGCCACCGAGGCGGCTACGAGAACCAACCCGATCAGCAACCGTGGGTCGGGCGCGAACCTGTGGCGCTGGGCTGATTTCTCGGTCGGGTTCATCTGTTCTCCCGGTTGGTGGATGGTGGCGACACGCAATGCTGCCCATCGACCGGATGCCGCGGAGAAAGTTATCCACACACCGGCCACGGACGGTCTGGCGGTCGCATAATCAAGGCATGAACGCTGGTGCGGGAGCAGATGGGCTGGGGCGATTCCTCACGATCGCAGACACCGCGGAGCTACTGAACATCTCCGCCAAGCAGGCGTACGCGCTGGTGCATTCGGGAGAGTTGCCCGCGATCCGTCTTGGTGCTGGCGGGCAGTGGCGGGTTGAAAGGTCGGTGCTCGAGGCCTACATCGACGCGATGTACGAAGCCACCAGAAGGATGAGCCTGTGGAACCAGTCCGACTATTCGGGCCTGAGCGAGCTCAACGTCGGTGTGTACTCGGCACCGACTACCTGAGCGCGGGCGAACCGCCCGGCGATCAGAGCCGCACGAGCGCCACTGCGGACAGCGCCACCAGTCGCGTCTCCGTGACGGCCGATTGACGCCGAACCGAGCCGGCCTCGTGAATGGCGAGGTCGATGTGGTCGCGGCCCACCCGGTCGATCGTTCCGTGAATGCTCCCGGCGAGCGTCACCAGGTTCACCGCATGGCGTCGTCGACACAGGTCCCGGAGCACGAAGGAGAATCCGAGGCGCTCGGACAGGGCGGGGTACGCCGCTGAGGGCACTCCCGGCTCGAGACTTCTGACGGCCTGCCCAGACCCGAAGGTGATCGTTGAGATCGCTGCGATGGGTATCAGGCACTGTCGAGGTTGGGGTCGGTCATCCACGATCCGTGCGGTGAGCCAGTCTCGGCCGAAGGTGAGTGGATGCAACGCCACCCGCTCACCGGTCATCAGAGTCAATGAGACACGGTCTTCCTCGCCCACCGGACTCGACTCGTGAAGGGCGATCAGCCGGTCACGAATGCCCAGTCGGCCGAGGCGCAACCGCTCCTCCTCAACGCCGAGGTCAGCCTCTTCGGCGGAGAGTTCGCGCTCCAGCTGCGTCTCGAGATCGTCGAACAGCTTGTTCCAGCGCATGGGCAGACATTACGCGGCCGCAACCCCTGGGCTGTCGCGTTATCCACAGTCCGGAAAAAAACATGGACAGACCGGTGACTTACTGATTGAGTGTCGCTTACCCCCATCGGGGGGTGGACAGTTCACTGGAGTATTTTTCGGGTTTGGGAGCATCCATGAGCATCGCCCGTTCGGATTCTTTCGGGTCGTCCCGCTCCTGTTTGAGGTCTGCCGCCGGTGCCACGGCTGCTCTCGCCATCACGGCCGTGGCCCCCGTCGCGACCCTCACCCCGCTTCCCACACCGGGTGCACTCGCCTCGAAGGTGATCAGGCCCTCGTTCGTTCCCGACGAATTCTTCGGCCATCAACCCACCTCCTCATCCGAACTGCCCGACCCCTCCCCGCTGATCGAGAATCTGACCCGCTGTGTGATCGAGGTTCTGGCTGGCGCTCGCGAACTGGAGCAGATCTCGCGCTGGGTCACTGACGAGGTATACCGACACCTATTGAAACGGGTGGTTCTGTCGGCCCGCGCTCGTCAAGCCAAAGGTGGCGCAACCGTGCGCCCGGTCTTCACGATCGGATCGATCAGCCAGTTCTCGCCCCGAGATGGCGTCGTTGAGGCGGTCGTGATCGTTCGCGGACGAGCCCGCACACGAGCGGTCGCCCTCCGGCTCGAAGGCCTGGATGCCCGGTGGCGTGCCACCGCTATCAACGTTCTCTAGCGCTAGCCCGCCCGTCCGGCGTCCCGGGCTAGCGGCCCTTGCGCTCCTGGGCCCGCCGTTCGGCTCGGTTGGCTGGCGGGAGCGCGTCAGCCGAGGCATCCTCTCGCTGTCCGAACGCACCCCGGGTCGCCCCCGTTGCACCAGCCGGCTGGGCGGCGCGTCGACCGGGCTGCTCCTGGGATTGGGCGGCGCGGGCGCGGTCCGTTGCGGCGCGCTCCACCTGACCTCGCTGATCGCGGACTTCGACTTCGCCCTGCGCGTCGGCGCTCGGCGCGGAGTAACTGAGCGCCCCGACAGCGGACTGCTGCTCTCCCAAGCCCTTCGCATTCACCGATGCGACACCGTTGCCCCCACTGACCTCGACCTCGAGGTTGAAGAGGAACCCGACCGATTCTTCGCGGATCGAACCCATCATCGACTGGTAGAGGGCGAATCCCTCGCGCTGGTACTCGACGAGCGGGTCGCGCTGAGCCATGGCTCGCAAGCCGATCCCGTCTTTGAGGTAGTCCATCTCGTAGAGATGGTCTCGCCAGCGGCGGTCGATGACGGAGAGCACGACTCGCCGCTCGAGTTCGCGCATCGCTGGCTCGCCCAGTTGCTGTTCTCGCCGCTCGTAGGCGAGCTTCGCGTCGGAGAGAACCTCCTTGGTGAGGAACGCAGGGGTGACTCGACCGCGGGTACCCGCCTCCGTCAATACCTCATCGACGCTGATCGAAATCGGATACAGCGTCTTCAGTTCGGTCCACATCGCGTCGAAATCCCAGTCGTCGGCGTGTCCCTCGGAGGTCTGCACCCCGATCACCTCGGTGATCACGTCTTCGAGAAAATTGGTCACACGGCTTTCGAGGTCGTCGCCCTCGAGGATGTGACGGCGGTCGCCGTAGATGGCTTCGCGCTGCCTGTTGAGCACATCGTCGTATTTGAGCACGTTCTTTCGAATTTCGGCGTTTCGGCCCTCGACCTGCGCCTGGGCGCTGCGGATGGCACGGCTCACGACCTTGGACTCGATAGCCAGGTCTTCGGGCACATTGCCTCGGCCCATGAGCGCCTCGGCTGCTCCGCTGTTGAACAAGCGCATTAGGTCGTCCTGTAGGGAGAGATAGAACCTGCTCTCCCCGGGGTCGCCTTGGCGGCCCGATCGACCGCGCAACTGGTTATCGATGCGCCGCGACTCGTGCCGCTCGGTACCGAGCACATAGAGACCGCCGACCTCGATGACCCTGGCAGCCTCGGTCTCGACCTCGGATTTGACACCCCCGTAGACGGCATCCCACTCGGCCTCGTACTCGTCTGGCGTCTCGATCGGGCTCAGCCCGCGCCCGTTCATCTGGGCCACCGCCAGAAACTCCGCGTTGCCGCCCAGCATCACGTCGGTACCGCGACCGGCCATGTTCGTGGCGACGGTGACCGCCCCGAGCCGACCCGCTTGGGCGATGATCGATGCCTCACGCGCATGGTTCTTCGCGTTGAGCACCTCGTGCCGAACGCCTTTCTTCGCGAGCAACCGGGACAGCAGTTCGCTTTTCTCAACGCTCGTCGTACCGACCAGCACGGGCTGGCCGAGTGAGTGGCGGTGGGTGATGTCCTCGACCACCTGATCGAATTTTGACTGTTCGTTCTTGTAGACGAGGTCGGGCTGATCTCTGCGCACCATCGGCCGGTTGGTGGGGATCGGCACGACCCCGAGCTTGTAGGTGCTCATGAACTCGGCCGCCTCGGTCTCGGCGGTACCGGTCATGCCGGAGAGCTTGGAGTAGAGGCGGAAATAGTTCTGCAGGGTGACGGTTGCGAGAGTCTGATTCTCGGCCTTGACCGTCACTCCCTCCTTGGCTTCGATGGCCTGATGGATGCCCTCGTTGTACCGACGGCCCATCAGGATGCGACCGGTGTGCTCGTCGACGATCAACACCTCGCCGTTCATCACGACGTAGTCCTTGTCTTTCTTGAAGAGCGCCTTGGCCTTGATCGAATTGTTGAGGAACGAGATGAGCGGGGTGTTGGCCGACTCGTACAGATTGTCGATGCCGAGGTAATCCTCGACCTTCTCGATGCCCGGTTCGAGCACGCCGACGGTGCGTTTCTTCTCATCCACCTCGTAGTCGAGCTCCGGTACGAGCTTGGTGACGAGCCCCGCGAACTCGGTGAACCACCGGTTGGCCTCCCCGGAGGCGGGACCCGAGATGATGAGCGGGGTGCGCGCCTCGTCGATGAGAATCGAGTCGACCTCGTCGACGATCGCGTAGTAGTGCCCCCGTTGCACCATGTCCTGCGCTTGCCAGGCCATGTTGTCGCGCAAGTAGTCGAAGCCGAACTCGTTATTCGTGCCATAGGTGATGTCGCAGGCGTACTGCTCACGCCGTTCGATGGGAGTCTGGCCCGAGAGGATGACGCCCGTCGACATCCCGAGGGCGCGGAAGATGCGCCCCATCAACTCGGACTGATAGCTCGCGAGGTAATCGTTGACGGTGATGACGTGCACGCCGCGGGATGCGATGGCATTGAGATAGGCGGCGAGGGTGGCGACGAGGGTCTTGCCCTCGCCCGTCTTCATCTCCGCGATGTTGCCGAGGTGCAGGGCTGCGCCACCCATGAGTTGAACATCGAAGTGCCGCATCCCGAGCGTTCGCATCGCGGCCTCCCTGACGGCTGCGAATGCTTCCGGCAACAGGTCGTCGAGGGACTCCCCGTTGGCGTAGCGCTCGCGGAACTCGACGGTCTCGTACTTGAGATCTTCGTCGCTCAGGTCGCGGAAGTTCTCTTCAAGATGGTTGACAGCATCCGCGTACCCCTTGAGGCGACGCAGCAAGCGCCCTTCGCCGACACGGAGTGCGCGTTCGAGAACGTTGGCCACGGACTGCTCTTTTCTTCTCCGCCGCAGTGATGACGCATCAGCCACGGTCCGGTGATACCGGCGTGCAATGGTACCAATGCCGCTCCGACGGTGCTGTCAGGCTGCGCCTGGCACCCGATGCCTAGGCGGTGTCGGAAAGGGCGATGACTCCGTAGTCCCAGCCGATGCGCCGGTAAACCACGCTCGGCCGATGGGTCTCGCTATCGATGAAGAGGAAGAAGTCGTGACCGACCAGCTCCATGTGGTCGAGCGCGCTCTCGACGGTCATGGTCGAGGTCGGGAAGACCTTGCGGCGGATGACCACCGGGGTGTAGTCCTCTTCCTCGGTCGGCTCGTCGATGTGCTGCACCGCGATCTGGCCGGTCACCACCCGCTCGATCGTCGCAACATCCGCCGGCACGACGTCGACCGCGCTGAAACCGTCCGCGGATGCTTCGCGCAGCGACACGGGTCGATGCTGGCCGCGATGCACTTTGCGGCGATCTTTGGACTGGCGCATGCGTTCGACCAGCTTGGCTATGGCCAAGTCGAAGGCGACGTACTTGTCTGGCCCCGCCGATTCGGCCCGTACGAGGGGACCCGGGCCCACTACCGTCAGCTCCACCCGGTCGTCGCCACTGGACCCGCGTGTCTCGTGGTGACGCGAGACCTTCACCTCGAACGCAATCGTCTTCTCGGCGAGATGATCGATTTTCTCAGCCTTCTCGATCGCGTACTCACGGAAGCGATCCGTGACCCCCAGGTTTCGTCCGGTGACGGTGATTTCCATGGCGACCTCCAAGTTGCCCGCGGGCTCCGGTGCGCGCGAGTTTTGCCGGTTTGACCGCCGGTGTTTCAGCGGCGAACAATGCGCGCTTCTCCTGTTTCAGGCTCAAGCCCCACCGTAGTCCTGAGCCCCAGCGATGTCACGGGTCGCATCATTTCTGGGTGGAACATCCTCGGAGTGAAGGCCAGACACACACCGCCGACGACCTCTCCCCCGGCAGCGCTGATAGCTCGGGATGCCTCCGCCATCGTCGACCCGGTGGTGAGGATGTCGTCGACGATAATGAAACGACGCTCCGTGAGCCGGTGCCGGGCCGCCATCGCTCCGCGCAGATTCTGCTCGCGATCGTGACTTCCCAGGGTTTTCTGGTGCCGGGTAGACCGCACGTGCACGAGCACGGGGTGGGTCTGAATGTGCGCGCGGCGCAGGATCAGCGCGAGCGGGTCGTACCCACGAGTCCGGTACGCGGCACGACTCGTCGGCACCGCGACGAGTTCGGCACCGGCACGCTCGGCACCGGCACGCTCGACACCGGCATGCTCGGTACCGGCATGCTCGACACCGGCATGTTCGCCGGGGTCCCGGCCCAGGGCGGCCGCGATCGCGACCGCTTGCGCTCCTGCGAGCGCCGCGGCCAAGTCGGTGCGGTTCTGCTCCTTCAACGCGAGGATGACCCGTCGCACGACCCCGTCGTAGGTCAACGCGGTCACCACGCGCAGCCCGACGGCGGTGGTGCGGGTAACGGGCACCGCCGTGAAATGGACCCGGCACGCCGGGCACAGCCCCCGGTCGGGGGCGCCGCAGCCGGCGCACTCGACAGGGAATACCAGAGCCGAGGCATCCATCACCCAGTCTCGCAACCCCACCGGAACAGTCAACGGGCTCGAAGAGTTCGCATCCGCTCGCGCCGACGAGTCAGCGCACTGCGTTCTGCGCCGTCCTCACGGGGAGGAGAGGATCACCCGGGGCTGGACGTCTGAGATATTGCGGAAGGCCGTGTCAATGCTTCGTCGCGAGCACGCTCGCGGGGATGCCGGTATCGGTCCAACTGCCGCTGCCGAGAGGTCGCCAGATCGAGCCCGCCCCGCTCAGCACCCGCAACCCATCCGTGCCGCCGTTGCCACCAGCGATGGAAACCGACGCTGGCGGCAACCCGAGGGTCGAACTCGGGCCACCGACCTCGAAGACCGTGACCCGGCCGCCGGTGGCCGTGGGGGCGAGCACGGCGACCGTGCGGTCGTCCACCCACGTCGCGTCGAAGCCAGCGATCGCGGTGCCCGCGGAGCCGAGGGTCCCGTCATCCGCCAGAGGCAACTCGACGAGCTCGCCGAGCCCGATGGGCACATTCTCTTGGCGAATGATCCCCGCCACCACGAGTTGCGGCCCCACGGGGGATTTCAGCAGCATGACGACGCGGGTGCCGTCGCGGGAGACGTCGACAGACGCGATACCGATGTCGGGGCTCAACCCCGTCTGCACGGGATGCGCGACGCCCTGCGTATCCCACGCGACCATGCTCGCGGCACTCTGCGCCTCGGCGGACCAGGTGAACCGGAACGGGTCCAACGACGGCACCACGAGACCACTACGGCGGTCGAGGGTCGTGGGGCTCGACCCGGTCGCTTCGGCATACGCGACGGAACCGTCCGAGGCGAGGATGGCGAGGCCCTGCCGATCCGAGGACAGCGCGGCCCCCACCGCGCCGACGCTCACGACCTGGGGGCTGAGACCGGCGATGGGGGTGATCGTTGATACCGAGCCGAAGCCGAATTGCGTCGCGGTTCCCACGAGCGCTGCGCCATCCACCGAGGGGTTGACGACAGCGCGCTGACTCGACGTGGCGGGGGTGGAAAGCGTGCTTCCGCGCACGGTGATCTCGATACCCGGGGTGCCGAGAGCTACCGCGAGCTGCTGACGCATCCGGTCGCGCTCGTCCGGTGTCGAGGCGAGCGCTTCGGTGCTGAGGTCCACCGTCGTGACTCCGCCCACGGTCTGCACCGAACCCGGGCCCAGGGTCGTGGTTGCCGGGAAAGCAGTGGTCAGGGACTGTTGCAACCAGGATGCCGGGCCCAGCAGAAGCGCCTGGACGATCCGCACCGGGGTGGTCGGTCGGGAAGGGAACCATCGAACATCCGGAACCAGAAAGGCCAGGCTCGGGTCGAAGAAATACAGCGGACGCTGCCGGAAAGCGACCGTGAAGCTGCTCTCCGACAGCACGATGCCGTCGGGCGCCGCACTGATCCGCCACTCGTCACTCACCCGGGTGAACTGGAATGTCAGCGACTGGTTGGCGGAAGAGCGTTCCTCGGTGTAGCGGCCGTCAGAGTCGATGCTCGCCTGAGTCACAACGCCGTAGAGCAGGCCGCCCTCCGGGGCACTCGATACCAGGGGCGAGCCGGTGCGGATGGTGGTACTCGCGTCAGGATTCCACGTCGCGGCCAGCGCACTGGTGAGGAACAGCTTCGCGATCGCGTAGCCGTCTTGCGGTCCCCGTACGGCGAGCATGAAATCGTTCAGGATCTCCTCCTGGGTCGACCCCTTCTGCGGGCCGGTCGGAACGAATTCGCCCTGCGGGTCGACTTGGTCTTGGATGACCGGACCGACCTGCACCCCGCCCGAGGTCGGGATGCTGGCGCACGCACTGGCCCCGATCAGCACCACGAGGGCCACCGCTATCGTGCCGACCGCCCTACGCATCCTGGTCTCGATCCAGCGCATCAGATGGCGGGAGCTCGAGCGGGGATGACGCGAGCACCATTCCCCGCACGCGCGGGATGGTCAGCCGAAAGCAGGATCCCTCACCCGGGGATGACCACACCTGCAGCCAGCCGCCGTGGAGGGCGGCATCCTCGAGGGCGATCGCCAAGCCCAGTCCGGTGCCTCCCGTGGTGCGCTGGCGCGACGGGTCCGCGCGCCAGAACCGGTCGAAGACTCGCGCCATCGCCGCCGGGGTCATGCCGACACCGTAATCGCGAACAGCGATCGCAACCGCCTTCTCGTCGCTGTCGACCCACACGACGATGGGTTCGCCCTCGCCGTGGTCGATGGCGTTGCCGAGCAGGTTCTGCAGGATGCGACGGATGCGACGCGTGTCGACTTCCGCTTCGAAGTAACCGCCCGGAGCCACCAGGCGAAGCGGGGAACCCTTGGTCTCGGCGAGCGAGGAGACGCTCTCGATCGCGTCCTCGACGAGACGAACGAGGTTGGTCGGCTCCGTCTCCATGTCCACCGCCCCCGCGTCGTAGCGGCTCATCTCGAGGAGATCGGCCAGCAGCAGCTCGAAGCGCTGAACTTGGGTATGAAGGAGCTCAGCGGTGCGTGCGGTGTCGGGAGGGAAGGTCGAGCGTTGGTCGTAGAGCACGTCGCCAGCGAGCCGGATCGTCGTCAGCGGAGTGCGCAGCTCATGGGAGACATCCGAAACGAAACGCTGCTGCACGGTGGAAAGCGCCGCAAGCCGGGTGATCTGATTCTGCAGGGACGCCGCCATGCCGTTGAACGATCGCGCGAGCGTGGCGATCACGTCATCACCGCGCACCGGGATGCGCACCGCGAGCTCGCCGGCAGCGAGCTTCTCGCTCGTCTGGGCTGCCACCTGCACCGGGCCGACCACGAGTCGAACCACGACGTACGTGACCGCGCCGATCAGTAACACGAGCGCGAGACCGCCGAGAATCAGCGTCTGCTGCACGAAACGCAGGGTCTGCTCGGCATCCGAGATCTCGTACACGAGGAAGAGTTCGTACTTCGCTCCCCGCACATCGAGTGTCGACCCGACCACAAGGCCCGGCCGCTCGAGCCCCTCCCGGATGAGGGAGACCGACTGCCAGTGGGTGCGCCGCTCGGTGGATGCCCCGACCGCTGTCCGCAATTCGGAGGAGATCACCCCCGCCGAGTCGAAACCGCGGGATTGGATGTCGGACGGGGTGCGCGGTCCCTCCTGGCCGGGAGTGCGGGTGATGGCGTACTGGGCTCCGCCAATGGATGATGCCGCGCTCTCGATCGCAGCTCCCGCATCCTGGATCGTCACATCAAGATCCTCACTGGTGAGCTGCTCCGCGGCGTTATCGATGACCCGCTGGCCCGCGAGGGTCGCGTTCACCGAGGTGGTCACGAGCTGGCTGCGGCGCGCGTCGAACAGGTTCGTGCCGACGCTGAACGACATGTAGCCCCCGATGATGGCGACCGCAAGGCTGGAGAGCACCACGGTGATAGCCACCGTGCGCATCTGCAGGGAAGATCGCCATAGCCCGGCCAAGCGCACGAACGGCGCACGCCAGTCGAAATCACGCATCGGATCAGGTCGGACTGCCCGCGCGGTAGCCCACCCCCCGCACGGTCATGACGATGCGAGGATTGTCAGCGTCTTCCTCGACTTTCGCGCGCAGGCGCTGCACGTGCACGTTGACCAACCGGGTGTCGGCTTTGTAGTGGTAGCCCCAGACCTGCTCGAGCAGCATCTCCCGGGTGAAGACCTGCTGCGGCTTGAGCGCCAGCGCGAGCAGCAACTCGAACTCGAGCGGTGTCAGGTTGATGCGCGTCTCACCACGGCGCACCTCGTGACCGGCGACATCCATCTGCAAGTCGCCGATCTGCAGCGGACCGACGGATGAATCGGTCAGCGGTCGCAGTCTGGTGCGCACGCGCGCCACGAGTTCTTTGGGGTCGAAGGGCTTGACCACGTAGTCGTCAGCGCCGCTCTCCAGACCCTTGACCACGTCGGCGGTGTCGCTCTTGGCGGTGAGCATGATGATGGGCACGCCGGATTCCTCTCGGATGCGCGCGCACACCTCGATCCCGTTCATTCCGGGAAGCATGAGGTCGAGCAAGACGAGGTCGGGCTGGGTTGCGCGGAACGCGGCCACCGCTGAGGTGCCGTCTTCGCAGAACACCGGATCGAAGCCCTCGGCGCGCAACACGATTCCGATCATCTCGGCCAGCGCGGTGTCGTCATCGACCACCAAGATGCGCGCGTTCACATGTCCTCGCAGGTGCTCTCGCCGCGCACCACGGGGCGCGCGAGCTTTCGCACAAGAGTAGCTGAGTGTGAAAGCATGAACCCACTCGTTGCAACGGCAGTCGCAGGAAGGCCCGTCATGACCGACCCGACGCCGTGGCAGTCCCCCGCCGGAGGCGACCCGATGGATGCCGGCCCGTCGGTGTTCGTGCCCCCCGCTACCGGGCCCTACGCGGCTTCCGCTCCGGGGATGGCGCCAGGATGGACGCCCCCGCCCAAGCCCGGTCTCATCCCGCTGCGACCGCTCACGCTCGGCACCGTACTGAGCGCCTCGTTCCAAGTTCTGCGGCGCAACCCCAGGCCCACCTTCGGCTTCTCCCTGCTCGTAACGGGCGTCGTTCTGCTCGTCGGGCTGGGAACGCTCGGCTTCGTTCTGGTCTGGGCATCCTCACGCATCGCCAATGCCGACCAGGCCGATGCGCAAACGCTCACCGCCGGATCCGTTGCGATCGGTCTTCTCGGGGTGCTCTTGCTCGGTGCGCTCTCCCTCGTCGGCAGCGCCGTGCTGCAGGGCGTCATCTCTCTCGAGGTTGCTCGCGGCACGGTGGGCGAGAAACTCCGACTTGCCGGGCTGGTGCGCGCGGCGCGCGGACGTATCGGTGCGCTCATCGGGTGGTCGGCTGCGCTGTCGGGCGTCATCCTGCTCGCGATCCTGGTGTTCTTCGGGGTCACCCTGCTGCTCGCGGCGATTGGCGGGGCGGCGGGGGTAGTGGTCGGCATCCTGTTCGGTCTTGTGGCATTCGCCGGGGCGCTCGTTCTCGCGGCATGGGTGGGAACGCGGGTCAGCCTGGTGCCGAGCGTTCTGATGCTCGAACGCCTCCCGCTTCGGGGCGCGATCGGCCGCTCGTGGTCGTTGACCCGGGGATACTTCTGGCGGACTTTCGGGATTCTGCTGCTCGTGCTGGTCATCGTCCAGATCGTCTCCAGCATCATCTCCACTCCCATCAACATCCTCGCGAGTTTCGGGAGCACGCTCATCAACCCAAACGGCGATGACCAGGCCCTCCTCGTGGGGTTCATCGTCGTCTCCGCCCTCACCGTGATCGTCACCCTGTTGTTCAGCGCGATTGCCGCAGTCATCCAGTCCGCCACTCCCGCTCTGCTCTACATCGACCTGAGGATGCGTAAGGAGGGGCTCGACCTCGAACTGGCGCGATTCGTCGAGGCACGCCAGGTCGGGGATGCCTCCGTCCCCGATCCGTACCTCCCGAGGACCATTCAGACATGGGCCTCCCCCCAGCCGGGACCGGAGGTGTTCCCTGGTCCTGAATGACGTGCCCGTCACCCCCGATTCCCCGCAGGCGACCCAGTGGCTGATCGACGAGCTCTCCAAGCCCATCTATCAGGCGGCCAGGCCCACCCTCTTCGACCAGATCGCCAAGGCGATCGCCGACTGGTTGGGTTCTTTGCCGGTGGGGAACGCGGGCGGCCCTCCCGGTCCCGGTATCGCGGTCATCCTGATCCTCGTCGTCGCCGGGATCGTCGTGGCGTTCCTCGTGTTCGGGCTCCCCCGGGCGAACCGCCGAAGCGCGCTGGGCGGCGGCCTGTTCGGCGATGACGATTCCCGCTCGGCGGCCCGCATCCGAGAGGATGCCCGCGTCGCCGCACGAGCCGGGAACTACTCCACCGCCATCATCGAGATGTTTCGCGCCATCGCCCGGGACCTTGGGGAACGCGAACTCGTGCATGTCTTCCCCGGTACAACCGCGCGCGATTTCGCGGTGCGAGCCGGCCGGGAGATCGAGTTCCTCACCGATGGGTTCACCGCGAACGCGACACTCTTCGACGCCGTTCGCTATCTCGACGAACCGGGCACCGCAGAGCAGTGGTCCACGATCGAACAGTTCGCGCAAACGGTTCGAGCGGCCCGCCCGACGGCCCGCGTGAGCGCGTCATGAGTGGCGGCGCGGTGGGCGGCACGGTGAGCATTCGCACCGAGACCCCTGACGATTCCCTCGTGACGGGGAGTCTCATCCCCGACCAGGAGGTGCTCACCCCCACTCTTGGCGTGGTCGCGCGGCGCTCGTTGTTCTGGGTGGGCGTCGCCGTGTTCCTCGTGCTCGTCGCGGTCGTATCGTTCGCTATCGCGGGCTCCGGCGCCACTGCCAATCCATTGGATCCGACCAGTGCCGGCGCCGAGGGGACCATGGCACTGGCCGAGGTATTGCGTCAGCAGGGGGTGGTCGTGACGCCGACATCCACGCTCTCCGAGACCCGATCGCGGATCGTCGATCGTGCCGCGACCACGCTGGTGATCTACGACAGCGCCGACTTCCTCGACGACACCCGGCTTCGCGAAGCGGTGCAACTCGCCGACCGCGTGATCGTGCTGGATGCCTCTTTCTCGGCGCTCAGCGCGGTGGCCCCCAGCGTGGCCCAGGCGGGGAAGGTGACAACCGACCTCACGGCCGACTGCCCGCTCGCTGCGGTGAAGGTCGCCAAGACCGTCTCCGGTTCCGGTTCCGGCTATCGCGTGCTGGGGTCGCCATCCGGGGTCACCGGCTGCCTGGCCAGCGGTGACGGGGTGTTCTCGCTCGTTCAGATCGATCGGTCAGCCTCGACCCTCGTGCTGCTCGGCGCCACCGGGTCCCTCACCAATTCGCTCATCGCCGATCAGGGCAACGCGGCATTCGCGGTGACTTTGATGGGTGAATCCCGCGATCTGGTGTGGTACCTGCCGAGCGTGGCCGACCTTCCGGGCGGGGATGCCGCGACAGTCGCGGCACTGACCCCGCGCTGGGTGATCCCGGTGATGCTGCTGCTCGTCGTCACGACCATCGCGGCCGGGATATGGAGGGGACGGCGGCTGGGCCCGCTCGTGTTCGAGAACCTCCCCGTGACGGTTCGGGCAAACGAGACGATGATCGGGCGGTCGCGGCTATACGATCGGGCCAACTCGCGGTTGCGTGCGCTGGACGCTCTCCGCATCGGGTCGATCGAACGGCTGGCCCGAGTGTGCGGATTGCCCCGCAGCGCCGCTCTGCCCGAGGTGATCGGAAGCGTTTCGGCACTATCGGGCCTTCCGGCGCGCGAGGTCAGTGACTTGCTCGTCGACGCCCGACCCGCGAACGACCGCGATCTGCTGCGACTCTCCGACCGTCTGCTCGAAATGGAACGCGTGGTCGCCGATGCCGCCCGACCGTGACGCAGCAGAACCGCATCCACCGACTGTCCCCGTACCGAAGGAAGCTCCATGACCGACTCCACCGATACCGCTCAAGCGTTGCCGTCGATTGATTTGCGCGCGGCCCTCGCCGCGGTGCGCACCGAGGTCGCCAAGGCGGTGGTCGGGCAGGATGCTGCCGTCACCGGCCTCACGATCGCCCTGCTCGCCGGGGGCCATGTGCTGCTCGAGGGGGTGCCGGGGGTCGCCAAGACGCTGCTGGTGCGTACGCTCAGCCAGGCTCTCGATCTAGAGACCCGGCGCATCCAGTTCACCCCCGACCTGATGCCGGGGGATGTCACCGGCTCGCTCGTCTACGACTCGAAGTCCGGCGAGTTCGAGTTTCGCGAGGGTCCTGTGTTCACCAACATCCTGCTCGCGGATGAGATCAACCGCACTCCCCCGAAGACCCAATCGGCGCTGCTCGAGGCGATGGAGGAACGCCAGGTCTCGGTGGATGGCCAGACCAGGCCGCTCCCGGTGCCGTTCATGGTGGCCGCGACCATGAACCCGATCGAGTACGAGGGCACGTACACGCTGCCCGAGGCTCAACTCGACCGGTTCATGCTGAAACTCGTGCTCACCGTGCCGGAGCGCGCGGCCGAGACCGAGATCCTCACCCGGCATGCCGCTGGCTTCAACCCGCGCGACCTCCGCGCGGCCGGGGTCACCCCGGTGCTCGACGCGCACCGGCTTGCCTTGGCGCAAGCGGACGTTGCTCGGGTGGGTGCCAGCGCCGACGTGATCGGGTACATCGTCGAACTCGCCCGTGCCACCCGGCAGAGCCCATCGGTGAAGTTGGGGGTGAGCCCGCGGGGTGCGACCGCGTTGCTGGCAGCATCCAAGGCGTGGGCGTGGCTGCAGGGAGTGTCGGCGATCACTCCCGATCACGTGCAGTCCATGGTGCTCCCCGTGATGAGGCATCGCATCCAGTTGCGTCCGGAGGCCGAGCTCGAGGGTGTGTCCCCGGACGTGATCCTGCGCTCGATTCTGCAGCAGGTGCAGGTGCCACTGTGACGAGGCCCGCTGTGACGAGTTCCGCTGTGACGCTGCCTGCTGTGATGGGGCGCTGAGCGTGGCGGTATCCGGCTGGTTCGTTCTACTCGTCGCGGCGGGTATCGTCCCGATCGTGGTGCTCGGGGAGCCGTGGGTGCTCGTGTTCTGGCTGCTGCTCGTCATCGCCCTCGCCGGGCTCGACTTGATCGTGGCGGGGTCGCCGCGGCTCGTCGTTCTCACCCGCACCATCCCCGAACGAGTGCGGCTCGGGGAGACCGCGATCGCCTCCCTGTTGCTGGAGAATCGGGGACCCCGCCGGGTTCGGGGCATCGTCCGCGATGCCTGGGAGCCCTCCGCCGTGGCGCGCCCGAGTCGAGCCGCGATTTCGCTCGAGGCCGGTCAGCGGAGGTCCATCCGTCTGAGCCTCACGCCGTTCCGACGGGGAACTCGGCGAAGCCCCCATGTGACCATCCGCTCGTTCGGACCGCTGCATCTGGCTGCCAGGCAGGCGACGCTCGGTACGCCCGGGGCCCTGACGGTGCTCCCGCCGTTCAATTCTCGCAAGCACCTGCCATCCCGACTCGCACGGCTGCGCGAACTGGATGGCGCCACGAGTGTGATGGTGCGCGGCCCCGGCACCGAGTTCGACAGTTTGCGGGACTACGTGCGCGGCGACGATGTGCGCTCGATCGATTGGCGGGCCACCGCGCGGCGCATCGACCCCACGAACGCCGCAGGTCAGCGACTCGTCGTGCGCACCTGGCGCCCGGAGCGGGACCGCCGGGTGGTGATCCTCATCGACAGTGGGCGAACCTCGGCCGCCCGCATCGACAATGAGCCACGCCTCGACACGGCCTACGAGTCGGCGCTGCTGTTGGCGGCGCTGGCCTCCAGCGCCGGTGACCGGGTCGATCTGGTGATCTTCGACCGGCGCGTGCGCGCCCGCGTGTTCGGCGCAACCGGCGCCGACCTGCTCGCGAAGATGGTCTCCGCGATGGCCCCGGTCGACCCGGAGCTGATCGAAACCGACTGGTCCGCCGTGCCCGGTCTCGTGAGGTCGGTCACCTCGCAGCGCGCTCTCGTGGTACTCGCAACCACCGCCGACACGCCGGGCGGGTCGCGGGAACTCCTGTCGATGCTGCCCCAGCTCGCTCACAAGCACATGGTGGTGGTGGCGTCCGTCACCGACCCCACGGTGCTGGATGCCGCGGCGCACCGGACTTCGCGAGCGGAGGTCTATCTGGCCGCCGCGGCCGAGCGCGCCCTCCTCGACCGGGCGCGCGTCGCGGCTGCCATGGGTCAGCTCGGGGTCGAACAGGCGACGGGTGCGCCGCAGGATCTGCCGCCGGCGCTCGCGGATCGGTACATCGCGCTGAAGGCCGCCGGGCGCCTTTAGCCTGCGCGACGTCCTGCCTGCGCGACAGCTTCGGCCGGCACGACAGGGCCGGGCGCCCGCTAGGGTCGGAGTGTCCCCAACCGAATGAGAAAGCAGTATGGCTGCCGCAGACAACGAACCCGACGATTTCGATTCCCCCGACCTCGTCATCGCCGATACCGAACTCGACACATCGGCGACGCTGACGAGCCGCCTGATCGCGGAGGCGTTCGGTACCTTCTTGCTCGTCTTCGGCGTGATCGGCACCGCCCTCTACAGCTCCGGCAACACGGGCATCCTCGGCGTAGCACTCGCCGTCGGCCTCAGTGTCATCGCCGGGGCGTACGCGGTCGGCCACATCTCCGGGGGTCACTTCAACCCCGCCGTCACCGTTGGCGCGGCAGCATCGGGCCGGTTCGCATGGCGCGACGTGCCGCCGTACATCGCGGCGCAACTCGTGGGCGGAATCCTCGCCACGAGCGTTCTGTTCGCGATCACCGCGGGCGGGCCGAACGGGCTTCTCGGGGATGTCCTCAAGAGCGGCTTCGCATCCAACGGCTACGGCGCTCGCTCCCCCGCTGGCTTCGGGCTCATCTCCGTTCTCATCGCCGAGTTGGTTCTCACGGCCGTGCTCGTCTGGGTCATCCTCGGCGTCACGGATCGCCGCGCACCGAGCGGCTTCGCACCCCTCGCGATCGGTCTCACCCTCACCCTCATCCACTTGGTCGCCATCCCGATCAGCAACGCCTCGGTCAACCCCGCCCGGTCGATAGCGACTGCCGTCTACGGCGGTCCGGATGCCCTCGCGCAAGTCTGGGTGTTCATCCTCGCCCCGATCATGGGCGGCCTGATCGCCGGCTACCTCTATCCGGCGCTGTTCGACCGCAGACGGCGCCCAGCGGTGGTCACCGAGGACTGATCCACCCGCGTCACCCCGCGACCAGGCGCCGTGCGCCCGCGTCGAACTCCTCGAGGTCGCCCGTCTCGCCCGCGCGGGCGGCACGACGCCCGAGCACCCACTGATACACGAGGAACGACGCGAGAGCGACCGTGCCGATGCCGATCTTGATCGGCCACGGCCAGTCCTGCCGGGTGACGAAACCCTCGATGAGTCCGGTGACGAGCAGGGCCAGGATGAGACCGATCACGACGGCGAAGAACGCCCGCCCGTCTTCGGCTAGGGCCTGGCCACGGGTGCGAGGTCCCGGAGCGATCCAGGACCAGAAGATACTCAATCCCGCCGCCCCGGCGACGAAGATCGAGTACAACTCCAATTGGCCGTGCGGGGAGATGTAGAGGAAGAACACGTCGAGGCGGTCGAACTGGTTCATGATCGCCGCGGCGTCCCCGACATTTCGCGCGTTCATTATCAGCACGTAGGGCGTGTAGACCCCGAAAATACCGAACGCGATCGCTTGCGCCGCGATCCAAGCATTGTTGGTCCAGACGAATCCGGTGAACGACCCGCCGGGACTGTTCGAGTAGTAGTCGACGAAATCCTGCTCCGCGTACTTCTTGAGATCCGAAGCGGAGCCCAGGCTTGCCAGCACGCTCGGGTTGGCGGTATCGAACCAGAACACGAGCACCGCGATCAGCACGGTTGCCGCCGCGATGGCCAGACACAACCACCGGATGCGATACAGCGCAGCCGGCAATTCGAGCGCGAGAAAGCGGGGGATGCTGCGAGCGAGGTTCGTGGATGCCCCGGTGAAGCGCAACCGCGCACGGCTGAGCCACAGCGAAAGCCGATCAGCGTGCACCGATTGCCCGGCGGCGCTGCTGATCGCCGACAGATCGCTGGCGCCGGATTGGTAGAGCTCGATCAACTGGTCGGACTCGACGCCGTCTAGGTGACGTTTGCGCCCGAGGCGGGCAAGCTCGGCCCATTCTTCGCGGCGGGCGGCGGAGTAGGCGTCGAGGTCCATCTGCTTAAATGATGGCATGGTCCCACCCGGCGCCCCGGCCACCAGAGTCATCGATGCGGTGGCTCACGAAGAAGCCAGCGACTACGTCGTCACCGGCGAGGCGGTAGCACTCGATCTGCGGCCAGCGAGCTTCATCGTGCGCGCGGCCGGGGCCATCATCGACTGGCTGGTCTACCTCGGCACCTTCTTCGCCCTGACCGTGCTGTTGCTCACCGTCGCGGGTCAACTCGGGCTCGACCAGGCGATCACCACCGCGATCACCCTCGTCGGGCTCGTAATGGCCATCGTCGTCATCCCCATCACCGTCGAAACGGCGACCCGGGGCAAATCCCTCGGCAAACTGGCGATCGGCGCGCGGATCGTTCGCTCCGATGGTGGATCGATCGGAGTGCGCCACGCGATGATCCGCGCGCTGGTGGGCGTGTTCGAGATCTACTTCACGTTGGGGGCGATCGCCGCGGGAGCTGGCCTCTTCGATGCCCGCTCGCGTCGTCTCGGCGACCTTCTCGCCGGAACCTACAGCCAGAACGAACGGGTGTCGCGCGAGACGCCGCCGGTGTTCGGGGTGCCCGCTCCCCTCCTCGCATGGGCCGTCACGGCAGACGTGGCGCGGATGCCCGATCCCCTCGCCCGGCGAGTTGCCCAATTCCTCGCCCAGGCCCGCGACCTCGTGCCCGTGACCCGCCAGCGGCTGGCCCTATCGCTGGCGGCAGAGGTGGCCCCGTTCGTCTCGCCTCTGCCCGCGACCGAACCGGAACTGTTCCTTGCGGCAGTGGCAGTGCTCCGTCGCGAACGGGAATTCTCGGCCCTCACGGCGCAACAGGCCCACCTCGAGCGCCTGCGCCCCGCGCTCGCGGGGCTACCGAGGCGATTTCCCGACCGCTAGTACAGCCTCGGGACCCGCTGGATCAGTAGCGGTAGTGGTCGACCTTGTACGGGCCGTTCACCGGCACGTTGAGGTAGGCCGCCTGTACCGGGGTCAATTCGGTCAAAACGACTCCGAGCGCATCGATGTGCAGGCGCGCGACTTTCTCGTCGAGGTACTTCGGCAGAACCGTCACGTGGTTCTCGTAATCGGCGCTGTTCTCCCACAGCTCGATCTGGGCGAGCACCTGGTTCGAGAAGGAGGTGCTCATGACGAACGACGGGTGCCCGGTGGCGTTGCCGAGGTTCATCAGTCGGCCCTCGGAGAGCACGAGCACACTCCGGCCCGAGGGGAGCCTCCACTCGTGAACCTGCGGCTTGATCTCGACGCGCTTCGCACCCGCCAGAGCCTCGAGCCCCGCGATGTCGATCTCGTTGTCGAAATGACCGATGTTCGCGACGATGGCAAGATGCTTCATCCCGAGCAGGTGCTCGACGGTGATGACGTTCTCGTTGCCCGTGCCCGTCACCCAGATGTCGACCTCGGGGAGCGCTCGCTCGATCGTCGTCACCTGGTAGCCATCCATGGCGGCCTGCAGAGCATTGATCGGGTCGATCTCCGAGACGATCACCCGGGCACCCTGGCCCCGCATCGCCTCCGCTGCCCCCTTGCCCACATCGCCGTACCCCGCGACGAACACCACCTTGCCGCCGATGAGAACGTCGGTGGCCCGGTTGATCCCGTCCGGAAGCGAGTGACGGATGCCGTATTTGTTGTCGAATTTGGACTTGGTGACCGAATCGTTCACGTTGATGGCCGGGAAGAGCAAGTCGCCGGTCTTGGCGAGTTCGTACAGTCGGTGCACGCCCGTGGTCGTCTCTTCAGTTACGCCGCGGATGCCCGCAGCGATACGAGTCCAACGATCGCCACTGGCCGCTAGCGAGCGACGGAGGGTGTCGAGGATGACGGCCCACTCGTGGCTGGCGCCCGCCTCGGTTGCGGGTACTGCCTTGGCTGACTCGAACTCGCGGCCCTTGTGCACCAGCAGTGTGGCATCTCCACCGTCGTCGAGGATCATGTTCGGGCCGTCGGCGCCCTCGGCGCTCCAGTCGAAGATCTGCTCGGTGCACCACCAGTACTCCTCGAGGGTCTCGCCCTTCCAAGCGAACACGGGCACGCCAGCGGGGGCTGCGGGGGTGCCGGTCGGGCCGACGGCGACGGCGGCCGCCGAGTCGTCCTGTGTGGAGAAGATGTTGCAGCTCGCCCACCGCACCTGCGCTCCGAGCGCTACGAGGGTCTCGATGAGCACGGCTGTCTGCGTAGTCATGTGCAAGGATCCGGCGATGCGGGCGCCGGCGAGCGGCTGAGTCGGTCCGAACTCCTCTCGCAGCGACATCAGGCCGGGCATCTCGTGCTCGGCGAGTCGGATCTGGTGGCGGCCCGCGTCGGCGAGCGCCAGATCGGCGACCTTGAAGGGCAGGGCTGTTGTCGTTACCGAAGTCATGGAGCTATCCTCCCATCGATCGTCGCTCGCCACACGAGCGCCGAACGCTCAGTGGTCGAATCCCAACTAGCGGGCACCCTAGAGGAGCTTGAGCACGCTGATTCAGCACTCGAGCGCACCCGAAGCGAGCTGGCCGCTGTCCTCCACTCACGATCGTGGCGTGTCACCGCGCCCCTGCGCGCAGCGCGGGAGTGGATCGACGGGCTCAGGCGCGGATGATCGCCAGCACGAGGTCTCGAACCCGTTCCATCTCGGCGGCGGTAGCCGCTTCCACATTCAAGCGCAGCAACGGCTCGGTGTTGGACGCGCGTATGTTGAACCACCAGAACGGGGCATCCTGCGCGACCATGCCCGTGACCGTCAGTCCGTCGAAATCGTCGAACTCCGCCGTACCGGTGAACGCCTCGACGATGTTGGCGTAGGCGGCGGGCACGTCGGCGACGGTTGAGTTGATCTCGCCGCTGAGGGCGTACGGCGTGAAACGGTCGGCCAGCGTGGACAGCAAGCCGGGCCGGGATCCCAGCTCGGCCAGGAGGTGCATCGCCGCGAGCATCCCGTTATCGGCGCCCCAGAAATCGCGGAAGTAGTAGTGCGCCGAATGCTCGCCCCCGAAGATCGCGCCGGTCGCACGCATCTCGTCTTTGATCAGGGAGTGCCCCACCTTGGTGCGCACCGGCACGGCCCCGGCCTCGTGAATGGTCTCGGCGACGACCCGGGAGGTGATGAGGTTGTGCAGCACGACGATCGAGTCGGCGTCCCCGCCAGGCTCATTGCCGGGCACCGCCGCCCGAACCCGGGTGATCTCGCGAAGCGCCACGATCGCCGCCACCGCCGAGGGGTTCACCGCCCGCCCCTTCTCGTCGACCACGAAACAGCGATCGGCATCGCCGTCGAAGGCGAGCCCCACGTCGGCGCCGTGCTCGAGCACGGCCGCCTGCAGGTCGACGATGTTCTTCGGGTCCAACGGATTGGCCTCGTGGTTGGGAAAGGTGCCGTCGAGTTCGAAGTACATCGGGATGATCTCGATGGGCAGGGCGGGCAGCCCTGCGGCCGTGCCGAGAACCGCGGGCACGGTCAATCCGCCCATACCGTTGCCGGCATCCACGACGACACGAAGTGGGCGGATGCCTCCCAGCTCGACCAGGCCGCGGAGGTATGCCGCGTACCCGCCGAGCACATCCTGCTCGCGAGGTGTTCCGGGCGTCGCGACCGAGGGCACCCCGGTGGCCAGGTACTCCGTGGCCCGGTCGCGGATGGCGCGCAGCCCCGTCTCGAAACTGATCCCCTGCGCCCCGGCCCGGCTGAACTTGATGCCGTTGTAGGTCGCCGGGTTGTGGCTGGCGGTGAACATCGCGGCGGGGGCGTCGAAGAATCCGGAGGCGTAGTAGGTCTCGTCGGTGGAGCACAGCCCGAGCGAGACGACGTTGGCGCCGCGGGCCGTTGCGCCGATGGAAAACGCGGCCGCGAAGCCGGGGGACGAGTCGCGCATGTCGTGGCCGACGATCACGTCCAGGCCCGCGGCATCCACCTCGTCTACGAACGCAGCGGCCAACGCGGTGACGACCTCGGTGGTGAGCTGGCTGCCGACCAAACCGCGCACGTCGTACGCCTTGACGAACGGAGCGAGGTCGATGATGTCAGCTGAGCCCATGCCCCAAAACTACATGGCGCACCACCTGCCACCCCCGGGGGGCGACCAGTCGCTCGGCGTGCTTTGGGCACAGGTCGTAACTGTGCGGCTCGGCGGTGTAGCCGAGGGGGCCGAGCACGGCCATCGAGTCCGCGTAGACGTAGGTGAGGGTTTGCGTGGCGTCGCGTTGGCACGCGACCTTGCTGCATGGGCGGCCATTCTGGTGGCCGTCCGATAGCGCGCTCATCTCGTCGCGAGCATACGACGGGCCGAGGGGGTCACCGCCAGGCGCGCCGATAGAATCGACCCGTGGCACGGCAGGCGAAGAGGGCACGGCCGAGCTCGGTGCGCCTCGGCTGGCGGGACCGGCACGGCCGCGGCATCCGCGCTGCTGTCACCGGACCGCACTTGCCGCTACTGCGCAGCCGCGTCGTCTCATTCGAATCCACCGTCGCCGCCACCGCCGAATACCTGAAAGATCTGTGGCCGGACGAACTGGCGCAGGTGAGTTTCGAGATCGCCGCGATGCCCGCGGAGTTGGGGCCGACCCCGTCCGTCGACCGTTGGCGGGTTCGTTTAGACGAACACCGTGTCATCCTCTACCGCGTGCCGATCGAGCGACTGTCCCGGCTGCACCGGTACGACGATCTGCACAAGCGGATGATGGTGGAGAGTTGCGTGTTCCGGGCGGTTGCCGAGCTGCTGGGCAAGGATCCGTGGGACCTGGCGCCGGATCGATTCCGGCATCTCTGATCGTCTGGCAGCGCCTCAGCGGTAGACCGTGATGGGAGTCGAGCCCGTCCCAGGCGGCAGCACTGCGTAATGCGCGACCCGACCGGGGCTCCCCACGCTCACGGCGCCGAACAGGCGGTCGAATCCTTCGATCGTGTACGACATCCCCGGCTGCAGGGGGGTGCTGGCGGCTCCGCTGGCCGGCACGGCGACCACGACCGGTGCTCCGACCTCGGGCATGACACGCACAGTGGCCGCTTGCTGTGTCGGGTTCACCAGGTGCAGCACGGGGGCGGGTGCCTCGGCGGCGCTCACCCGAGCCTGCAGGCGCAACTCCGGGGTCGCCACGAACCACGCGACATCCACTGAGTCACCGCTGACCGAAGAACTGCGCGCCGCGGCGACGACCGGGCGTGTCGACTCGATGCGCACCGTGTACGTTCCGCTTCCCGTCTCCTGCAGCGGGATGTCGGTGACCCGCCCGACGGGGATTTCGACGGTGAAGGTGGTCGGCGCGGCGGCGACAGCGGAACCGGCAACGGCCGAACCCCCGTCGGACTCCGGCGTCAGCGAGACGGTGATCTGGGCGGTGCCGGCCGAGCCGTCCACGTCGGGCGGGAAGACCCTCAGTACCGTGTCGATGTCCGCGAACGGGGCGCCGCCGGAGCGCAGCGCCTGCACGGCGGCGAGGTCGCCCACGACGAGCCCCGGGATCACCGTGCTCAGCGCCGGGGCCGCGACCGCGCCGACGAGGTCGATCCCCCCGGGCTTCAACCCCCGGATGATCGAGTGCTGCAAGGTCGCAGCGACCGTGCCGCCGACGCTGACGACGTGCACGACCGGTGCCGAGATATCCGGCCGGAAACCGGCGATCGACAGCACACGTTGCCCTCCCGGGACCACCGTGATGCCGCGAGTGCCCGGTGCCGCGAGGGCGCCGGTCTCGCCGAACAACTCAACGGTGACGGATGCCGCGACGGCGGTCGGGTTGGTGAGCGTGAGGAGCGTCGTGCGGCCGACGAGCGTCGAACCCCCGACGAGCCAGCTGTCGCCAGCGGCCGGGACGCATGCTGCCGCCGCGAGTCCCGCGAGGCCGCCATCATTACTTCCCACGTCGAGCAGCTGCGCTTGGCTCCCGCTCGATCCTGCCTGGTCGGTACCTCCCGAGACGGTGCCTCCGGGCGCCGCGCTGATGATCGTCGGTGCGGCGCTCGTGCCCCCGGTTCCCGCGTCGGAGGAGGTGGCCTGACCGGGCTCGGCGCCACTCCCACCAGCACCCGCGGTTATCGACGGGGTGCCGACGGGGGACGGGACACCGGCCTGCTGCCCGGCTTGATCGGAGAGTTGCAGAATCGACCCCGGGCACACGAGTTGTTGCGAGGTGGGCACGGGAATGACGATTTGACTGGGGGGCACCGCAACCACCCGGGGCAGATCGACCAGCCCCACGGCCATAACGACGGCGACGGCCGCCGCGATGCCCGTGAGTGCGGCGAGCGCACGACCGCCGAGGATGGCGACGCCGCGTGCGGTCACCGGCGCGCGCTTCGACAACTCATCATCCCGGCGGGGAATGACCGGCGAGGTATTCGCACGGTTCGGGCCAGTCTGCCCGGCCTCGATATCGACTGGATCGACGCCATCGACGCGGCTGCTCATCCTCGCTCCCTCGACGGCTGTGTCTCCCGCATAGGCATGGGCACGCGAGCAGCGGGTGCAACCGCATCGACCGGCCGCTCGCTGCGCACCCGGCGGCGACGAGTGGTCGGGATCGCGAGCAGAATGGTCAGCCCGACGAGCACTCCCTGACCCACGAGGACGCCCACTCCGAGTGGGGTTTCGAGAGGCCCCGGGCCGGTCGGTGCGGCACCGGGCGCGAGTGGGGCGAAGGCCCACAGCTGCCCGGCGGGGGTCTGTGCCACCGGAGTCAAGACCGGATTGCCGTCGAGCGCTTCGGTGGCTCGCCGCACCGAGGCTGACACCTCATCGGTAGCGGCTGGTGAGACGAGCACGAAGCCCAACTGCAGGCGCTGCATGGTGCCAGCGACGTCGAACGCGCTGCGGGAAGCGATGTTGCCAGCCAGGATGCCCAATTCCCGATCCGCCTCGGTCAGAAAGCTCTGAGTGGTGGCGAGAGTCGACTGCTGATCCAGTGTCGTGCCGGTTCCGCGCTGAACGGTCGCGGAGAGGGCCCCGTTCGGCTCACCCGTCAGCTGAAGCGTACCGAGGTCCGGCCGGTCGGCCGCCGCGGCGGAGGCGAACGCGGGCAGGATGCGGCCGCTCCCCGCCTGCACTGCTGTGGACCCGGCGGCGGCATCCACGAACCAGGGGGTCGAGAGCACCACGAGAGCCACCGCCAACACCGGGGCGAGCGCGAAAGACGGCCGCGGGAGCGCGTCGATGGCCAGACACGCCGCGCCGATCAGCCCCAACCAGTAGAGGCTCAGGCCGCTCCCCGCCCAGATGGGCGCGGTGGTCGAGCCGATCATCCCCAGCTCGGTGTGAGTCGATACCACCGCAGTGCCCATCCCGAGCAGCGCGAGTGCGAGGCAGGCGAACACGCGATACGACCGGCGGGTCGTCATCCCGAAGATGGCGAGCACGATGACCGGGGCGAGCAGGGCGGGCACGACGATCGCGGCGCTCGCGGCCGGCACCCCGAGTGAGCCGAGAAAGGCATCCCACCCGTGCCCGCCGGTTTGCGCCGACGCCAGCAGCAATTGCCAGCCGGATGCCGCGGCGCTAGCCACCGGCGCACCCGGGTCGGCCAGCAGGGCCAGCGGTGCTCCTCGGGAGAACTGCTGAACAGCCAGCGGCGCGAACAGAGCGACCGCGAGAACCGGAGTCCCGAGGATTCGCGGTGCCGACCGCGGGTTCACGGCCGCCCAAGCGATCACCCCGACCACGAGCGCGGGCGCGAGCACCGGTGCGCAGGCCGTCGTCGCAGCGAAGAGCAGCGCGGCCAGCGCGGCCCGGGACCAACGGCGTCGAGCATCGAGCAGTGCGAGCACGAGGGGCGGCAGCAGCAGGTGCGCGAGAACGGCGCCGAGGTGCCCGCCGGCCAGGGCCCCGAGAAAAGACGGCGCGAGACACCAGGCGATCGCGGCGACGACGGCCGCCCAAGCTCGGGTCGTGAACCGGACGACACAGAACCATGCGCCGAGCGCCGCCAGCGGCAGGGCGAGCAGGTAGACGAGCACGATGGAAAACGATGGCGCCCAGAAGGTCAGGGTGCCGAGAACGGCCAGCACGATCGCGAACGGATCGGCAGCACCCACGAATCCGGTACCGATGTCACGCCAGCCGTACCCGATATGCGACCACAGTTGACCCGGTGATGAGCTCAACGGCAGCAGGGCACCGCCCGTCACCGCCTCCGCGGCGGCGAACCGGCCGAACGCGACCGCGCCGCCAATCGCCGCGAGCAGCACGATCCACGCCCCCCCGGCGGAGAAGAATCCCGGGCCCTGACGGGCTGGGGCGGGGGATGCTACGGCCTCGATCCGGGCGGCGTCGCGCACCCGGGCCCAGGACATCCGCAAGCCACCCAGAGCTGCCCAACCGGTGACCCGGGAGCGCCGCAGCCGCCGCCGGGCGGTCAGCACCGCCGGACGGAAAGCGGTGCCGAGGGCGGCGGCGAACTCGCCTCCCACCGCCGAGGGCCGTTTCGCGACGAGCTGGTACAGAGAACGAAGCACCGCAAGGGGAAGTAGCGAAAGCCAGTGCACGGGGACGGATGCCGCCGGCGCGTACACGAGACGACGGTGGAGTTGTGCACGGCGGCGCAGCCGGCTCTGCGCGGCGGCCGAGAGACTCCGGCGGCCGAAGACCTCGGCTGGTCCGGCACTCGCGACCCTCGCCTGAGGGATACCGACGACCCGGTATCCGGCGAGCCGCGCTCGGATGCTCAGGTCGAGGCCGGCATCCACGCTGGCAAGCGTGGGGTCGAAACCGCCGAGCGCGCGCCAGGCGGAAACGCGCACGAGCATCCCCGCGGCGGCTACGGCCAGCACGTCACTTGTGGAGTCGTGTTGGCCCTGGTCGAGACCGCGTGCCACGTGGGGCACCGACCGCCCGAACGGCGTGATGCTCTCCCCGAAGGCGGAGATGATGCTCCCGTCGCCCCAGGTCGTGAGCTTGGGTCCGGCGATGGCGACCGACGGTGCGACCTCCACGGCCGCGAGAATGGCCGCGAGGGCACCCGGCTCCGGCGCGTTGTCGTGGCCGAGCAGCCACAGCCAGTCATGATCCGAGCGGGAGGCGATGTGCTGGTTGAGCGCCTGCGTCACCGCGAGCGGGAAGGAACGCTGCCCTGGCAGTGCCACAGGCGTCGCGCGCCAGTAGGAGGCCGCCGCCGCCAGTAGCTCCGGCGTCCCATCCGAGGAACCGGCGTCGACCCAGATCACGTCATCCGGAGGCCGCACCTGGGCGGCGATGGCGGTCAGCGTGCGCGGCAGATATGCCGCCCCGTTTCGGGCGACCAGCACGACGGTGACCCTGGGCTGCATTTCGGTTCCGAGACTAGGCGGCTACCCGGGCCTAGGCGGCTTGGCGCGCGGGCCCGCCGCGAGTGCACAGGCGATCGGGACGGGAGCTTTCGGCGAGTGCAGGCCTCAACTCGCCCGACCGCTAACTGGCCCGCCGACGGAGCTTGCGTCGCTCGCGCTCCGAGAGGCCACCCCAGATGCCGAAGCGTTCATCGTTCTCCAGCGCGTACTCCAGGCACCGGGTGCGCACCTCGCAGGAGGAACAGATCTTCTTCGCGTCGCGCGTGGAGCCGCCCTTCTCGGGGAAAAACGCCTCCGGGTCGGTCTGGGCGCACAGGGAGTCCGACTGCCAGCCGAGGGCGTTCTCGTCGAGCTCGACGACGTGCTGACGCACCCCGGGCACCCCGAGCCGAACCGGGTCGATGAACCAATTGTCAGGAACACCAGTGCGTAGCTGGTTGGCGGCCATCCGTTTCTCCCGTCGCCGACGAGCAGAAGGAACCGGCCGGTAGCTGTAATTACACCGCTGTAATTACCCCCGCGTCAAGTGCGCGATGATAAATGCTTCAATCTGATCCAGAGGGTTGCGCCGCACCGGCAATCGCGTCATCTTCTGAAGCGGCAGATGAAGAACTCCCCATCCGCGCCGACGTGGCCTCCCATTGCGACTGAACCATCTCGCGCAGACTGTGCCGCATCGTCCAGCCGAGGTCGCGGGCCGCCCATTGCCCTCCGGCGACGATCGAGGCCGGGTCACCGGCTCTTCGGTCCCCGATCTCGGGAGTGAAAGGAATGCCGGTCACCTCCGCCACGGTCGTCATGATCTGGCCGACCGAGACCCCCGTACCGCTCCCGAGGTTGTAGGCCGCCTCGATGGTTTGACCGGCGTCGAGGCGTGCCGCCGCCGCCACATGCGCGAGCGCGAGATCCTGCACGTGGATGTAGTCGCGCACCGCGGTGCCGTCCGGGGTCGGGAAGTCATTGCCGTTGATGCGCGGGGTACGTCCCTCGATCAGGGCGGTGAACACGAGTGGGAAAAGGTTGTGCGGGCTGGAATCGTAGAGCTTCGGGCTGCCCGAGCCGACGACATTGAAGTACCGCAGCGACGTATGGTGCAGGCCGCGCGCCACGGCCTGATCGGCCAGCATCCACTCGCCGATGAGTTTCGTCTCGCCGTACGGCGACTCCGGGTTCTTCGGCGTCTGCTCGGTCACCAGGCCCTCGGGCGGCGTGCCGTACACCGCGGCGCTGGAGGAGAAGACCATGCGTTCCACCCCGGCGGACTCCATCGCGGCAAGCACCGTGGCGATGCCCGTCACGTTCTGTCGGTACGTGCGCAGCGGCTCGGTCACCGACACACCGGCGTATTTGAATGCGGCAACGTGGATGACGCCGGTGACGTCGTAGTCCGTGAGCGCGTCGAGAACCTTCTCACCGTCGAGCACCGACCCACGGATGAACGGCACCTCGGCCGGGATGAAATCCTCGTGGCCAGTCGAGAGGTCGTCGAGCACGACGGGCCGTTGGCCACTCTCAACCAATGCCGCAACGATGTGGGATCCGATGTAGCCGGCGCCGCCGGTCACGAGCCAGGTCATGCGTCAACGCTATCGCGCGGGTTCTTGCGCGCAGGCTCGTGCTTCTTATGCGATCTGATCAGCAGGATGACTCAGGCGTGCGATGTCGGCGTCCACCATCCTCGCCACGAGGTCAGCGAAATCGACCGTGGGCCGCCACCCCAGGGCTGCCCCGATCTTTGACGCGTCCCCGATCTGCTCGACCGCATCCTGCGGTCGAGCGAGATCGCGGGAAGAGACGACCCGGTCCTCCCAGTCGGAGATGCCGGCGTGGATGAACGCCGATCGGGCGAAGTCGTATACGGAGTGCGAAACGCCGGTCGCTACGACGTAGTCGTCGAGTGTCTCGGATGAGGCGACTCTGGCGAGCGCGTCGGCGAAGTCCGGTGCCCACCCCCAATCCCGTTTCGCATCGAGATTCCCGAGTTCGATGGTCTCTTGCATACCCGCGCGGATCCGGGCAACGCCGAGCGCTATCTTGCGGCTGACGAAGCGCTCCGGGCGCCGTGGTGATTCATGATTGAACAGGATGCAAGACGAGACCTCCACCCCGGCCGCGCGATAGAGGCCGACGAGGTGATGGGCGTACGCCTTGGCCGCACCATACGGCGACGTAGGCCTGATCGGGGTGGACTCGTCTTGCGGCGATCGCTCCGGGTTACCGAACATCTCGGCACTGGAGGCGTGGATGACTCGGGTCGACCGGCCCGTGGACTCCAAGCGATCTCGGATCACCGCGAGCAGCTCGACGACGACCCCGGCGTTCATTCGCTCGGTGAGTATCGGGTTGGTCCATGACTCGGGCACGGAGCTGACCGCGGCCAGGTTGAACACCACGTCGGGATCGACCCTGGAGACCACCGCCGTGATCGAGCCGGGTATCGACAGGTCGGCGTCGTGGCGCACGACCGCGTCGTGCACCGATGGCGCACTTGCCGGTCTGACGACCCCATGCACCTCGTCGCCACGAGCGGCGAGCAGTTCGGCAAGGTACCAGCCGTCCTGTCCGGCGGCCCCAGTGATGAGCGCTCGCGTCATGCTCGACCGACGAGCTTCTTCTGCTCCGCGAGGTCCGAGTGCACCATCATGGCGATCAACGACGGAAAATCGACTTTCGGTGACCAGCCGAGCTTCTCACGCGCCTTCGTCGAGTCGCCGATCAGCAGATCCACCTCGGCGGGCCGCACGAACTGCGCGTCATTCCGAACCACGTACGGACTCCAGTCGCTGATCCCGACAACATCGAAAGCGACATCCAGCATGGCTCGGATGGTGTGCGTCTGGCCGGTGGAGATGACGTAGTCGTCGGCCTCATCCTGCTGGAGCATCAACCACATCGCCTCGACGTAGTCTCCCGCGAACCCCCAATCCCGCTGGGCCTCGAGATTGCCCAGGGTGACAGACTCCTGCAGGCCGAGCGATATCCTCGCGACCGCCTGGGTCACTTTGCGGGTCACGAACTCCGGTCCGCGCCGCGGCGACTCGTGGTTGAAGAGCACGCCGGAGGAGGCGTGCATGCCGTACGACTCGCGGTAGTTGATCGTCATGTAGTGCCCGTACACCTTTGCGACGCCGTACGGCGACCGCGGCCACAGGAGGGTCTCCTCGTTTTGCGGCACGGCCCGGGCCTTGCCGTACATCTCCGAGCTGGATGCCTGATAGAACCGCACGCGAGATTTGGTCGTGTTCTCGTGTAGACGCACCGCTTCAAGAGCGTTGAGCACGCCCGTGCCGGTCACTTCGGTGGTCAGCCGCGCGTTGTCCCAGGAATACGCAACGAATGAGATCGCGCCCAGATTGTAGAACTCGTCCGGTTGGGAGACCGTCAGTGCGCGGAGCAGACTGGACAAATCCGTCAGGTCGCCGGTCAGCACGGTCACCTCGGGCACGAGGTTCTGCAGCAGGGCCAGTTTCGGATTGTTCTGCCCGCGCATCAAGCCGTAGACCTCGTAGCCCTTCGACAGAAGCAATTCCGCGAGGTAGAGACCGTCCTGGCCCGTGATACCGGTGATCAATGCTCTGGGCATGGCACCCACCGTACCCGTCAGCAGGCGCTCGCCAGGAATATCTGCCCGACCCCGGTCACCGCGACTTCGGTCTCGTCGGCACTGACGTACACCGCCTCGCCTCGCTGCACGTGCGTCGCACCACGTTTACCGCAGAGCTCGAAGTCGCCGTCGACGCAAAGCGCGATGGTCACGCCCGTGAGGGGGACGGTGGCGCTCCGCTCGACTACGGTCAGTGCGAAGCCCGCCCGGCCGGGGCGGAAGATCTTCACTCCGCTCCGCGGTCGCGCGGGTTGCAGGTACGGTACCGGCAGCGGACTGAAGTCGAGCACCCTCAGCAACTCGGGCACATCCACATGCTTATTCGTCAGCCCACCCCGCAGAACATTGTCGGATGCTGTCATCAGTTCGATGCCCGTGCCCCGCAGGTACGCATGGATGTTGCCGGCGGGAAGGTAGAGCGCCTCCCCGCGCTTCAGTGTCACCCGGTTGAGCAGCAGGCTGACGACTATCCCCGGATCGCCGGGATACTCGAGCGCCAGTTCCCGCGCCGTCTGCAAGTGAGGTGTCGAATCATCCGCAAGGGAACTGACGCGGGCAACGAGCTCGTGAACCCCCGGCGCACGGGTGACCAGCCAGCGGAAGACTTCCGGGAGGTCGGTATCGGTCTCGAGGCGGTCAAGAAATAGGCCTAGCGCTTCGGGCCCAGGAGCCGCGGATACAGCATCCCGATCGAGCAGGGTTCTGAGAACTGCCCGTGTTTCCCGCACCGGCCGGAAGCCGCAGAGCGCATCGAAAGTGTGGCTGAGCGCGTAGAGGATCTCGGGCTTCGCTGAGGCATCCCGATAGTTGCGGATCGATGAGTCGATCGGGATGCCGGCCGCGTTCTCGCGGAGAAACCCCTCCCCCGCTTGAACGCGATCCGGATGCGCCTGCAACGACAGCGGAGATGCGGCCGACAACACCTTCAGGAGGAAGGGCAAATCTATCCCGACCGCATCGCCGAGGGTCGCGTCATCGTTCACCAGCCGGCTCGGAGAGCCCGCATGGGTTCCGAGCCACAGCTCGGCTTCGACGGCATCCGAGGGCGGCCACCCGAGCAACTCGGAGATCGCCCCTGGACCGCCCCAGGCGTAGTCGCGCGGGGTGTTGGTGATGGCTACAAACACAGGCGGGGCTCCCGGTGCGGCATTGGACAAAACTACCAACCGCCTCGGCTGCCGCAGTGGACGATTCTAGGCTGTGAGCATTCAGCGAGAGACGGGGGCATCCGCATGGCATTCGAGCCGATCATCAGCGACTTCTACGGGTACGAGAACAAGCTGACCGACCAGGAGAAAGACCTGATCGTGCGACTGCGTGCTTTCCTGGATGAGAACGTGCGCCCGGTTGCCAACGACCTGTGGGCGAAGGCCGAGTTCTTCGACCGCAACATCGTCGTCAAGGGACTCG
>Ga0209724_1000498_pt1 | contig 37861 bp, 35 predicted proteins | sample grotaG_FD_184143 | JGI IMG/M metagenome (GOLD analysis project Ga0209724, IMG submission 184143) | Glacier valley bacterial and archeal communities from Borup Fiord, Nunavut, Canada, to study Microbial Dark Matter (Phase II) -... | ecosystem: Environmental > Aquatic > Freshwater > Ice > Glacier ... | reverse complement strand
GGCCGTACATGCGGCCGTCGACGACGTCGCCGCCATAGGGATCCTGGGTCCAGCCCTCGCCGGGCGGCACGACGTCGCCGTGCACGTTGAGCGCGATCACCGGACCGCCGTCACCCAGCCGGTGGCGCACGACGAGGTTGACCACCGACCGCATTCCGGCCGCGTCGACATCGGCCTGCGGCGGGGCATGGCGCTCGACGGTGAAGCCGATGTCCTCGAGCAGCGTGGCGGCCCGGTCGGCAGCGGCGCGGTTGTCGCCGGGCGGCGTGTCGGACGGCACGCGCACGATCTCGCGAAGGAACGCGACCTCCTCGTCGAAGTGCGCCGTTATCCAGCGATCGAGGGTGCCGTCGGCTTCGGAAGGCTCGATGAGGTTCATCGGCGAAGCATGCCCGTCGCCGGTCCGCGCGACAAACGCGAACCCGTCAATGCGCCGAAGTGCCGACGAAGTTGGCCAGTTCCGGCGTCGCCGGGTTCGCCATCAGCGTCGCCGGGTGCCCGACCTCGTGCACGCGGCCGTGATGCATGAAGACCAGCTTGTCGCCGACCTCGCGCGCGAAGCGCATCTCGTGCGTGACCATCACCAGCGTCATCCCTTCGGCCGCGAGCTTCTTGACCACGGCCAGCACCTCGTTGACGAGCTCGGGATCGAGCGCCGACGTGATCTCGTCGCACAGCAGGACGCGCGGCTTCATCGCCAGCGCCCGCGCGATCGCCACGCGCTGCTGCTGGCCGCCGGACAACTGGTCGGGGAACGCGTCGAACTTCTCGGCGAGGCCGACCTTCTCCAGCATCGCGCGCGCGATCGCCTCGCACTCGCCGGGCGCGGTCTTCTTGACGACGTTGGGCGCGAGCATCACGTTGCGGCCCGCGGTCAGGTGCGGGAAAAGGTTGAACTGCTGGAACACCATGCCGACCTTCTGGCGCAGCTCGCGCAGCTGGCTCGCCGTGGCGTGGATGTGCGCGCCTTCGATCTGGATCGAGCCGCCCTCGTCGAACGTCTCGAGTCCGTTGATGGTCCGCAGCAGCGTGCTCTTGCCCGAGCCGCTGCGACCGATGATCGCGACCACCTCGCCCTCCTCGATATCGAGGTCCACGCCCTTGAGCACGTGGTTCGTGCCGAAGTGCTTGTGCAGACCGCTAATGCGTACCAGCGACATCGAATTTCCTTTCGAGCATGCGCGCGTACGCGGACAGCGGATAGCACAGCAGGAAGTAGCCGGCCGCGACGAACGCGAAGACCTGGAACGGCAGGAAGGTCGCGTTGGCCAGCACGACGCCGGTCTTGGTCAGCTCGGTGAAGCCGATGATCGACGTGACCGAGGTCGCCTTCACGACCTGCACGGCGAACCCGACCGTCGGCGGGATCGAGATGCGGAACGCCTGCGGCAACACGACGTGGCGCATCTGCTCGAACCAGGTCATCGCGAGCGACGCGGACGCTTCCCACTGCCCCTTCGGGATCGACTCGACGCAGCCGCGCCAGATCTCGGCGAGGAACGCGCTGGTGAAGCACGTCAGCCCGACCGCCGCCGCGAGCCACGCGGCGACCTCGATGCCGAGGTTGGGGAAGCCGAAGAAGATGATGAAAAGCTGCATCAGCAGCGGCGTGCCCTGGAAGACCGAGATCCATCCCTTGGCGAGGTTGCGCAGCCACGGGCGCGCGGAGATGCGGGCGAACAGCACGACGAGCCCGGTGATGCCGCCAAGCACGAACGCGACGATCGCGAGGATCACCGTCCACTGCAGCGCGAAGGTCAGGTTGCGTGCGATGTCCCACAGCGAGAACTCGTCGGCCATGACAGGCTCAGCGGACCGGGATCGGTGCGGACGACCGACGGCGGGCCGTCATCGGGACCGTCCGACGATGAAGCGCTGACCGTAGCGCAGCAGCAGTTGTCGCAGCGCGATGGCCAGCAACAGGTAGATCGCGGCGACCGTGAAGTAGGTCTCGAGCGAGCGGAAGTTGCGCGACGAGATGAAGCCCGCCGCGAACGTCAGTTCCTCGGCGCCGATCTGCGAACACACCGACGAGCCGAGCATCACGATGACGACCTGGCTCGCGATCGACGGCCAGACCTTCTGCAGTGCCGGGCGCAGCACCACGTGACGGAAGATCTGGGCACGCGTCATCGCGAGCGCCTGCGCCGCCTCGATCTGGCCGCGCGGCGTGGCCTGCACGCCGGAGCGGATGATCTCGGTGCAGTAGGCGCCAAGGTTGATGACCATCGTCAGCGACGCGGCCTGCCAGTCGTCGAGCTTGATGCCGAGCGCCGGCAGCCCGAAGAAGATGAAGAAGAGCTGGACGAGGAACGGCGTGTTGCGGATCGCCTCGACGTAGATCGCGAAGGCGTAGTTGAACGGCTTGATCCTCCACGCCCGGCAGACCGACCCGACGATGCCGATGCCGATGCCGAAGACCGCGCCGAGCGCGGTGAGCGCGAGCGTGAAGACGATGCCCCGGCCGATGAGGGGAAGGTAGTCGACGATCGCAGAGAAATCGAAGTGGTAGGCCACTGACTATGTCATCCCGGCGAAGGCCGGGACCCAATTTTTGTTCCGCCGTCATTCGATCCCGGCCTTCGCCGGGATGACATGGTCAGAGGCTTCCGCCTCAAAAGTCGCTCGGCAGCGGTGCCGTCAGCCACTTCTTCGACAGCTCGTTCAGCGACCCGTCCTTCTTGGTCTTGGCGAGGATGCGATTGACCTCGGCCATCAGCGCGGGCTCGTTCTTGTTCAGGCCGACGTAGCACGGCGAATCCTTGATCACGAAGCGCGAGTCGAGGCGGCGCAGGCGGGTGCGCTCGTTGAGCGCCGCCGCCGTCGTGTTGCCGGTGGCGACCAGCTGGACCTGTCCGGTCAGGTACGCCTGGATCGTCGAGTTGTTGTCCTCGAAACGCTTGATCGTGGCGGTCGGCGGGGCGACCTTCGTCAGCTCGAGATCCTCGATCGCGCCGCGGGTCACGCCGACCACCTTGCCCGCCAGGTCGGCCGGCTTGGCGACCTTGAGGTCGGCCGGGCCGAACACCGCGCTGAAGAAGGGGGCGTAGGCCGCCGAGAAATCGATGACCTTCTCACGGTCGGGATTCTTGCCGAGCGTCGAGATCACCAGGTCGACCTTGTTGGTCGTCAGGAACGGGATGCGGTTGGTGCTGGTGACCGGCACGAGCTCCAGCTTGACGCCCATCTCCCTGGCCAGCAGCGCGGCCGTGTCGATGTCGTAGCCGCGCGGCTTGAGATCCGGGCCGACGGTGCCGAACGGCGGGAAGTCCTGCGGCACGGCGACGCGCAGCACGCCGTTCTTCTTGATGGTGTCGAGGCCGTCGGCACGCGCCGCGGTGGTGAAGGCGAGAACGCAGCAGGCCAGAGCCAGCGACACGGACACGGACACGGACAGGCGAAATCTCATGGGCAGCTTCCGGAAACGATCGATGAAGAATCGTTCACGCACGAGATGTGCCAGGAGCTTGCCCGTCGTGGCCACCCCGGGTGTCGGGTAGCCCGGTGTCGCGCAGCCGACGGGCCGACGTCCCGCGAGAAAGACGCCCCCTCCTTTATGGCGGTCGAGTCTTGCCGAGAGAACGAGCCGACCGCGCCGGCCCGCCGGTTCGGAGAGCGGCCGACGCATCGGGCCATCGAGCCACCGAGCCACGTCATGGGGCACACGCGAGCACCCGATCTACAAGGTTGCACTCGCGGATCCGGCGCACCCCCGTGAATCGAGCGCACCAAACATGGCTGCCGCCGACTTCAGTCCGCCACGTCGACTTTGCCGGCAAGGACTTGCGTGATCACGTCCATCGAGAAGCCGCGGGTCTGGAGGTAGCGACCCTGGCGGCCACGCTCGTCGGCGCTCGTCGGCAGTGCGTCGAACCGTCGTCCCCAGGCAGCAAGCGCCCGCTGCGCCTCGGTGCCGGCCACCTGGGCCATCGCGGCGGATGCATCGACAGCGCCGACGCCACGCTCGCGCAGGTCGCGCGCGAGCCGCAGGTCGCCGTAGCGCTGCGAGCGCTGGCGCACCAGCGACGCGGCGAAGCGCATATCGGACAGGAGCTGGTCGGCCTGGAGCTGGTCGAGCACCCGCTCGATCTCGCCGGGATCGTCGTCGGGAGCGAGGTGCCGGGCCAGCTTGCGCGCGAGCTCGACACGGCTGTGTTCTCGACGGGACAGCAGGTCGACGGCGCGTGCCATGACGCTGAGGCCCGCGCTCCGGACCGGACCCCTCATCGAAGGTCCCGTGGTGGCGGCGGGACGCGCGTCACCGCAGGGCGCACCCCGAGCCAGAACTCGCCTGCAAGGCGCGCGTCGGTCAGGCCGCGGCTTCCGCGACCGCGCCGCGTCCGACGACGCCCTTGGCCTCGCGGATCTTGTTCTCGATCTCGAGCGCGACCTCGGGGTTGCTACGCAGGTACTCGCGGGCGTTGTCCTTGCCCTGCCCGATGCGGTCGCCGTTGTAGCTGTACCAGCTGCCGGACTTGTCGACGATGTTGAGCTCGGCGCCGAGGTCGACGATCTCGCCTTCGCGCGAGATGCCTTCGCCGTACAGGATGTCGAACTGCGCGACCTTGAACGGTGGCGCGACCTTGTTCTTGACGACCTTGACCTTGGTCTCGGAGCCGATGACTTCCTCGCCCTTCTTGATCGAGCCGGTCCGGCGGATGTCGAGTCTGACCGACGCGTAGAACTTGAGCGCGTTGCCGCCGGTGGTGGTCTCGGGGTTGCCGAACATCACGCCGATCTTCATGCGGATCTGGTTGATGAAGATGACCAGCGTGTTGGTGCGCTTGATGCTGCCGGTGAGCTTGCGCAGTGCCTGGCTCATCAGGCGTGCCTGCAGGCCTGGCAACGAGTCGCCCATCTCTCCTTCGATCTCGGCCTTGGGCGTCAGGGCCGCGACCGAGTCGATGACGATCAGGTCGACCGAGCCCGAGCGGACGAGGGCGTCGCAGATCTCGAGGGCCTGCTCGCCGGTGTCGGGCTGGGAGATCAGCAGGTCGGTCAACTCGACACCCAGCTTCTGCGCGTACTGCGGATCGAGCGCGTGTTCGGCGTCGATGAACGCGGCGACGCCGCCGAGCTTCTGCATCTCGGCGATGACCTGCAGCGTCAGCGTGGTCTTGCCAGACGACTCCGGTCCGTAGATCTCGACGACGCGTCCGCGCGGAAGGCCGCCGATGCCGAGCGCGATGTCGAGTCCGAGCGAGCCCGTGGACACGACTTCGATGTCCTCCATGACTTCACCCGCGCCGAGCCGCATGATCGAGCCCTTGCCGAACTGCTTCTCGATCTGCGACAGCGCCGCCGCCAGGGCCTTGCTCTTGTCGCTGCCGGCCGCGTTCTTGTCGGCAGCCTGGCCTTTGGCCGTTCTTTCTTCCATGGAATCCTCTTGAATGTGGCGCTCGATGGGGCGCCGCGTCTGCGCCGTTGCGATCGATCGGCGGACCGGGCCCGTCGACGGGTTGAATGCGTTGGGGGAAGCTTGCCGCCGCTGCTGCGCAACCCGCGAATCCTGCGAGGTCCGCGTGCTGTTGAAGGTCCACCGCGTGCGTCCCTGAATATACTCTAACGACCCTCCGATCCGGTCGCATCGACGGGATGGATTAGAGGCTTCGGCGACCGGTCCGGAGCTCGCGGCCACCGCCTTCGCGGACGATTCGTAAATCCCCGATAAACAACTGACTCTTAGGGGTTTTCCCGCACGAAATCCCCTATGAAAGTGGCGATCTGCGCAGCGGGTTGCGTCCGACGCCACAAATGATAGTTTTTCGAGCAACTGCGCGATATGCTCCCGCCGGATCGACGAGTCCAGGATCAAGAGGACCGGCACTTTATTCGGAGGAGTACATGGCGGCAAATATCGCGGCGCACCCTGTAGCAGCGTCGATGACGAAAGAAGAACGCAAAGTCATCTTCGCCTCGTCGTTGGGAACCGTTTTCGAGTGGTACGACTTCTACCTCTACGGGTCGCTCGCGGCCATCATCGGCAAGCAGTTCTTCACCGGACTGAACGAGACGTCGCAGTTCCTGTTCGCGCTGCTCGCGTTCTCCGCCGGCTTCGCGGTCCGTCCGTTCGGCGCCATCGTCTTCGGGCGGCTCGGTGACCTGGTCGGTCGCAAATACACGTTCCTCATCACGATCCTGCTGATGGGTGTCTCGACGTTCGTCGTCGGCGTCCTCCCGTCGTATTCGTCGATCGGGATCGCCGCGCCGATCATCCTGATCGCGCTGCGACTCGTGCAGGGCCTCGCGCTCGGCGGCGAGTACGGCGGCGCGGCGACCTATGTCGCCGAGCACGCGCCGCACGGCAAGCGCGGCGCGTACACGAGCTGGATCCAGACCACGGCGACGCTCGGGCTGTTCCTGTCGCTGCTCGTGATCCTCGGCGTGCGCACCTACCTGCGCGACGGCTCCGCGCCGGTGGGCCAGCAGGACGTGGCGTTCGAGACGTGGGGCTGGCGCATTCCGTTCGGCGTGTCGATCATCCTGCTCGCGATCTCGGTGTGGATCCGCCTGTCGCTCAACGAGTCGCCGGCGTTCCGCAAGATGAAGTCGGAGGGCAAGCTGTCGAAGGCGCCGCTGACCGAGGCGTTCGGTACCTGGGGCAACCTGAAGATCGTCATCCTCGCGCTGCTCGGCCTCACCGCCGGCCAGGCGGTGGTCTGGTACACGGGACAGTTCTATGCGCTGTTCTTCCTGACCCAGACGCTCAAGGTCGACAACGCCACGGCGAACATCCTGCTGGCGCTGGCCCTGCTCGCCGGAACGCCGTTCTTCGTGGTCTTCGGCGTGCTGTCCGACAAGATCGGCCGCAAGCCCATCATCATGGCGGGCTGCCTGCTGGCCGCGCTGACCTACTTCCCGCTGTTCGGCCAGATCACGCACTTCGCCAACCCGGCCCTCGAGACCGCGCAGCAGAAGGCGCCGGTCGTCGTGGTAGCCGACCCGGCGGGCTGCCACTTCCAGTTCGAGTTCTTCGCCGCGCCCGGCAAGCCCAAGTTCGCCGACTCGTGCGACGTGGCGACGGCCGTGCTGGCCAAGGCATCGGTGTCGTACACCATCGAACCGGCGGCGGCGGGGACGGTCGCGCAGGTCAAGATCGGCGACAAGGTCGTGCCGAGCTTCGAGGGCGCACCGCTCGACGCGGCCGGCTTCAAGACCGCAGCGGGCACCTTCGGCAAGGCGATGGCGACCGAGATCAAGGCCGCCGGCTACCCTGCCAAGGCCGACGACGCCGCGGTCAACAAGCCGATGGTGTGGCTGCTGCTGACCATCCTCGTGCTCTACGTGACGATGGTCTATGGCCCGATCGCCGCCATGCTCGTCGAGATGTTCCCGACCCGCATCCGCTACACGTCGATGTCGCTGCCGTATCACATCGGCAACGGCTGGTTCGGCGGCTTCCTGCCCCCCATCGCGTTCGCGCTGGTGGCGTTCAAGGGCAACATCTACGCCGGGCTGTGGTATCCGATCGTGATCGCGGTGATCACGCTGGTGATCGGCACGCTCTTCGTCAAGGAAACGAAGGACGTCGACATCTACGCGAACTGAGCGCGGTCCGCTCGAAAAAACAAGCCCCGCTTCGGCGGGGCTTTGTTTTGGTCGATCGCTTCTTTGCGGGAGAGCGGCAGTTAAGGCCGCGCCTTGAATCCGGCGATGCAGGCGGCCGTGACCTCGGAGATCGTCTTGTCGCGCAGCGCGGCCGGGGTGGGCGGCTTGAGCTTGTCGTTCAGGCAGGACCGGATCTGCAGCGAGTCGCAGTTGTGCGACTTGCACTCCGTCGCGGCCCGATCCGAGAAACCGATCCGTTCGGCGCGGGAGGCGTCCCACCAGGTCTCTCCCCGATTGTCGGGCTCGACCGGCCCGGCGGCGGCCACGGCACTCGCGCAGAACAGCAGGCCCAGCCAGATCGGATGCAGCAGCGAGGGAACGGGCTTGTGACGCAGGGACCGCAGAAGACTGGACATCGCCGGATACTACTCCGCTGTGCGTCGCGAGCCGGCTGAGCGGCGCGACGCACGCCCCGGCGTTTGACGGGTTTTGCCATCGTCGCCATAATTCGCGGTTCGCGTGGCGGATTAGCTCAGTCGGTTAGAGCGACGGAATCATAATCCGCAGGTCCGGGGTTCGAGTCCCTGATCCGCCACCAACCCATCCAAGGGTCAGCAGGCACTTGCCTGCTGACCCTTTTTTGTTGGGGACTTGCCCCGAACTAATGACCGGATCGCTCCTGCGGTCCCTCGCCCCACTTCGCGATCCCATGGAAACCGTCTCCGTCATCGTCTACCGCAGCCGATCCGCAGGGCCCGCGTCCGACATCGACCTGTTATATCTGCTCGCCCAGGCGAGAGCGCGGAACGAACTCGAAGGCATCACCGGTCTGCTGCTCTACGACCGCGGGCGCTTCTACCAGTGGATCGAAGGTGCGGAGCGCCCGCTCCGCGCAGTCTGGGAGAGCATCCTCCGCGACGAGCGCCATACGCACGTCGAGCTGCTGGCCGATCAGCGGCAGCCCTTCCGGCTGTTCCGCGAATGGAGCATGGGCTTCGCGCATCGCGACAGCCAGTTCGGCCAGTTCATGGACGGATTCACCGAGGCGGACGCCGGATTGCTCGACGACCTCCATCATTCCACCGACGGCGTGCCGCGGATCCTTGCGCGCTTCAGCTCGCTGCCCACTCCGTTCGACGACCCGCGCATCGTACCTTCGCAGCCCTGAGCGACCGGGCGTCCCGGATAAGGGTTGACATTCATTCAATGATCGTTGTATCGTTGTTTCATGGATGAAATCCGCATCGTCGCCGCCCTCGCCGCCCTGGCCCACGCGCAACGCCTGCGCGTCTTTCGCGCGCTGATCGTCGCCGGCTCGGCAGGCCTCACGCCGAGCGTGATGGCCGAGGGTCTGGACGTCGCGCGCAATGCCCTGTCGTTCCACCTCAAGGAACTCCTGCACGCCGGTCTCGTGACGACCGAGCAGCACGGGCGCAACCTCATCTATCGCGCGGCCTACGACCAAATGAACGGTCTGCTCGCATACCTCACCGAGAACTGCTGCGCGGGCGACGCCTGCGCGGTGCTCCCACGGTCGACGACCTGCGCCGCCTGACACCCACCTCCCCCGGAGTCCGCCATGAAACGCTTCCATGTCCACGCCCACGTGAACGACCTGCCCGCCAGCATCGCGTTCTACTCGAAACTGTTCGCCGCCGAACCGACCCGCGTCGAAGGCGACTATGCGAAATGGATGCTCGACGATCCACGCATCAACTTCGCGATCTCCACGCGCAGCGATGCGACCGGCGTCGACCACCTGGGTATCCAGACCGACGACGACACCGAGCTCGCCGAGCTGCGTTCGCGGGCCACCGCCGCCGACCTGACCCTGCTCGACGAAGGCGCGACGACCTGCTGCTACGCGCGCAGCGACAAGCACTGGGTGGTGGACCCGCAGGGCATCGCGTGGGAGCACTTCCACACGCTCGGCGACATCCCGGTGTTCAGCGAGAAGAAGGTCGAGTCCCAGGCCGAGGCCGAGCCCGCATCCGCCTGCTGCGCGGCCGCGGCGCCAGGCGGCCGGCCGCCGGCACGCAGCTGCTGCGCGTGAGCGCTGCCCAAGCCCTGCGCACGGACGCGGCATCGGCCGCGGTCCCGATGCGCTTCTTCGAGCGCTACCTGACGGTATGGGTCGTGCTGTGCATCGTGCTCGGCATCGCGCTCGGTCGCCTCGTGCCGGGACTGATCCACGGCGTCGCGTCGCTCGAGGTGGCACACGTCAACCTTCCAGTCGGCGCGCTGATCTGGGTGATGATCGTCCCGATGCTGCTCAAGATCGACTTCGGTGCGCTCGGTCAGGTCCGGCACCACGCACGCGGCATCGGCGTCACGCTGCTGGTCAACTGGGCGGTCAAGCCGTTCTCGATGGCCTTCCTCGGCTGGCTGTTCGTGCGCCACGTCTTCGCCGACTGGCTGCCGTCGAGCCAGCACGACAGCTACATCGCAGGACTGATCCTGCTGGCCGCGGCACCGTGCACCGCGATGGTCTTCGTCTGGAGCCAGCTCTGCAGGGGCGACCCCTACTTCACGCTGTCGCAGGTCGCGCTCAACGACGCGATCATGATCGTCGCCTTCGCGCCGGTCGTCGCGCTGCTGCTCGGGCTGTCCGCGATCACCGTGCCGTGGAACACGCTGCTGGTCTCGGTCGGCCTGTACATCGTGGTGCCGGTCGTGCTGTCGCAGCTCTTGCGGGGCGCGCTGCTGCGCCGGGGCCCGGCGCACTTCGACGCAGTGACGGCGCGGCTCGGCCCGCTGTCGATCGTCGCGCTGCTGGCGACGCTGGTGCTGCTGTTCGCGTTCCAGGGAACGGCGATCCTCGACCAGCCGCTGGTCATCGCGATGCTCGCCGTGCCGATCCTGATCCAGGTCGTGTTCAACGCCGGCCTCGCCTACGGGCTCAACCGCGCGCTCGGCGAACGGCACTGCATCGCGGGGCCGTCCGCGTTGATCGGCGCGAGCAACTTCTTCGAGCTCGCCGTGGCGACCGCGATCAGCCTGTTCGGCCTGCAGTCCGGCGCCGCCCTGGCCACCGTCGTCGGCGTCCTCATCGAGGTGCCGGTGATGCTGGCCGTCGTCGCCGTCGTCAACCGTTCGCAGCGCTGGTACGAAGCCGGCGCCCTTCGCCCATGACCGTCACGATCTTCCACAACCCCGCCTGCGGCACGTCGCGCAACACGCTCGCCCTGATCCGCCACGCCGGCATCGAGCCCGAGGTCGTCGAATACCTGAAGACCCCGCCGAGCCGCGAGACCCTGACGCGGCTGGTCGCGGCGATGGGCATCCCGGTGCGGGCGCTGCTGCGCGAGAAGGGGACGCCGTACGTGGAGCTCGGCCTCGCAGACCCGAAGTGGACCGATGACGAGCTGATCGGCTTCATCGCCCGCCATCCGATCCTGATGAACCGCCCGGTCGTCGTCACGCCGCTCGGCACGAGGCTGTGCCGGCCGTCCGAAGCGGTCCTCGAACTGCTGCCGGCAGGCCCGCTGCCCGATTTCACGAAGGAGGACGGAGACGTGGTGCGCGATCCCGGGACGCGACGTGGCTGACGTCGCGTCGCGCGCCACGCCGGTCGCGCGTTGAACGCCGGCCGGGCGCGCGTCGTCACCGCGCTCGGCGTCGCGCAGACGCTCGCCTGGGCCTCTTCCTACTACCTCGCCGCCATCCTCGCGACGCCGATGGCCGGCGCAGTGGGCGTCGCTGTCCCGACCGTCTTCGCGGCGTTCTCCGTCGCGCTGATCATGTCGGCCGCGATCGGGCCGCTGGCCGGCCGCGCGATCGATCTGCGGGGTGGACGTCCGGTGCTGATCGCCACCAACGTCGTCTTCGCCGCCGGTCTCGTGATGCTCGGTCTCGCGCGCGGGCCCGTCGGGCTCTTCGCGGGCTGGATCGTGCTCGGCATCGGGATGGGCAGCGGGCTCTACGAAGCGGCGTTCGCGACGCTGGTGCGTCTCTACGGGCACGCGGCGCGCGGCCCGATCACCGGGGTCACGCTGTTCGCGGGCTTCGCGAGCACCGTCGGCTGGCCGCTGTCGACCTGGCTCGACGTCCACTATGGGTGGCGCGACGCGTGTTTCGCGTGGGCCGGGCTGCACCTCCTGGTCGCGCTGCCGCTCAACCTCTCGCTGCCGCGGGCGGATCCGGCCCCGCCGAGAAGCGCCACCGAACCCGCGCCGGAAGACGAACCCGTCGACACGTCCCGCGCGGCGGCGCTGCTGGCCTGGGTCTTCGCGGTGACGTGGTTCATCTCGACCGCGATGGCCGCCCACCTGCCGCAGCTGATGATGGCGGGCGGCGCGACGCTGGCCACCGCGGTCCTCGTCGGCGCGCTCGTGGGGCCGGCCCAGGTCGCCGCCCGCATCCTGGAATTCAGTGTCCTGCGCCGCGTCCATCCGCTGCTGTCCGCACGCCTCGCGACGCTGATGCATCCGCTCGGCGCCGTCCTGCTGATGACGGCCGGAACGCCGCTGGCGGTGGTGTTCGGCCTGCTGCACGGCGCGGGCAACGGCATCCTGACGATCGCGAAGGGCACGCTGCCGCTCGTCCTCTTCGGCACGGCCGGCTACGGCCATCGCCAGGGCCTGCTGATGGTCCCGGCGCGCGTCGCGCAGGCGCTGGCGCCCTGGCTGTTCGGGCTGTGCCTGGCCCGCTGGGGCATCGGGTCGCTGTGGGTATCCACGATCCTCGGCGTCACCGCGTTCGCGGCCCTGCTGCTGTTGCGACCATCGGGGGCGCGCCCCGTCGCCCCGGTGGTTCCGGACGTCGCCGCGATGGAGTAGAAGTCGTCCGATGAAGACTCATCCGTTTCCAGCCCTGCGCGGCGGTGCCTTCGCGCTGCTGGCCGCCCTCCTGTTCGGCGTCAGCACGCCGCTCGTGCAACTCGCGGGCCGCGGAGTGGGCGCCTTCGCCACCGCCTGCCTGCTCTACGTCGGCGCGGCGCTGATGGGTGCGGCACTGCGCCGACCGGTCGAGCGCGAGGCGGCATTGCGCCGCGAGGATCTGGGTCGGCTGGCGCTCATGGCGGCGTGCGGCGCCGTGGTCGGGCCGGTCGCGCTGGCGTGGGGGCTGCAGCATACGAGCGGCACCGGCGCGTCGCTGATGCTGACGCTCGAAGCGCTGTTCACGGCCGTGCTGGCGCGCGTGCTGTACGGCGAGACGATGGACCGTCGCGTGCGCACGGCCCTGCTGCTGCTGCTCGTCGGTGGCGTCGCACTCGTTGTCGATCGCGGTCTGTCCGGCCACGTCGAACTCGCAGGACTGCTCGCGGTCCTCGCTGCGACCGCCGCGTGGGGAATCGACAACACGCTGTCGCGCGCGCTCGCGGAGCGCGATCCGGGGCAGGTCGTGCTCGTCAAGTCCGCGCTCGGCGGGGTCGCCACCGGCCTGCTGGCCTTCGCCGCGACGGAGCACGCGCCGCCGTTCGCGCAGGGTCTCGCCTTGCTGGGCATCGGGGCGCTCGGCTACGGGCTGAGCCTGCGCCTCTACCTGCTGGCGCAGCGGGCGTTCGGCGCGGCGCGGACGGGGTCTGTCTTCGCGTTCGCACCGTTCGTCGGAGCCGTCGTCGCCGTCGCGCTCGGCGATCGCTCCGTCACGTGGGGCGTTGCGGCCGGCGCCTTGCTGATGCTCGCCGGCATCGTGCTCCACCTCCTCGAGTCGCACGGCCATCCGCACGAACACGAGGCGCTCGAGCACGAGCACGCGCACGCGCACGACGACGGCCACCACGATCACGCGCATCCGCCAGGCAGCGCGCCGGCCGGCGCACACAGCCACCGGCATCGCCACGAACCGCGGCGCCATGCGCATGCCCACACGCCGGACATCCACCACGCCCACCGGCACTGACCGGGGCATCGCGGTCGATCACTGCCACCCGAAGCGCCGTGCGTAGAAGCCCTTGACCGCCTGCGTCAGCACCACGTAGGCGACCAGCACGACCGCCAGCCACGGGAAGTACAGCCACGGCAGCGCCGCGAACTTGAAGTAGCCGGCGACCCCGGTCATCGGGATCGCGATGCCGACGGCGACGATCGCCACCGTCGTGATCAGCAGCGGCCACGCGGCCCGGCTCTGGATGAACGGGATCTTGCGCGTGCGGATCATGTGCACGATCAGCGTCTGCGACAGCAGGCCCTCGACGAACCAGCCCGACTGGAAGAGCGTCTGGTGATCCGGCGAATTGGCGCCGAAGACGAACCACATCAGCGCGAACGTGCACAGGTCGAACAGCGAACTGATCGGCCCGAAGAAGACCATGAAGCGCCCGATGTCGGCCGGGTTCCAGGTCTGCGGCTTGGCGAGGAACTCGGCGTCGACGTGGTCGAACGGGATGGCGACCTGCGAGATGTCGTACAGCAGGTTCTGCACCAGCAGCTGCAGTGGCAGCATCGGCAGGAACGGCAGGAAGGCCGACGCGACGAGCACCGAGAACACGTTGCCGAAATTCGACGACGCGGTCATCTTGATGTACTTGAGCATGTTGGCGAACGTGCGTCGTCCCTCGAGCACGCCCTCCTCCAGCACCATCAGGCTCTTCTCGAGCAGGATGATGTCGGCCGCCTCCTTCGCGATATCGACCGCGGTGTCGACCGAGATGCCGATGTCGGCCGCACGCAGCGCCGGAGCATCGTTGATGCCGTCGCCCATGAAGCCGACCACGTGGCCGTTGTCGTGCAGCGCGCGCACGATCCGCTCCTTGTGCGCCGGCGACAGCTTGGCGAACACCGTGCGGCGCTCGCACTCGACCTTGAGATCCGCGTCGCTCATCGCCTCGACCTGCGAGCCGAGCAGGATGCCGTCCGCGCTCGAGCCGCCGATCAGGCCGACCTCCTTGCAGATCTTGGCCGTCACGAGCGCGTTGTCGCCGGTCAGCACCTTGACCGTCACGCCGTGCTCGCGCAGCGCCGTCAGCGCGGGCGCGGTCGATTCCTTCGGTGGATCGAGGAACGCGATGTAGCCCACCAGCGTGAGGTCGCTTTCGTCGGCGACCCCGTACTGCTCCTTCGTCGGCGGCAGGTCCTTGGTCGCGATCGCGATCACGCGCAGTCCCTGCGAGTTGAGGTCGCCGGTGATGTTGCGGATCTCGGCCAGCAGTTCGGGCGACAACGGCGACGTGCGGCCGGCGTGATGCACGCGCGTGCACACGCCGAGCATCTCCTCGACGGCGCCCTTGCAGATCAGCTCGTGGTGATCCTCGCGCTCCGCGACCACGACCGACATGCGACGCCGCTCGAAGTCGAACGGCACCTCGTCGACCTTGCGGTAGTTGGTCGCGATGCCGAGCTGCTGGTTCATCTGGGCGAAGTCGAGCACCGCGCGGTCGAGCAGGTTCTTGAGACCCGTCTGGTAGTAGCTGTTCAGGTAGGCGAACTCGAGCACCGCGTTCGACTCGTTGCCGAAGACGTCGATGTGACGCTCGAGGAAGATCCTGTCCTGCGTCAGCGTGCCGGTCTTGTCGGTGCACAGCACGTCCATCGCGCCGAAGTTCTGCATCGCGTCGAGGCGCTTGACGATGACCTTCTTGCGCGACAGCACGACCGCGCCCTTGGCGAGCGTCGACGTGACGATCATCGGCAGCATCTCGGGCGTGAGTCCGATGGCGACCGAGATCGCGAACAGGAATGCCTCGAGCCAGTCGTGCTTCAGAAAGCCGTTGAGCAGCAGCACGATCGGCGTCATCACCATCATGAAGCGCACCAGCAGCCAGCTCACCTGGTTGATGCCGGCCTGGAAGGCCGTGGGCCGGCGATCGACCGCGGTCACGCGCTCGGCCAGCGCGCCGAAGTACGTGCTGTTTCCGGTCGCGACGATGATCGCGGTGGCCGAGCCGCTGATCACGTTGGTGCCCATGAAGCAGATGTTCTCGAGCTCGAGCGGGCTGCGGTTCGGCAGGTCGTGCGTCGTCTCGGGTGGCATCGCGTACTTCTCGACCGGCAGCGACTCGCCGGTGAGCGCGGCCTGCGCGACGAACAGGTCCTTCGCCGCCAGTAGCCGCAGGTCGGCCGGAATCATGTCGCCGGCGGCGAGCACGACGATGTCGCCCGGCACCAGGTCGCGGATCGGCGCCTCGATCTGGCGCGACGGCCGCGTCGACAGCGCGATGCCGAAATAGCGCGACGCCTCGGGCGCCGCGAGCTGCGAGACGTCGCGGCGCAGCACGGTGGCGGTGGTGCTGACCATGTCCTTCAGACGATCGGCGGCGCGGTTCGAGCGCGACTCCTGCACGAAGCGCAGGATGGTCGACAGCGCGACCATGCTGCCGATGACGATCGTCGCCTTCGCGTCCTCGGTGAGGTACGAGACGAACGCAAGCAGCGTGAGCAGCAGGTTGAACGGGTTGGCGTAGCAGTGCCACAGGTGCTGCCACCAGCGTTGCGCCTGCTCCGCCTGGATGGTGTTGAGGCCGGTCGTGTCGCGGACGGCGTCGGCCTCGACCTCGGTCAGCCCGTCGACGTGACTGCCGAGACGGTCGACCAGTGCGGCCGGGTCGGCCCCGGACGCGTCGACCAGCACGGCGGCGAGCCGCGACGGCGCCTCGCGGTCCACGACGACGCCGCGGAACATGTCGAGGATGGCGACACGGTTGAAATGGCGCAGCGACGCGCCGACGCCGACGAGGCGGGCGAAGGGGATCTTCAGGTTGTCGAGATTCACGATGCAACTCCCGGACGCGACGCCGCGCAGGCAAGGCGCGTCACTTGCCGCACCCGGGGCGCGGCGTCGAACACATGGAAGGTCGGGGATCTCGAGACGTCGCGTCATCGACATGACGCACGGACGAAACGGTCGAACCCGCTGGAAATCTCGGCGGGCGACGGGCGAAGCTGCGCCGCTAGAAGCCGAGGATAAGGTCGATCGAGGATCGACTACTGCAACTCGAGTCAGCGTCCACGCGGGAGCTCCGAAAGTGAAAACGGCGCGAGTCTAGTCGCTTCGGCGGCGAGGTCCAAGCGAAAGGTTCGCGTCGTGGGAATTTGCAACAACCGATGCGTCGAACCTTGCAGGAAGCTTGCAGGAACGGCTCACGGACGGGGTCCGGCGGGTGTCGCGGCGCGGGTCGACGGGGCGTCGTAGTACTCGCCTTGCGGCAGGTAGCAGAACGGATACGACCCCCCGAGCCGGAACTGCTTCGAGGCCTTCAGTCGCGCGTATCCGTCCGCCGCGCCGGGCACGCCGATCTCGACGGCCATCGTCAGCGCGGGGACCAGCATGTCGACGTAGCGCCCCCCGAACTCGCCCGCCTCCACGGCGCCGTCGCGAAACGAATGGTCGTCGGGCGGCAGCGGTGCTAGGCCTACCGTGTTGGCGGCATAGAACTCGGCCGGCGTCTTGAAGAAGGCAACGCCCACGCCGTCCTGGCGAACCTTTCCGACCGCCAGCACGTACGGCCCGGCGCGCCGATAATCGTAAGACGCCGGGTCGTCGGGCTTGCCGAACATCATGATCGGGAACTTCGCGACCCAGCGCGCGAAGACGTCGAAGGTCTTCTGCACCTCGGGACGCAGCGGTAGGCCGAGGCGGTAACCCCACAGCCAGACCTGCGCCTGAAAGGCCGACTGGAACTGCCCGACGTAAGCGGTGTGACCATCCACGCCGGTGCCGTAGCCAGCGTTACTGGGCGCCATCAGTCCGAAGTCGTTGCGATAGGCTCCCTTCTCCACGCTGCCGTACCCGAAGAGGTCGCCGCGCGGCCCCTTCAAGTCGTAGTCACCGGTTCGAAAGACCCCATCCAGGAAGAGGATGTTCTCCTCGATCGACCGGATCACCCACGGACGCCATGCATCGTTGTCGGGTAGCACGAGCGCGAGCATGAACAGGGAGCGCGCCTGCCAGGCAGCCCCCCGGGGCGTGACGGCGCCCGATCCGGGAAGGAAAATACCTTTTGTGAAACCGCGCTGGTTGTCCACCATCTTCAGATAGTTGTAAGCCACCCAGTACTTCATCTCGTTCAGGCCCCAGGCGTACTCCTGCGCGTTGCCTTCGAGCTTCATCAGCAGCGTGAAGTCGAAGAGGAATTGCGGCTCGTGCGGGATGTCGACGATGATCTTCGGATTGCCGACGGTATCCGGAAGCAAGGCCATGTCGTTGGTCGTCGAGGATGTCAGCGACTTGTTCGGATAGAGCCACGGGCGCACCGGCGTGCCGGGCTCGCCCGGCGCGCTGACGTGGATCGGGAACCACTTGGACGCATGCGCGTTCGCGATCATGTTGGCGCGCGCCCGCGGGTCCATCGAGATCGCCCAGAGCTGCGACGACTTCGCGCGGATGCCGATCTCGTCGCGATAGCCGCCCGTGGGCTCGTAGTAGGTCATCTCGCCCGGCGTCCCGTCGGGATACGAAGCGGGCAACGCGGCGAGCACGTTCTCGGGCACCGCGTGGTAACCGGGATGCAGCTTGGTGATCGCCTCGTAGGCCTCGCGCGTGACGGGTGTGGAGACGCGTGCCGCAGCGGTCGAGGCCGGCGGCGTATTCGCCCGCGCGGGCGGCTGCGGGTCGGCCGCGGCGAGCAGGTCGGGCGTCCCGTTCGGCCGCAGGTCGAAGACAACGCCGCCCGCGCGGAAGACCGCCGGGTCGCGCGCGCTGCGCACATCGACGACGCGCTGGACAACGGGAAGAACGGAGGCGGACAGGTCGATCGCGGCCAGCAACATCGGGAATACTCCAGGCAGGCGCGCCGTCGAGCGCAAGAAAGGGCTCTTCGGGCGGGCTCGTTCGAGTCGGCGGATCGCGGAGTATGCATGCCGCTTTCCCACGGCCGCGCGGCGCTGCTACCATCGTCGACCCGTCGGCACCGCCCGCCGCAGACCCTCCCCTCGAATCGATGAACCGGCCTTTCCCCGTCTTCCTGCGCGCCACGCTCGCGCTGGCGCTCGTTACTTCCTGCACGCTGGTCTGGGCGGCCCGCACGTTCCCGCAGAACAGTCGGCAGGTGAAGATCACCGCCGTCGCCGACGACCGCATCGTCGCCGACGGCACCGAACTCCACCTCGCGCCGGGCGTGCTGATCTTCACGGCCAGCAACGCCACGCTGGTGCGGGGTGCGATGCCGGCGCCGGTGATCGCCCGCGTCCAGATCGATCTCAACGGCGACGTGCGCCGCATCTGGCTGCTCGCCGACGACGAGATCCTGGTGCGGCCGTGGTGGCAGTTCTGGAGACGCGGCCAGCCGCAGGCCGAACCGGCGCAGACCAATTGACCATGAAAAAGCTCTACATCAAGACCTTCGGCTGCCAGATGAACGAGTACGACTCGGACAAGATGGCCGACGTGCTCGCGCAGGCGTCGCTCGACCACGGCGACACGATGGTCAAGACCGATCGTCCCGAGGACGCGGACGTGATCCTGTTCAACACCTGCTCGGTCCGCGAGAAGGCGCAGGAGAAGGTGTTCTCGGACCTCGGCCGCGTGAAGGCGCTGAAGCTCGCGAAACCCGGCCTCGTGATCGGCGTGGGCGGCTGCGTGGCGAGCCAGGAAGGCGCGGCCATCACCAGGCGCGCGCCCTACGTCGACGTGGTCTTCGGCCCTCAGACGCTGCACCGGCTGCCGGCGCTGATCGAGGCGCGTCGTGCGACCGGCCGGCCGCAGGTCGACATCAGCTTTCCGGAGATCGAGAAGTTCGACCACCTGCCGCCGGCCACCGTCGACGGCGCGACCGCCTTCGTGTCGATCATGGAGGGCTGCTCGAAGTACTGCAGCTTCTGCGTGGTGCCGTACACCCGCGGCGAAGAGGTCTCGCGCGGCTTCGACGACGTGCTCACCGAGATCGCCGGCCTCGCCGCGCAGGGCGTGCGCGAGGTCACGCTGCTCGGGCAGAACGTCAACGCCTACGTCGCAGCGATGCCCGATGCCGGGGAAGGCGACGACGACCGCGCCGACTTCGCGACGCTGCTCGAGTACGTGGCCGAGATCCCCGGCATCGAGCGCATCCGCTACACGACCTCGCATCCGAAGGAATTCACGCAGCGCCTCATCGACGCGTACGCGCGCATTCCCAAGCTGGTCTCGCACCTGCACTTGCCGGTGCAGTCGGGCTCGGACCGCATCCTGATGGCGATGAAGCGCGGTTACACCGTCCTCGAGTACAAGTCGATCATCCGCCGGCTGCGCGCGGTCCGCCCCGACCTGAGCCTGTCGACCGACCTGATCATCGGCTTCCCCGGCGAGACCGATGCCGACTTCGAGGCCACGATGAAGCTGATCGACGACGTCGGCTTCGACGCGTCGTTCTCGTTCGTCTACAGCCCGCGGCCCGGCACGCCGGCGGCGGGACTGCCCGACGGCGTCGACGCCGCGACCAAGCTCGCGCGCCTCAGGCGCGTGCAGGCGGCGATCGACGCGAACGAACAGCGCATCGGCCGGGCGATGGTCGGCACGCGCCAGCGCGTGCTCGTCGAAGGTCGCGCGCGCAAGGACGCGAGCGAACTGATGGGACGGACCGACAACAACCGCGTGGTCAACTTCGTCGGTGACGCGCCGATGGGTGCGATGATCGACCTCGACATCACGCTCGCGCTCGCGCACACGCTGCGCGGCGTGCCGGCCGTGAGCGCCACGGCCTGGTCCGTGGCAGCCTGAGCCCGGCCCCCGACTCTCGAAGGACAGGACCATCGACTACTTCGCCGATCTCGACAACGCACGACTGGCCAACCTCTGCGGCGTGCTCGACGAGAACCTGCGACAGATCGAGTCGGCGTTCGACGTCTCGATCAAGAGACGTGGCGCGCGTTTCACGATCGGTGGTCATCCGGGCGCAACGGGGCAGGGCAAGGCGCGCGAGCAGGCACGCGGGGCGCTCGAGTACTTCGCGACGATGAGCGGCCAGCCGATCTCCACGCAGGACATGCAGCTCGGCCTGGTCGAGCTCAAGAAGACGCCGCGTTCGGCCGCCAACGACGCCGATGGCGAGCCCGATCCGGCCGGCACCGCGGGTCTGCGCACACGCCGGGCCGACCTGCACGGCCGCACGCCGAACCAGCGCGCCTACCTGAAGGCCATCGCGACGCACGACATCACCTTCGGGATCGGTCCGGCCGGGACCGGCAAGACCTATCTCGCGGTCGCGGCCGCGGTCGACGCGCTGGAACGTGACGTCGTGCAGCGCATCGTGCTGACGCGCCCCGCGGTCGAGGCCGGCGAGCGACTCGGCTTCCTGCCCGGCGACCTCGCGCAGAAGATCGACCCCTACCTGCGGCCGCTCTACGACGCGCTCTACGACCTGCTCGGCTTCGACCGCACGCAGAAGCTGTTCGAGAAGCAGGCCATCGAGATCGCCCCGCTCGCGTACATGCGCGGCCGCACGCTGAACAACGCGTTCGTGATCCTCGACGAGGCGCAGAACACCACGCCCGAGCAGATCAAGATGTTCCTCACGCGCATCGGCTTCGGCAGCCGCGCGGTCGTCACCGGCGACGTCACGCAGGTCGACCTGCCGCGCCATCAGAAGAGCGGCCTGGTCGAAGCGAGCCTGGTGCTCGCCAAGGTGCGCGGCATCGGCTTCACGCACTTCACCAGCGCCGACGTCGTGCGGCATCCGCTGGTGGCCCGCATCGTCGAGGCGTACGAGGCGCACTACGGCACGCAACCACCGGCGACGTGACGGCGGCGATCCTGCATCTGTCGGTCCAGTACGCGACGACCCGACCCGTGCCGCGACGCGATCAGGTGCGTCGCTGGGTTCGCGGCGCGCTCCGCGTGATCGATCGCCCGGAAGCGGGACTGACGATCCGCTTCGTCGACGCAGACGAAGGCCGCGCGCTCAACCGGCAGTTTCGCGGCAAGGACTACGCGACCAACGTGCTGACGTTTCCGTACGAGGTCGAGGAGCCGCAGTCACCGCGCGTCGAAGCGGACATCGTGATCTGCATGCCCGTCGTCCAAAGCGAAGCGCGGACGCAGCACAAGGACGTGATGATCCATTGCGCGCACCTCGTGATTCACGGTGTCCTGCATGCGAGCGGCCGCGATCACGAAGACCCGAAGGAAGCCGAGGCGATGGAAGACGAGGAGCGTCGCGTCCTCGCGCGCTTCCGCATCGCCGACCCCTACGCGAGCTAGCCTTTCCTCGCGAGCGCCACGAGTTGGTCGAGCGCCCCACCCCAGCCGTGTTCGAAACCCATCGCCGCGTGCCGTTCGACGCGGCCTCGAGCGCGATGGTCGCGGTGAAGAAGAACGTCCCCGCTTCGCCGCAGGTCGTGTCGGGGGTCTGCGGGCGGAATCCCCATTCAAAGCTACGGTCGACACCTGAGTGTTTGAACGTCGTGGCGTTGACAGGCTGCAAGGCCGCCCGTAGCTTGCGAACCCCTCCCATTCTTCGACAAAGCCCGTGATCCGCATCGGCATCGACCTCGGCGGCACCAAGATCGAAGCGATCGCCCTCGACGACACCGGCCAGACGTTGCTGCGCGAGCGCGTCGCCACGCCGCGCGAATACCGCGCGTCGCTCGATGCGCTGCAGACGCTGGTCACCGGCATCGAACGCCGACTCGGCAGCGAAGCGACGGTCGGGATCTCGATGCCGGGCGCCGTGTCGCTCGGGACCGGCCTGATCAAGAACGCGAACTCCACCTGGCTCAACGGACAGCCGTTCGTCGCCGACCTGTCCGCACGTCTGGACCGGCCCGTGCGGGCGGCGAACGACGCGAACTGCTTCGCGCTGTCGGAAGCGATCGACGGCGCGGCGGCAGGCAGTGCCGTCGTCTTCGGCGTGATCCTCGGGACCGGCGTGGGCGGCGGCATCGTGGTCGACGGCCGGTGCCTCACCGGGCGCAACGCGATCGCCGGCGAGTGGGGACACAACGCGTTGCCGCGCATCGAAACCGAGGATCTGCCGCTGCCGCCCTGCTATTGCGGTCGCAGCGGCTGCATCGAGACCTACCTGTCGGGACCGGCGATGGGGGCCGATCACCGCGCGCCCGGCGGCGACGCGATCGATGCCGCGGGCATCGCCGCGCGTGCCGCCGCCGGCGACCGGTCCGCACAGGCGACGCTGGAGCGCTACGCGCGCCGTCTCGCGAAGGCGCTGGCGTCGGTGGTCAACCTGCTCGATCCCGATGTCATCGTGCTCGGCGGCGGCGTGTCGAACATCGATGCGCTGTACGCCCTGGTCCCGCCGCTGATGGCCGCGCACGTCTTCTCGGACACCGTCACCACGCCGATCGTCAAGAACGTGCATGACGATTCGTCGGGCGTGCGCGGGGCGGCATGGCTGTGGCCGCAGGAACCGGCGACGAAACGCTAGCGATGTCGCGTTCGGCCGCCCGGCATTGATTTCTCCCTCCACTTCCTCCGTCGACCAGGGCGTGCCGGGCCTTCGTGTATTCTCGCCGGTCCTCCACGACACATTCGCAAGAATGTCAGACCCGCAGCCTCCGACGCGCCACAGAGAGACTCATCCCACTCTGCTGGCGCGCATCTCCGCGCTCCTGATGCGCGAACCCGAGGATCGCGAACAGCTCCTGGCCATGCTGCATCACGCGCACGAGCGCGAGCTGCTCGATGCCGATGCGCTGTCGATGATCGAAGGGGTCATGCAGGTCTCCGAGCTGTCGGCGCGCGACATCATGGTGCCGCGCTCGCAGATCGACATGATCGACATCCGCGAGAAGCCCGAGGACCTGATCCCGTTCGTCATCGAGACGGCGCACTCGCGCTTCCCGGTGATCGAGGACGACCGCGACCACGTCATCGGCATCCTGCTGGCCAAGGACCTGCTGCGCTACAGCGGCAAGCACGGCGCCGGCGCGGGAGTCGACGGCGCCTTCGACATCCGCAAGATGCTGCGGCCGCCGATCTTCATCCCCGAGTCCAAGCGCCTGAACGTGCTGCTGCGCGACTTCCGCGCCAACCGCAACCACGTCGCGATCGTCGTCGACGAATACGGCGGCGTGGCGGGGCTGATCACGATCGAGGACGTGCTCGAGCAGATCGTCGGCGACATCGAGGACGAGTACGACTTCGAGGAGGACGACGACAACATCGTCGTCATCGAGGCCGGCGCGGCCGGCCCGCGCTGGCGCGTGCGCGCGCTCACCGAGATCGCGCAGTTCAACGAATACTTCGAGACCGGATTCACCAACGACCAGGCCGAGACCATCGGCGGCGTCGTGACCGAACACCTCGGCCGCGTGCCGCGCCGGGGCGAAGAGGCGATCATCGGCAACGTGCGCTTCACGGTGCTGCGCGCCGACGCCCGCCGCGTCGACGTGCTGCGCGTCGAGAAGCTGCCCACCGACGAGGTCAACGACGACGCGGGCTGAGCGAACGCGTCTCTTCCCGGCCGCCGCTTCACCGCTTTCCGCGTTCCTCCCCATCACGCATGCTGGTCGTCGCCCTCCCCACCCGCTTCCCGCTGCACCTCCTGATCGCCCTCGCGCTCGGCGCGCTGCACGCGGCGTCGTTCATCGACGACGCGACCTGGCCGATCGAGATCGCGGCACTCGCCGGGCTGGTGGCGCTCGCGGCCCGTGCGGCGCGCGAGGTGGAGGGCTCGCGCGGCGCCCGTCTCGCCGCGTTCGGCGGCGCGCGCATCGGCCTTGCCTTCGGCCTCGGCTGGTTCCTCACCGGCGTGTCGTGGATCTACATCAGCCTGCATACCTACGGCGAGATGAACCCGCTGATCGCCGGCGCCGCGGTGCTGCTGTTCTCGGGCTACCTGTCGCTCTATCCGGCGCTCGCGTGCGCCGGCTTCACCTGGTTCCGCCACGCGCGCGGCTCCGACTCGCAGGCCGCGCACGTCGCGTCGGTGCTCGTGTTCGCGGCATTGTGGGCGTTGTCCGAGATCGGACGCGGCTACGTGTTCACGGGCTTCCCGTGGCTGGCCGCCGGCTACGCGCACATGGCGGGTCCGCTCGCCGGCTACGCGCCGCTGGTCGGCGTGTACGGCCTGTCGGGCATCGCCGCGGGCATCGCCGCAACGCTGGCACTGACCGCCGGCGGTGTCGAACGGCGCCGTCACCGACCGGGCGCGCGCGCGCGCTGGCTGTTCATGCTGGCGACGGTGTTCGGCGTGCCGGTGGCCGGCAGCCTGCTGACGCACGTGGACTGGACCGCCGCGGCGGGCGCGCCGATCAGCGTGCGGCTGCTGCAGGGCAACGTCTCGCTCGACATCAAGTTCGACGAGACGCGCTTCGACGCGACCGCCGACGCCTACATGAAGGCGATCGAGGCGAAGCGGGCCGACCTGATCGTGCTGCCCGAGACCGCGTTCCCGCGCTTCCTCGAGGACCTGCCCGAGGCCCTCGGCCAGCGCATCGCGCACGACGCGCTGACGATGAAGGCCGCGATCGCCTTCGGCGTCCCGATCCGCGAGGGCGGCGAGCGGTACTTCAACAGCGTCGTGGCGGTCGATGCGAGCGGCGGGCCTGCCCAGCATTCGGAGAAGGACGACCCGATCGCCGGGGTCCACGCGCAGCGCTACGACAAGTCGCACCTGGTCCCGTTCGGCGAGTTCATCCCGCTCGGGTTCCACTGGTTCGTGCGGCTCATGAAGATGCCGCTGGGCGACTTCACGCGCGGCGCGACCGACCCGCGACCGATGACGCTGGCCGGCAACCGCATCGCCTTCAACGTCTGCTACGAGGACCTGTTCGGCGAGGAGATCATCCGCCAGGCCGGCGACGCGAACATCCTCGTCAACGTCAGCAACGTCGCGTGGTTCGCGGACTCGTGGGCGCTGCCGCAGCACCTCGACATCAGCCGCATGCGCGCGATCGAGACCGGCCGCCCGATGCTGCGCGCGACCAACACAGGCATGACCGCATCGATCGATCCGCACGGCCGCGTGCTCGCGAAGCTCGTGCCGTTCACGGTCGGTGCGCTCGAGGTCACCGTGCAGGGGATGTCGGGGCTGACGCCGTTCATCCGCTTCGGCAACACGACGGTCCTGCTGCTGATCGCCGTCGCGTTCGTCGCGTCGTTCGCCATGACCCGCGGGCCGCGGCTGCGACGCGACCGCGCCGGCGTAAACGTCATCGACCTGCGCTGACGGCGGTCGTCTGCGCGTGCCGCTAAAATACGGGGTTCGTCCGTCGCTTCCGATCGGCGACCGCACCTCGGTGTCTTGTACGCGCCGCATCGACATGAAGACCTTCCAGCAGATCATCCTTACTTTGCAGAGCTACTGGGCCGAGCACGGCTGCGCGCTGCTGCAGCCGCTCGACATGGAGGTCGGCGCGGGCACGTCGCATCCGGCCACCTTCCTGCGCGCGCTCGGGCCCGAGCCATGGAACGCGGCGTACGTGCAGCCGTCGCGCCGGCCCAAGGACGGCCGCTACGGCGAGAACCCCAACCGGCTGCAGCACTACTACCAGTACCAGGTCGTGCTCAAGCCGTCGCCGCCCGACATCCTCGAGCTCTACCTCGGTTCGCTCGAGGCGCTCGGCTTCGACCTGCAGCAGAACGACGTGCGCTTCGTCGAAGACGACTGGGAGAACCCGACGCTCGGCGCCTGGGGACTCGGCTGGGAAGTGTGGATGAACGGCATGGAGATCACGCAGTTCACCTACTTCCAGCAGGTCGGCGGCCTGGACTGCAAGCCGATCACCGGCGAGATCACCTACGGCCTCGAACGGCTGGCGATGTACCTGCAGGGCAAGGACAACGTCTACGACCTGGTGTGGACCGAGCGCGTCGAGCGGGGGGTGAAGACCGTCCTGACCTACGGCGACGTCTACCACCAGAACGAGGTCGAGCAGTCGACCTACAACTTCGAGCACAGCGACGTCGCGATGCTGCTGGCCCACTTCGGCGACTACGAACAGCAGGCCGAGGTGCTGATGGCCGCCGAACTCGCGCTCCCGGCCTACGAGATGGTGCTCAAGGCGGCGCACACCTTCAACCTGCTCGACGCGCGCGGCGCGATCTCGGTGACCGAACGCGCCGCGTACATGGGCCGCATCCGCAAGCTCTCGCGCGCGGTCGCCGAGTCGTACTTCGCGTCGCGCGAGCGCCTCGGCTTTCCGATGTCCGCGCCGATGGCGCCGCAACTGCAGAGGGCCGCGTGATGACGCGTGCCACGCTGCTCGTCGAACTGCTGACCGAAGAGCTGCCGCCGAAGGCGCTCAAGGCGCTCGGCGAGGCCTTCGCCGAACGCATCGTGCGTCACCTCGTCGACGCGCAACTCGCTGCGCCCGATGCCGTGGTCACGCTGCACGCGACGCCGCGCCGGCTCGGCGTGTCAATCGCCGACGTGCTGGACCGCGCGCCCGATCGCATCGAGACGAAGAAGCTGATGCCCGCCAAGGTCGCGTACGACGCGAGCGGCGTGCCGACCGCCGCGCTGACCAAGCGCCTCGAGAAGGAAGGTGTCGCGCTGGCCGCGCTATCCGGGCTGTCAACCCGCAGCGAAGGCGGCGTCGATCAGGTCTGGCTCGAGCAGTCGCGCTCCGGCGTGATGCTGGCTGCGGGCGTGCAGGCCGCGCTCGACGACGCGCTCGCCAAGCTGCCGATCCCGAAGCGCATGAGCTATCAGCGCTACACGAACGATGGCAGCGGTGACACCGAGACAACGGTCCAGTTCGTGCGCCCCGCGCAAGGACTGGTGGCGTTGCACGGCAGCGAGGTGCTCGACGTGCGCGTGCTCGGCATCGCGGCCGGCCGCATCACGGCGGGCCACCGCTTCATCGGCATGCGCCACGTCACGCTCGACGAGGCTGGCGATTACGCGAGGACGCTGCGCGACGACGGCAAGGTGGTCGCGGGGTTCGCCGAGCGCCGCGAGTCGATCCGCACCCACTTGCAGCGCGTGGCCGGCGACGATCGCGTCGTCATGCCCGATGCGCTGCTCGACGAGGTGACGGCCCTCGTCGAGTGGCCCGCGGTCTATCGCGGCACCTTCGACGAACGCTTTCTCGACGTGCCGCAGGAGTGCCTGATCCTGACGATGCAGCAGAACCAGAAGTACTTCGCGCTGACCGATGCCGGCGGCAAGATCGTCGACCGCTTCCTGCTGGTGTCGAACATCGAGACCGACGACGCGACGCTGATCGTCGGCGGCAACGAGCGCGTGCTGCGCGCGCGGCTGGCCGACGCGAAGTTCTTCTACGACCAGGACCGCAAGCGCACGCTCGCGTCGCGCGTCGACGGGCTGAAGACGGTCGTGTATCACAACAAGCTCGGCTCGCAGTACGACCGCATGCTGCGCGTCGAGGCGCTGGCCGGTCGCATCGCGACGCTGCTCGGCGGCAACGTCGCCGATGCCGAGCGCGCGGCGCGACTCGCGAAGGCCGACCTCGTCACCGACATGGTCGGCGAGTTCCCGGAACTGCAAGGCCTGATGGGCCGCTACTACGCGCTGCACGATGGCGAGCGACCCGACGTCGCCGCGGCGATCGAGGAACAGTACCGGCCGCGCTTCGCGGGCGACGCGCTGCCTTCGACGCTGGCCGGCACCTGCCTGGCGCTCGCGGACAAGCTCGAGACGCTGGTCGGCCTGTTCGGCATCGGCGCGGTGCCGACCGGCGACAAGGATCCGTTCGCGCTGCGTCGGCATGCGCTCGGCATCGTGCGCATCCTGATCGAGAAGGGGATCCGGCTGCCCGTCACCGAATTGATCGACGCCGCGCTGCTGGCCGCGCCGCCCGCGGCGGTGACCGCGGCGCAGGCGCGCGCAGCCCTGGTCGAATTCGTCACCGTGCGTCTCGCCGGCTACTGCCGCGATCTCGGCTACTCGACCAACGAGGTCGAGGCCGTGCTCCACGGCGACGGGGCGATCGCCGACCTGCCGAAGCGCCTCGAGGCCGTCCGTGCGTTCGCGGCACTGCCGGAGTCCGGCAGCCTCGCGTCGGCCGACAAGCGCGTGCGCAACATCCTCGGCAAGTCCGACGACGCGCACGGCCACGTCGTGGATGCGACGCTGCTGACGGCCGATGCCGAGGTCGCCCTGTTCGCTGCGCTCAACGACGTCGGACCGCGCTCCGCGAAGTCCTACGACGCGGGGGACTTCACATCCGCCCTGCTCGCGCTCGCGTCGCTGAAAGAGCCGGTCGACCGCTTCTTCGCCGAGGTGATGGTCAACACCGACGACCCGGCCGTGCGCGCCAACCGCCTCGGCCTGCTGTCGTCGCTCCATCGGCCGATGAACCGCATCGCCGACCTGTCGAAACTGGCGACGGGATCATGAAGCTCGTCATCCTCGACCGCGACGGCGTGATCAATTTCGACAGCGACCACTACATCAAGTCGCCCGAGGAATGGATGCCGCTGCCCGGCAGCCTGAACGCGATCGCGCAACTGAACCAGAACGGCTGGCGCGTCGCGGTCGCGACCAACCAGTCCGGCATCGCGCGGGGGCTGTTCGACATGCACGCGCTCAACGCGATGCACGCCAAGATGCACAAGGCGCTCGCGGCCGTCGGCGGGCGCATCGACGCGGTGTTCTTCTGCCCGCATCTGCCGGAGGACGACTGCGACTGCCGCAAGCCGAAGCCCGGCCTGCTGATCCGCATCGCGGAGCGCTTCGGCGTGCCGATCTGCGAGTCGCCGATGATCGGCGACTCGCATCGCGACCTCGAGGCCGCCGCGGCCGCCGGATGCCCGACCATCCTCGTCAAGACCGGCAAGGGCGAGGCGACGCTGGCGCGCGGCGACATGCCGCAGGGCACGCTGATCTTCGACGACCTCGCGGCCGCGGCCCAGCACCTCATCGCCCTGCCGGCCCGCAAGAAGTCCGGCTGACCCGTCCAGGCCCCTTCACGATCCATGCTGGCACTGCGCTCCTTCCTGTTCCTGCTGTTCAACACGCTGACGGTGATCCCGTTCGCGTTCCTCAGCATCCTGATCCTGCCGTTCCCGCTGCACGTGCGCTACTACCTGATCATCAAGTGGACGGCGCTCGTGGTGTGGGGTGCACGCTTCTTCTGCGGCATCCGCTGGGAGCTCGAGGGCGCCGAGAACCTGCCCGACGGACCGTGCGTGCTGCTGTCGAAGCACCAGTCCGCCTGGGAGACGATGTGGATTCCGAGCCACATGCCGCGCGAGGTCTGCTTCGTCTACAAGCGCGAGCTGCACTGGGTGCCGTTCTTCGGCTGGGGCATCGCGTCGCTGCGCATGATCCACATCGATCGCAACCAGGGCCGCGGCGCGTTCGAGTCGGTGGTCTCGCAGGGCTCGCAGCGGCTCGCCGAGGGACGCTGGATCATCATGTTCCCCGAAGGCACGCGCGTGCCGGTCGGCGAGCATCGCCCCTACAAGCAGGGCGGCACGCGACTCGCCACGCGGCTCGAGGTGCCGGTCGTGCCGATCGCGCACAACGCCGGCCACTGCTGGCCTCGCAACAGCTTCATCAAGCACCCGGGACTCATCACCGTCTCGATCGGCCCGCCGATCCCGTCGATCGGCAAGTCGTCCGAGACGCTGATGAACGAAGTCGAGGCCTGGATCGAGGCCGAGGTCCGCCGTCTCGATCCCACGATCGTCCAGCATGACGCCGCCCAGGTCCCGGCCTGACCGCATCGGTCGCCTGCTGTCGGGTCTGGCCCGCCAGCTCGAACTGCCGTTCTTCGGCATCGGCTCGCCGGTGGCCGACGGGACCGACGCGCGCGGCCGGCCCAACGGCCCCGTGCCGCGCACCCCGAGCCCTACTCCCGATGCGTCGCCGCCCTCTTCGCCTCCCGCCGGCGCCAGGCTGCGCACCATCCACCTCGGCGAACGCTCGCTCGACTACGCGCTGCGGCGCGCGCGGCGCAAGACCATCGGCTTCTCGATCAGCATCGGCGGGTTGACGATCGCCGCGCCGCGCTGGGTCGGCATCGGACAGATCGAGGACGCGATCCGCGAGCGCGAGGACTGGGTCTTCGCCAAGCTCGCCGACATCCGGCGCCATCACGCCGCGATCCCGCAGGTGCGCTGGGAAGACGGCGGCACGCTGCCGTATCTGGGCGAGTCGATCACGCTGCGCCTGTCGACGCGCGCGACGCGCGGATCGAGCGCGTCGCTCGATGCGACGGCCCGCACGCTGACGGTGTCGCTCCCGCCGGCGGCCACGCGCGCGCAGTTCAAGGATCGCGTCGAGGCCTGGCTGCAGAACGAGGCGCGCGCGCTGTTCAAGTCCCGCCTCAACTTCTACGAGGAACGCCTAGGCGTCGCGCATCGCGTGCTGCGCCTGTCGTCGGCCAAGACGCGCTGGGGCAGCTGCAGCGCGGACGGCCGCATCCTGCTGAACTGGCGCCTCATCCATTTCCCGCTGTCGTCGATCGACTACGTGGTCGCGCACGAGCTCGCGCACCTCAAGGAGATGAACCACGGACCGCGCTTCTGGGCGACGGTCGCCGGACTGCTGCCGGACTACGAGTCCGCGCGCGAACAGGTGAAGAACCCGCCGCCGGAGCTGTTGCCGACGCTCTAGGGGGAGCTGGTCCGCGCTGTGCGGGCGACGGCACCAGCCGTCGCGGTGCGCCGGCTGCCGAGCTTCGATGCGCCGGACGCTTGCCTTTGCAGTAGAGTCACTTCCCTCCTTTCGAGTCGGTCCCGACCCGCCGATGCCCGAAAACGTCGCCCTGTTGCTGACCGATGTTGTGGACAGCACACGACTGGCCGACCGTCTTGGCGACGCGGCGATGGACGCGGTGTGGAAGGAACACGACGGCCTCGCGCGGGCCCTGCTCGCGAAGTGGGGCGGTCAGGAGATCGATCGCAGCGACGGCTTCCTGATGCGTTTCGACCGTGTGGAAGACGCGGTGCGATGCGCACTCGCCTTGCAGCGGGCGACCAGCGGAATGCGCGAGCCGCTTCGCATGCGGGCCGGCATCCACGTGGGCCCCGTCCACGTCCGTCCGAATTCGCCGGCGGACAGGTCGATCGGAGCGAAGGCGTTCGATATCGGCGGACTCTCGATCGCCATCGCGTCCAGGGTCATGTCGATTGCAGGCGCGGGCCAGACGCTCATCACGGCCGACGCGCGCAACGTGCTCGGGGCGACCGCACATCGCCTCCAGAGCCATGGCCACTGGCGCCTGAAGGGGATACAGGACGCGGTCGAACTCCACGAGATCGGCGACAGCGACGCCCCATTCACTTCTCCGCCGGATGCCCTAAAGGCCTATCGGGTAGTCCGGCGCAATGACCTCTGGATCCCTCGCCGCGACGTCCGTCACAGCCTGCCCGCGGAACGCAATGCCTTCGTGGGACGCGCGGACGTCCTAGCGCGACTCGGTGAGCGCCTGCGCGGCGGCGCGCGCCTAATTTCCCTCCTCGGTCCCGGTGGTACCGGCAAGACCCGCCTCATCCAGCGCTTCGGTTGGCAATGGCTGGGCGACTTCGAAGGCGGCGTGTGGTTCTGCGATCTGTCGCAGGCGCTGACGCTCGACGGACTGCTGAGCGCAGTCGCCCAGGGACTCGGCGTTCCTCTAGGGACCGCTCCCCCCATCGAACAGCTGGCGGCCGCGATCGCCGGGCGCGGCGAGTGCCTTGTGATCTTCGACAACTTCGAGCAGATCGTGGACTGCGCGCAAGACACGATCGGTCGATGGCTCGACCAGGCCCCGGAAGCCCGCTTCGTCGTGACGACCCGCTCCGTCCTTAACGTCGACGGCGAGGAACTGCTTTCGCTGTCGCAATTGACGCCCGCCGAAAGCGTCGCCTTGTTCCTCGACCGAGCGCGGGCCGCGCGGGGTGGGTTCCGGCTGTCGTCGTCGGATCGGCCGCATCTCGACACCCTGGTCTCGATGCTCGACGGCCTTCCGCTCGCCATCGAGTTGGCAGCCGCGCGAATCCGGATCATGACGATCGACACCCTGGTCGAGCGGATGACGCAACGCTTCTGGCTGTTGGCTTCCGGGGGCGGGCGTACGGGCCGACATGCGACGCTGCGCGCGACGCTAGACTGGTCCTGGGATCTCCTCGCCGGCACGGAGAAGGCGGCGTTGGCAAAGGTATCGGTCTTCGAGGGCGGCTTCAACCTGGCGGGCTTCGAGGCCGTGGTCCGTTCGAACGACCGCGATTTCGATCTCCTGCAGTCGCTGGTCGACAAGTCGTGGGTCCAGCAATCCAGCGAGTCGCGATTCGCCCTGCTGCAAAGCGTGCAGCACTACGCGCATGAAAAACTGCTGGCGATGACGCCCCCCGAAAACGAGCCCGAACCGGCGACGCTGGCGCGACGCGCACACTGGACCTATCACGCGCGGCGCAGCGCATCGCAGGCGATCGAAGCGGGGCCGGCCGATCTCGACAATTTCATCCATGCCTGCCGGCGCGCGACGATCGCCGGTGACGCGCCTGCTGCTGCGGCGACCCTGGAGAACGCGTGGCGCGTGCTGAATCTTTGCGGACCGTTCCAGGCGATCCGGCCGCTGGCCGAAGGCGTCGGTTCGATGCCGAACCTCCCGGACGCGGATCGCGCGCTGGTCGCGTTCGTGACCGGGAGCGCGAGCCTCATCTACGGCGATCTGACCGAGGCCGAAGGGCAATTCGTCACGGGCCTCGCGCTCGCACGTGCGGCGAACCATCCGATGCGCGTCGTGCTGCTGCTCTGTCAGCTCGGCGAACTCTATGTAGCCACGGGACGTTTCGCCGCTGCGCAGGCGAGCGTGACGGAAGCGGCGAGCATCGCAGAACGCGGCGCGAGCGCGGAATTGCGCTGCGTCGTCCAGAACGCGTTGGGCAACTTCCATCACGCCGCGGGCGCCCTGGAGGAGGCGCACCGCGCCTATGGGCAAGCGCTCGAGACGGCGCGCGCGAGCCATGACCCCCGGTGGGAAGGTGGATTGCTCGGCAACCTCGGCGCCGTGGCGAGCGAACTCGGCCATCTCGAGGAGGCGCGCAACCACTACGAGAGCGCGCTGGCGCTGGTGCGGCGAAGCGGCGAACGGCGCTGGGAAGGCAACACTCGCTGCAACCTCGGCCTGCTCTACAGCGACCTGTCGTTACCCGGCGAAGCGCGCCTGCAACTCGACGCGGCGCTGTCGAGCGCGCGCCATCTCGGCCAACGCAAGCTCGAATGCATCGTGCTCCTGAACCTCGGCATCCTCGCGGAAGCGGAGTCCGACGTTTCCGAGGCAAGGCGGCTGTACGGCGAAGCGCTCGCGATCGCGCTTGCGATCAACGACCTGCGGTGTCAAGGGCAATGTCACGCTGCGATGGGTCTCGTGCAGGTCCGCCTCGGGGACCATGAAGCGTCGGCGCGCACCCTCGCCGATGCGCGCGACGCGCTGACGGGCGTGTCGGACCTGTGGAGTCTGGGCGTCCTCGAATGTCGCTTCGCGGAGATCGCCGCGACGCTCGAGCGCGTTGACGAGGCCCGCAGTGCAATGACACGTGCGCGCGAGATCATCGAGACGTTGCAGGCCACCCCGGATTCGCCCCTCGGCCACGCGCATGCCCGCGCCGTCGCCCTGTTGGACGGTCCATCGATTGCTTCGGCAGCTAGAGCGAGTTGACGATCGTGGGATCCAGCTTGCAACTGAAGCTCCGCGAGATCGGCAAGCCCGTGCCGGAGACCTTGATGTCCAGGTTGAGGCCGTAGCCGAGCGTTTGGTTCGAGCCGGGCGTCACCGCATTCCAGGTGAAGACCGTGTCGGACACCCGGGACGGCGAGACGAAATCGGTCTGATCCGCTTTCGTGAAGGCCACGCCGTTTTTCTCGTCGAAGACGACGTCGATGCGCAGCTTCGAGTCGGCGGGATCGAGCGGGGTGATGCGCCAGGTCACGATGCGCGGAGGATTCGAGACCGTCTGCGAGGGGGCGACCGTGATCGCTTTGTAATCGAGGAGCAGGGTGCAAGGCTGCGACATCGCAGTGACGATGGCGGGCAGATCGGCGAGCGTCACCAGCCGCGGATCCTTGCCGAACAGGTTCAGTAGTTGAATGCCCTGCGTGCAAGTGGCGTTATCGGTGCACGAATTGGCCGGGTTTTTGAACTGCAGGGCGCATCCGCACAGGGCGAGCACCATCAAGGAAATGCACGCGATGCCGACGGCGCCACGGCGCGAACCGCCGATGATGCTCTGCTCGCGAGCGCAACGACGGACCGATCCTTCGATTGGTTTCAAGGTGCCCTCCCAGGCTCGACGTTGATGGGCGCTTCCTGTGCGACGGCCGAAACCCGCGAGCGCCTGTGTCGCACCATGGTCGCAGAGAACGCGCTGCATTTCCAGAGGCATTCGCTTGCGTATTCGAACCGCACAGGCTCGTCCCGGCGATTACGACCTCTCGAGGCGATGGAAGAGCCACGCGATGAAGAGGCCGCACACAAAATTCGATGTCCCGGTCTCGATGCCGTGAGCGATGCGGATCGCGACCGGCATGTAGGGATTGTCCGGAAACATCGGGGTAATGCCGCCCATCCTCGCGAAAGCCAGGCCGAGCACGATCGGAGCGTGGCGCGACCCGGTTTGCAGCTACCACCACGCCGGCAGCGCGAAGATCAGCGCGCGCGGCACCTAGAGCGCGGCGATCAGGGCCTGCGGCGGCATTCCCTTGACCAGGTAGAACGGAGCGGCGTAAGGACCACACCAGCGTGCCCGCACCGAAGTACAGCAGCTCGTACGCGATGACGCGCCACCGCCGCCTTCCTTCCCGCTAAGGGCGAGTGCCACGATGTTGCTGCTCTACGTGCTGCTGAACTTCCTCGGCCTCGTGATGCTGGGCTGGGCCGCGCAAGCCCACGGTCGGACGCTGTGGCTGGTCCTGCTCGTGTTCGGATGGACCATCCGCCAGGTCAACATCCTGATCGAGGCGGCGGTCTTCCGCCAGCACGATGCCCACGGCGACGACGGGGAACTGCCAGACGGAAGCTGCAAGCAAAAGGGCGACGGGCACGAAGGCCAGCGACATCAACGCGAATCCCTTGAGCCGCGGCATCGCGGCGATCTCAGCCGACGTGGCGAGCGCTATCGCGTAGACGCCGAAGGTCAGCGCCGGCATGCCGGCCAGCGCCGCGCGCGCATGGCCGGAGCCGCGTGTCCTCCGCTCGACGCCGGCGGCCAGCAGCGCGCTGAACGGCGCGAGCGCCAAGAACGCGCCGCCGCACAGCCACACGGTCCGCTCGACGCGGTTCGCGAGGACCTTGCTCGCAGCCGCCTGCGAAGGTCTGCGCGCGCAGGGACTGCGCGTCGTCGAAGCCGATCCACGACCCGACGCGCCGAGCGCGGCCGAGCATCACTTCGGTCCGCTGCCCCTCGATCTCTCGCGCAGTTTCGTCGTCCACCAGACCGAACCCGATGGCAGCGTGATCGGCCGCAAATCGCCGTGAGCGCGGGGCCCCGCGTGCGAACTGCTATCGTCTTGCCGACCCTCCCCAACCACGAGTCCCCATGAGATTCCTCCACACGATGCTGCGCGTCGGTGACCTGCAACGCTCGATCGACTTCTACACGTCGGTGATGGACATGAAGCTGATCCGCCAGAGCGACAACCCGTCGAACCACTACTCGCTCGCCTTCCTCGGCTACGCGGCCAATCCCGAGCAGGCAGAGCTCGAACTGACCTACAACTACGGCGTCGACCACTACGATCCCGGGACGGCCTACGGCCATATCGCCGTGCAGGTGCCCGATGCGGCCGCCGCCTGCGAGCGCATCCGCGGCGCAGGCGGCAAGGTCACGCGCGACGCGGGTCCGGTGAAGGGCGGCACGACCGTCATCGCCTTCGTCGAGGACCCCGACGGCTACAAGATCGAGTTGATCCAGCGCTGATCGAACGACCTCGCCAGGAGACCGCCTTGAACCCCGTCGATCGCCGAACCGCGCTGTAGGCCGGCGCCGCGCTCGCCGCGAGCACCCTTGCCGCTGCGCATCACCGGGTACACCGCGTCCCGATCCGAAAGTCGCGAACGACGCGAACGTCCTCTTCCGCGTCCCGCAGGCCTTCGTGCCGATCGTCGCGTCGCCGCTGGTGTTCCCGGTGCGGCGCATCGACTGCATCCGCCGCAACAACGCGGCGCATGCGCGCGAGATGGCATCGGACCCGACGCGCGAGCCGCTGTTCTTCTTCCAGGAGCCGTCGGACGCGGTCCAGTTCGTGCCGATCGGCAGGACGACCGATCACGCGTATCCCGCGCTGACGAACAACTACCACTACGAGCTCGCGCTGGTCGCAGCCCTCGGCAGCGGCGGCCGCGACATTGCCGGATATTTCGGTGAAGGTGGTGTGATCTTCTCCCTCCACTGACCCGCTCCCTCCCCCAGAGGGGGACGGAGTTTCAGCGAACTCCGTAATTCGCCAGCGCCACCCACGTCTCGGTCGCGACTTCTTCCGCCCGCGCGGTCGGCGCGATGCCCACCGCTTCCATCGCCTCCGCGTGCGCCTCGAGCGTCTTGCGCAGCATCTTGCGGCGCTGGCCGAACGCGGTCGTCACGATGCGCTGGAAGCGCGGCAGGTCGACGATCGTCAGCGCGGACTGCGGCAGCGGAATCATCCGCACGATCGCGGACGTGACCTTCGGCGGCGGATCGAACGCGGTCGGCGGCACGTCGAACATCGACTCCATGGCGTAGCGGACCTGCAGCATCACCGACAGCCGCCCAAAGTCCGAGCTGCCGGGCTCGGCCACCATCCGCGCGACCACCTCCTTCTGCAGCATGAAGTGCTGGTCGATCACGCGGTCGGCGATCTCGAGCAGGTGGAACAGCAGCGGCGTGGAGATGTTGTAAGGCAGGTTGCCGACGATGCGCAGCGACGCCGCGCCGGCGGCGAGGCCCGCGAAGTCGAAGGACAGCGCATCGGCCTCGTGCACCGTCAGGCGATCGGCGCCGAAGCGCTTCTTCAGACGCGCGGCGAGGTCGCGATCGAGTTCGACGACCTGCAGCGGCTTGCGCGGGCCGGGCAGCGGATCGAGCAGAGCTTCGCGCGCGGCGATCAGCGGCTCGGTCAGCGCCGCGAGTCCCGGGCCGATCTCGACCATCGTGTCGCCGGGCAGCGGATCGATCGTCCGCACGATCGCGTCGATCACCGCACGGTCGACGAGGAAGTTCTGGCCGAAGCGCTTTCGTGCGACGTGCTGCTTCATGCGAGCGAACGCGCGGAAGCACGCGCCATCGCGGCCGCGACCTCGATCGCGGTGTGCATGCTGCCGGCGTCGACGCGCTTCATCGGGTCGGGCAGCGCGGCCAGGTCGAGCGCGGTGCCGTGGTCGACCGAGGTGCGCACGATCGGCAGGCCCAGCGTCACGTTCACGCCCTGGCCGAAGGTCGCGTACTTGAGCACCGGCAGGCCCTGGTCGTGATACATCGCGACGACCGCGTCGCAGTCGTCGAGGTAGCGCGGCTGGAACAGCGTGTCGGCCGGGACCGGGCCGCGGGCATCGATGCCCTCGTCGCGCAGGGTCGCGAGCGCGGGCGCGATCGTGTCGATCTCCTCGCGGCCGAGATAGCCCCCCTCGCCGGC
>Ga0209724_1000494_pt1 | contig 37965 bp, 28 predicted proteins | sample grotaG_FD_184143 | JGI IMG/M metagenome (GOLD analysis project Ga0209724, IMG submission 184143) | Glacier valley bacterial and archeal communities from Borup Fiord, Nunavut, Canada, to study Microbial Dark Matter (Phase II) -... | ecosystem: Environmental > Aquatic > Freshwater > Ice > Glacier ... | reverse complement strand
TCCATTTTACCATTCAAAAATGCCCTTTGCGTAAATTCACCTGGTCTTGCCATACGGGCACCATTTGAAATTAATAGCTGCAAAATCATTTGTTGAATATAGACCGATCCGTGACAGGAGATTTCAATAATATCTTCACCAGTGAAGGAATGTGGAGCTTTAAAAAGACTTACGACTACCTCGTCAATCAAATCCACACCTGATTTTATAGCTCCAAAATGTAGTGTATTAGCCCGTTGGTCTGAGAGTCGTTTATCGTTTGCAGGAGATTGAAAAATCTTTTCAGCTATTGGAACAGCCTCTTTTCCCGAAAGACGGATAACCGCAATTCCTCCAATTCCGGGAGGTGTTGAAATGGCACATATCGTTGATTGATCTAACATTCAGTTTATTTTTGCGAACTTTGCGCAAAGATAACTAAAATGGCAGTCAGTTTTAGGACAGGTTACGGCACATGGATTTGACTCGGATAATGATTTTGTTGCTTAATAATGGATTATCTTCATTATCGGAAAATTTGGCTGAACATTTTATTTGGAATATGGTTTTATATCAAGTGGCTGTTTATAAAACATTTATTACTTAATTTTATACATCGGCAGATGCATTCAGTTCATGACATTACTTTATAAATTAAATATATAGACATATGAATTACGGTAAATACATTTTTCCTTCCGACAGAAGCGGAAAGTTAAAAGATTTCAAAACAGATGACACTGGATCATTTAGTAACCAGAAGGATGCTGAGGAAAAGTTAGAAGATGGCATTAAAGAACTTTCGGGAATTCAGGATATGCTTTATGCGCAGGACAAATTTTCGGTATTGATTATTTTTCAGGCGATGGATGCTGCCGGGAAAGACAGTACGATTAAGCATGTGATGTCAGGAATCAATCCACAGGGATGCACTGTCACCAGCTTTAAAGCTCCATCAGTTGAAGAACTCGATCATGCCTACTTGTGGCGCTGCATGAAAGCTACACCAGCAAAGGGTAATATCGGAATATTCAACCGATCGTATTACGAAGAAGTTCTTGTTACCAGGGTGCATCCTGAAATTCTTGCCGGACAGAGACTCCCCGTCGATTACAGCGAAATTACTCCCGATCAGTCGTTATGGCTGCAACGTTATAATGATATTAATAATTTCGAGAAATACCTGATTAATAACGGAACGATTGTTTTAAAGTTCTTTTTGAATGTTTCAAAAGAGGAGCAAAAGAAGCGATTTCTGAAAAGAATTGAAGATCAGGGAAAAAATTGGAAGTTTTCAGATCGGGATGTGGTGGAACGTAAATTTTGGAAAGATTATCAGGTTGCTTATGAACAAACATTTCAGCACACATCTACTGCATTGGCTCCCTGGTATATTATTCCGGCAGACCACAAATGGTTTATGCAAATTGCTGTATGTGAGATTATTATTGAGAAATTAAAATCTCATGGGATCGAATATCCAAAACTATCTGCAAATCAACTCGAAAATCTTGAATGTGGAAAACAGCTACTAATGAATGAAGAGTAATAGAAGTGGTATAAAAAGAAGCAAGGGGTTGGATAACCCCTTGCCCTACCTAACCTAAACCTAACCTAAATAACCTTTCATTGTGTGAAAGGATGCATTAAATATCTTTGAGCGTTTTTAATAGTTATTTTGTTGATACAATATTAGAGATTTATACAAAATAAAAGTGATTAAATATGATCAAAATATAATGGAATATTGATATTTTATAATTCACTCTTCTTTCATATTATGGTAGACATTAGTAACGTCCTCGTCGTCTTCCAACTTTTCGAGCAATTTTTCAACTTCAGCCATTTGATCCTCATTTAACTCTTTCATTTCTGAGGGAATTCTTTCGAAATCAGCGGTTACAATTTCGAAACCATTATCTTCGATAAATTTCTGAATGGGACCGAAAGCTTCGAAATCGCCATAAATGATGATATTCTCATCTTCAGCAAAAATTTCCTGGATACCAAAATCGATCATCTCGAGTTCGAGTTCTTCAATATCAACTCCTTCTTTGTTCTTTATTTTGAAAAGACATTTGTGCTCGAACATGTAATCGACACAACCGGATGTTCCAAGTGAACCGCCGTTTCTGTTGAAATAACTGCGAACATTGGCTACTGTTCTGGTTGGATTATCTGTTGCCGTTTCAACAAGTACCGCGATTCCGTAGGGTGCATACCCTTCGTAAACAACTTCTTTATAATCAGTCTGGTCTTTTGAAATTGCCTTCTTAATAGCCCGTTCAACATTTTCTTTAGGCATATTGGCATTCTTGGCATTCTGCATCAATACGCGTAGTCGTGAGTTATTTGCAGGGTCCGGTCCGCCGGACTTAATAGAGATTGCAATCTCTTTTCCAATTTTGGTGAATGTTCTGGCCATTGACCCCCACCTTTTCATCTTCCTGGCTTTTCTGAATTCGAATGCGCGTCCCATAATATGTGTTAAATAGTTTTTTTATTTCAGAATGCAAATTAACGCTTTTCGTGCGACACACAAAAATTTTTTTTATTATTGAATTTTTGCATTAACTTCGTTACCGATAATGCAGATTTTTAAAAGGTTACTAATTATTTATTTTACAACCTGAAATTATGATGAAATTTTTCGTGCCGAACTCCAGAAACTCTTTATTTCGGGGTATTCTGACCATTGCGTTGGGTAGTATATTACTTTTTGTCCCGGGATTAACGATGCAAACAGTGATAATAATCATTGGTGCGATGCTTGTGCTAAGTGGTTTGGTCACTTTGATTTTGTCGAATCGGAAAAGAGCCGGATCGATGAATGGACTTTGGTCTGCACAAGGCATAATGACTGTATTATTTGGGATTGTATTTATGGCATCACCTTCCGTAATGGTCAAAATATTTGTTGTCTTTTTGGGGATTATCTTATTGATATTGGGATTTTTCCAGTTAGTAGGTTCTTTGGGAGCCCTCTTGCGGTCAACCTGGGGATGGATCTATTTTCTGATAGCGCTCATGACGTTTGGGAGTGGGATATTCTTATTAACCGACCCTTTCAAAAGTGCTGAAGCTATTCTTTCATTTTTAGGTGTAATATTGATTCTGAATGGACTTTCCGAACTTTTTATGGCGTGGAAGGTGAGTCGCCAGCCGCAAACTTACAAAGGGACTCCTGTCCAGGATGTCTCTTACGAAGAGGTTTAATCCTCTTCGTATCAAAGTCTTTTATAATACACGGCCTTATTATCGTCAATATCGTAGAAATCCTTGAATATGGCAACTTGTTCATAATTACACTTTTCGTAGAATGCGATTGTTGGTGTATATTGCTCTTTATTTGAGGTTTCGATGTAAATTCCTCTGCCTGCATGTGATTGAATGTCCGCTTCGATTTTATCGAGCAGTATACTGCCAAGTCCTTTGCCTCTGAAATTATTATCAACTGCCAACCAGTAAAGGTCGTAGTTTTTAATTGTACACGGAATTTCGCCATAACAACCGTAAGCTACAGTTCTTCCTTCGATTTCAAGAAAATAAAACTGGTAACCACAGCCCACTCCATTTTTTAAACGATCTTCAACAAGCTCAATCGCAACATCTATTTCGTGAGGTTTGAAGAAACCTGTCGATTTTAATATCTGGGTAACACTCATGGTATCGCTGGGCACTACCGTCTTTCTGAATCCTTTTGTCTTAAATTCCTGCTTCATTTCGATTTGTATCATCAATGATTCGTTTAATTATTTCAGCACTGGTCAATTTCATCTCATTACACGCGGCAACAAATCCACTGTCGGGGGCGATGCAAGGATTGGCATTTATTTCAATTACTTTCGGTAGATTATCTGTTCCGACCCTTAAATCGACCCGCGCATAACCAGTTAGACCAAATATTTGCCAGCACTTACCTGCAATTTCCTTCAGTTCTGCAATTAAGTTTGTATCAACATCCTCAAATCTGAAACTTCTTGTTGTGTTTTGATATTCCATTGAAGTTTCATCCCACTTAGCCTTATACCCCAGAATGCGAGGTTTTGTTTCATAATAATCATTTGAAAAGCACATTTCTGCTGGAGGCAATACCTCAAACTCTTTTTTTCCGCCAATGACCGAGATATTGAACTCCCTGCCATGAATGTATTCCTCCGCAAAAAAACCTTTCGGAATCTCCTTGATCTCATTACCTCGAATAACCGTTGCATCATCAATTCCTACTGACCCATCTTCCGAAATAGGTTTTATAATGTAATACTTTTCCGGAACTACTTCTGCTAAATACTTAGCCCAGAATGGCGTATCAATTTTATTAAAGCTAAGAATTGTTTTGCATACAATCTTATCTGTCGTCGTGAAAATGGCGGCTGCATCCGATCCTGTGAACGGTACTTTGAACAACTCGAGCATTGCAGGTGCTGCAAAACTTAAACGTCCGGATTCGTTAATTGTTTCGACCAGGTTAAAAACAACAGAAGCTTCGCTGTTTTTAATTAAAGTTATTAAATCATTTGTATTCAAATCAAAAACTGTTCTTTGGGAACTATATCCCAATTGTTCAAGCGCAGTCTCGATAAATATGGCCTGATTTAAAACATCCAGTTCATCCTCTTTTGAAGAATTGGTAACTGGGTTATGTAGTATTATCGCATGTTTCATCGTTTGTCTTTCAGGCCGGAGCGTTTTACGGCGGAATTCATGATCTCAGAAATAAGTTGGAGGTAAGTAATTCCGATTAATCGTGCAAGAATTGGAAGATCAGAATAGGTTGGATTCAGGCCTGCCAGGGGATTTGCCTCAATAAAATTTGGTTCGCCATTTATGTCTAACCTGAAATCGACACGGCCAGCATCTTTTCCTTTGATCAATTTCCATACCGTCACAGCCATTTCAGCACATTTCAGGGCAACGGGATCAACAGCAATTTTATAACTAGCGTATTTTTCCCAGTCTTTCTTGACGGAATATGAATAAATAGGGTGGGGGGCGTGCTCATTCAACACAATCTCCAAAGTCCCTAAAGCTTTTGTATCGTCACCACTCCCTGTAATCCCGACGGTAAACTCTCTTCCCGGAAGAAATGATTCAACCAATACAGGCTGGTGAAATGTCTTTAGCAGGTAATCCACCGATTCTTCGAATTGTTTCTGATTGCCGACCAGCGAAAAGCCGTCAATTCCTTTACTTGTACCTTCGGCAACAGGTTTCACAAAGCGCGGAAAAGGGATATCAATATCTTGTAATTCATTCAATTGAGAGACGACCTTAAAATCGGAAGTTAAAACTCCGGCTTGCTTTACAATAAGCTTGGTCAGACCTTTATCGAGTGTAAGGTTCAGAATATCAGGTTCACTGAAGACATACGGAATCCTGTATGCATCAAGAAGGCAAGGAACCTGCGCTTCGCGTGCAATTCCAAACATACCTTCGCAAATATTGAAAACCAGGTCACAACGATTTCCGGCATTTAAAAAATTAACGAGACTGAAAATATTCCCAATGCGGATTACTTCAAAACCCAATGAAGTTATTGCCTGTTCCAGTGCATCAATTGTTTCCGGTGAGTCGAACTCTGCAACTTGCTCATTCGTATATCCCAGGCGCAAATAATCTTCTTTCAGGTCATAAGTTAAACCAACTTTAATCATTTCAAAAATTTAGAATTAATTCTCTTCAGGATAGATGTACTCTTTACCAAGATAGTTGATAAGTGTAATTCCATCTTTGTCAATGCTTTTAATTGATTCTGGCAATAGTGGGATCTTTCCGCCACCACCCGGAGCATCGATTACAAAATACGGAACGGCATAACCTGAAGTGAATCCCCGAAGCCCCTGGATAATTTCAATACCTTTTTTTACTTTGGTTCGAAAATGGGCAGAACCAGGTATGGGATCGCATTGATATATGTAATAAGGACGGACACGAACTTTCAGAAGTCCCTGATTAAGTTTTTTAAAGGTTTCAACCGTGTCATTAACCCCTTTTAAAAGTACACACTGACTGCCGAGTGGTATTCCTCCGTCCGCCAGTCGGTTACAAGCCTCCCTGGTTTCGACGCTGAGTTCGTCGGGATGCGAGAAATGAAGACTCATCATCACCGGATGGTATTTTCTGATTATTTTGATCAGATTTTTTGTTACCCTCATCGGCAAAACAACCGGTATTTTGGTTCCAATCCTGATTATTTCAACGTGCGGTATGGCTCTAAGATGCGACAAAAGGTACTCAAGCCGGTTGTCCGACAGTGTCAACGGATCTCCACCTGAAATAAGTACATCCCTGATTTGCTTGTTGGCGGCAATGTATTCAATTGCTGTATCCCAACTTTTTGTTGAAACGTGCGTTTTATTCTTCTTTGCTACCATATGGCTTCGCGTACAATAGCGGCAATATGCAGCACAAACACCTGTTACAGTGAATAATACGCGGTCTGGGTACCGGTGTACGATGTGCGGAACCGGCGTGTCATTGGCCTCGTTGAGCGGATCATTCTTCTCACCGTTACCAATTGTTAACTCCTCTTTAGCAGGAATCATGGTTCTGAAAAGCGGATGGTTTGGCGCAAAGCGACTTAAAAGCGATGCGAAATAAGGAGTTATGCGAAAAGGTAAATGATTGTCGGGTAGAGAACTAATCACATTTTCATACGATTCTCCAAATATCTCCTTTAATCTTTCAGCCGTGTGAATACTGTTTTTTATTTGCCAGGTCCAACTGTTCCACTCGCTTAGGGAGGTTTTCGGAAAATTCTTCCTGATAAATTGAGGAACTGAATCGTCGCAAGGGAAGTTTGCCGATGAGCGAAGGCTCCTGTTGAAAATTGAAAAAATACTCCCGGATACTATGGGAACCGGGGAATCTGGTACCGAAGTTTCTTCCGAAACTAGAGGTGTTATCATTGTCATTTCTGATTTCATGGACAATTTATGCTTTTCTCTGTTTTAAGTTAAGAAAAAAAGTTTGCATTTCTCAGTATATCAATATTATATACATAAGACGCAAACCGTAAAACTTTGCAAATGTATATCAAATTTAATTACTTTTTTTGCTTTTTTATCAATCTCAAAAATGATTAAAAAAAAATTCAGCTTTCAATTATATTATGATAGTTTGCAATTTTGCTTTCAGTTTTTTTTATATCGATTAAATAGTTGATGTATAATATTATAAGTATATTTCTAAATGGTTTAGTTTTGCATCTTCTGTTAATATTGCTGTTAATAAATTTTTTAGAACTTTAGGTTTTTTTGTGATTCCATGTTTCTGTCTTGGTTTGTCAAAAAAAGGTCGGGTTGCTGTCAAATAAAAAGAGAGAAAAAGAATGACTTTTTTGCAATTTTCGCCCCTCAATTTATTTTTATTTTGAGATGTCATATCCAATTTTATCAACGATTGTTAATATTTAAATTAATTGTATTTTAGCAGTCGGAATTAAAAGATAAAATCAAGATATGGAAAAAATAGACTGGAAAAATCTGGGATTTGGTTATAGCAAAGCGGATTTTAACATCCGTTGCTGGTATCGCAACGGACAATGGGGAGAGTTGGAAGTGTCTGATTCTGAAAATGTCACCTTGCATATTGCAGCTACAACCTTTCACTATGGCCAGGAAGCTTTCGAAGGTTTGAAAGCTTTCAGAGGTAAAGATGGAAAGATTCGTGTTTTTAGGATGGAAGAGAATGCAAAACGGATGCAACATTCATCTCAGGGAATCATGATGGCGGAAGTCTCTACCGCTTTATTTACAGAAGCTGTCCGGAAGGCAGTGAAATTAAACGAAGCGTATGTTCCACCGTTTGAATCGGGTGCCGCTTTATACATCCGTCCGTTATTGATTGGTACAGGTCCTCAGATCGGCGTTAAGCCCGCTGATGAATATTTGTTTATGGTAATGGTAATGCCGGTAGGACCGTATTTTAAGGAAGGTTTTAAACCAACCGATTTGGTCATTTACCGCGAATACGATCGTGCAGCGCCGCTTGGAACCGGGAAAATTAAAGTGGGTGGCAATTATGCAGCCAGCCTTGTTGCAGGTCAACGGGCACATCAGAATGGATTTTCTTCGGTTTTGTACCTCGATGCAAAAGAAAAGAAATACATCGACGAGTGTGGCCCTGCTAATTTTTTCGGCATTAAGGGTAATTCTTATATTACGCCAAAATCTGATTCGATCTTGCCTTCAATCACGAATATGAGTTTGAGGCAATTGGCGAAGGATATGGGCATGACGGTTGAAGAACGTCAGATTGATGTGGAAGAACTTGCTGAATTTGATGAAGTTGGAGCTTGCGGTACAGCTGCTGTCATTTCGCCGATTAAACGTGTTTATGACGCGGATAAGGATGTCGAATATCTTTATGGAACTGAGCCAGGAAAAGTGTGCGTGAAGCTTTATGAAAAGCTTCGGGGAATTCAATATGGAATTGAACCTGATCTTTATAATTGGACAGCAATTATCGGGTAACTTACAGATACCTTTACAACAGAAAAGCCACCCGATGAGGTGGCTTTTCTGTTGTATCATTATAGACCGCCTGAAGCGGTTGGTTTTTTCTTATTTAGAGCAGTTTCCGGCTTTAATCTGTGTCCACGTAGGCGTATAAGCATTAAATCCGATATAGACAATTCCCCTTAATGAATCAGGTTTAAGCGCACAATAACTGCTTAGCTTTGGATTGTAATAGATATCGATATCTCCCAAAATTGTTTTAAGCGGTTCGATTCCGTTAAGCGTTGTAAGCTGCTCGTTGTTTAAAATCTGAACCTTCCCTTTTACAAGTTTCAAAACATCAATACCGCTTAGGCTTACAAGGTTCCGATTGTCATCGAGGATAAAATTCCCGTTGACAATTCCAAGTTTTGTTAATCCGGTTAAAGAAGTCAAAGCATTACATTCAACAATCCGAAGATCTTTTTTAATACCTTTCAAAACAGTCGCTCCGGTAAATGATTTAAATGCAGTAAGTTGACTTACCTCGGCGGTTCCACCGATGGTATCGACCTTTGCAAGTCCTTGCAAATTTTTAAAATTCAAACAATTAATTAATAGCAGGTCTTTTTTAATATGTGGTAAATTATTCAGGCCTTCCAGATTGGCAAGGCTGTTGCATCCGGATATTGAAATGGTAGTAATTGTATCGTTCAGGGCATTCAAGGCTGTTAATCCCGAAAGTGCCGGCAGACCTGAGAGCATTAAGTTTCCATTGATACTTTTGAGTTTATTCAAACCGTCGAGGCTCGAAAGTAGTGCATTGTTGTAAAGAACAACATTCGAACTTATCGATTCAACATTTGATAAACCATCTAATGAGGTAAGCATGGGATTTTCACCGATCGAAATACCGCCTGTTATTGATGTCAAACTACCTAAACCAGCTAATGACGGAAGCACACTATTATTTTTCACCCCAATATTTGCAATGGTCTTAACCAATCCTAATCCGTTTAAATTTAGAATTTTAGGATTGTTTTCGACAATCAGTGAAGTTGTTAAAGTATCGAGTTTAGACAAACCTGCAAGCGAGGTTAGCCCGGGACAGGAAGAAATCTGAAGATCGCCCGTAATTTTTGTCACATTCGACAAGAAACTGAGATCCGTATTCCGTATTTTGTAGAGCTTGACAGATCCGGTAACAGACTTTAGGTTTACCAAATACTTTTTGAAGTCGATATCATCAGCAGTATTTAACTCAAGAGAACCGGTTATTCTGGTGTAATTATTTTTCAGAAAATAGGCCAGTACGGTATCAGTAGCCTGCGAATAAACCGCAACTGTTCCGACAAACTCTCCCGGAGCCGGTGGTACGACCGGGGTTACAGGAGTAGTATCCGATTTCTTACACGAAGTGTAAAACATCCCCGAGAGGAGCATTGAAACAATAAAAAACAGTCTTATCTTTCTCATCAATAACATGTTATTTTTTGAATTTATCAATCCAAAATTGTGAATTTAATTCTTTTTCGAGTACAATTGAATCGATAATTTTTTACGACACAAAGGAAATAATTTTATACCATTATAAGACGATAAAACTTCAAAAACAGTTGTGTCGGGTATCTTTTCATAATTATTTCGACAACTCCAGCATCCTGAGTATCGGAATCTTCGCTTTTTCAATGATACCTGGCTCAAGAATAATCTCCGGCCTTTCGTATTTTAGCGCAAGGTATAATTTCTGCATTGTATTCAATTTCATATAACTGCAGTCGTTACAGCCGCAGGTGGAGTCGATGGACGGAGCTGGGATGAATATTTTTTCCGGACACGCTTTTTGCATCTGGTGAAGTATTCCGCTTTCGGTGGCCACGATAAACTCATTGGCATTACTTGTTGAAACATAGCTAAGTAAGGCTGTTGTTGAACCAATGAAATCAGCCACCAGTAATACCTGTTTTTCACATTCAGGATGAGCAATAAACACGGCCTGAGGATGTTGGTCCATCAGTGCTACAATCTTTTCCAGCGAATATTTTTCGTGTACCATGCAGGCGCCATTCCAGAGAACCATGTCGCGTCCGGTTACCGAATTAATATAATTTCCTAAATTCTTATCAGGGGCGAATATTAAAGGTTGATTCTTTGGAAACGACTCAACGATTTTCATCGCATTCGATGAGGTCACGATTACATCCGAAAGCGCCTTGATTTCGGCAGAACAATTGATATATGAAATTACCTTGTGATCGGGATGTTGGTTTTTAAATGCCTCAAATGCTGCGGCCGGGGCAGACTCAGCCAGCGAACAACCTGCATTCAGATCGGGAACAATCACTTTTTTCGTGGGATTAAGAATTTTTGCGGTTTCTCCCATAAAATGAACGCCTACAAAAAGAATGATGTCAGCATCGGTTTTTTGAGCCTGCTGCGCCAGTGCCAATGAATCTCCCAGAAAATCGGAAATATCCTGAAGTTCGGGTGTAATATAATAGTGTCCAAGAATTACCGCGTTTTTGGCTTTTTTGAGTAGTGCGATCTCTTTGCGGAGATCAATACTATTCGAAACTGGTTCGTTGATGAAGCCGTGCCTTACTATTAATTGATCGTATTTGCTTTTTAACATTGAAATATTGTTGTAACAATCGCCGCAAAAATAGTCATTCAATCCAAATCTTCGGCAGTCTGCGCATAGTTTTTAGTAACTGTCAGATTTGCAATCTGTTGTATTTTATGTTTTGTAATTAGCACAATCACAGAAAGTTATTGGACTTTGGCATTAACCTGTTAATTAATTTAAAATATTGTTAATAAAAATACCAGATATGTTAATAAATAGTACGCACTAGCTGACTCCAATCACCTGTTGATTGATTTTCTATATCTACTTTTGGACTTTAAATTTAACAATATTGTAACACCTGAACAGGAATGGAGTTCAAGGCTTATTCTACTTTTGCCAAATATTAAAGCAATTTAAAAATTGTTAAGAAATACAAATGTTTAATCCAGTATTTTAGAATTTAATCATCAACTTAAAATGATTTATTAATGAAAAACAATTTGAACAAGCTCTTACTGACTATTGTGCTTTTTGCAGGAATGGTCTTAACCACGTTGGGGCAGGTAACTACATCCGGGATGAATGGTAAAATTACGGGCCCTGACAATGAGTCTATTCCGGGGGCGACCATTTTAGCAGTCCATCAGCCTTCGGGTACTCAGTACGGTACTGTTTCCAACAGTGAAGGTCGTTTTACATTACAGGGGATGCGTACCGGAGGTCCGTATCAGGTTGAAGTATCATTTGTTGGTTACAACAAGGAAACTTATACCCAAATTACCCTATTTCTTGGAGAATCGTTTGTATTGAATGTTTCCCTGAAAGAAAATAAAGTTGAAGTCGGCGAAGTTATTGTCGTTGGAGCTAAACCTTCAGTATTTGGAACCAGTAAATCAGGCGTTTCAACGAATATCTCGAATGAGCAGATGACGCTTCTCCCATCGATTTCCCGTAGTTTAGACGATTTCACACGTCTTTCTCCTTATTCAGGAGCAGGAAATAGTTTTGGCGGCCGTGATGGTCGTTTGAATAATGTAACTATTGATGGAGCGAACTTCAATAATAACTTTGGATTAAGTTCAGGTTTACCTGGAGGAGGAAATCCAATTTCGCTTGATGCTATTGAAGAACTACAGGTTACTATTGCACCTTTCGATGTAAAGCAAGCTAATTTCGTAGGTGCAGGGATCAATGCTATTACCAAGAGTGGAACCAACAAGTTTAAAGGATCAGCTTACACTTTTATGCGCAACCAGGATTATCGTGGTAACACAGTTGATGGTTACGACCTTGGTGTTCGCCCGACAGAATCAACCAATACTTATGGATTTAGTTTAGGCGGACCAATCATTAAGAATAAAGTATTCTTTTTTGTAAACGGTGAGTATTCCGATTCGCCTCAGCCTATTCAACAATGGACTTTGTCAACAGACGGCGTTGCAAATGCTGACAAAAACATTACCCGCGTTAAAGCAACTGATATGGAAGCTTTCAAAACAGGATTGGCTAAATATGGTTATGATCCGGGTTCTTATACCGATTACGCTGGTGGCAATGTCAATAATAAGATGCTTGCCCGCATTGACTGGAACATTAATGACAATAACAAATTTACAATTCGTTACAACTACACAAAAAACGTAGCTGATATTCCAACAAATGCGACTTCCACTGCAGCTACAAAAATGACTTCCGGTCGTATTTCTCAAAATGCGATGGCATTTCGCAACAACTGTTATTCAATGGACAACCTGGTTCATTCATTGACTGCTGAGCTTAACACGCGCATTAATAACAATATGTCGAATCAGTTATTAGGCACTTACACAAGTAGTGAGGATATGCGTGGTTCACTTTCTTCTCCATTTCCGCATATTGACATCATGAATGGTGGTGATGCTTTTATGTCAGCTGGTTACGAACTTTTTTCATGGAATAACGGAGTTAAAAATAAAGTTACAAGCATTGTCGACAACTTTACCTATTCAGTTGGAGAACATACCATAACGGCTGGCGCAAGTTACGAAGATCAGTATGTATCCAACTCATTCCAACGTTTTGGTACAGGATATTATCGTTTTAAAACTCTTGCTGACTTTACTTCCGGAGCTGCTCCTGAATCATGGGGACTAACCTATGGATACGGAGGCGAATTAAATCCCGTTGCTGATTTACGTTTTGGTCAGTTCTCCGTTTATGCTCAGGATGAATGGAACATCAATAAAAATTTAAAATTGACTTATGGCATTCGTGGTGATTATACATCGTACATGAACGATTTGGTTGAAAATACCGAAGTATCAAAATTAACTTTTCTTGATGGCAGAAAAATCAATACAGGTATTTGGCCAACCTCAAAATTGTTGCTTTCTCCACGTGTTGGATTCAGCTATGATGTAAAAGGCGACAAAACATTAAAAGTAAGAGGTGGAACAGGTATTTTTACCGGTCGTATTCCTTTGGTGTTTTTCACCAATATGCCAACCAACGGAGGTATGGTTCAAAATACGGTAACTCGCAGTGGAAACAGTGCCGATTTGGCTAAATTGATTCAAGGTGGAAAAATCATCACCGATGTAACACAAATGGTAAGTGCACTTGGATTGCCAACTGTTGCAACGGCAGCCCTTCCAAGTTCAATTGCAGCTGTTGATAAAGATTTCAAATTACCTCAGGTTTGGAAAAGTTCATTAGCCGTTGATTATCAAATTCCAACTTCATTTCCATTGTCGTTGACGCTTGAAGGCATGTATTCAAAAGATCTAAACGCTGTTTGTCAGGTAAATGCTAATATGCCAAATACAACTGGTTTTGCTCGTTTTAACGGACCAGATAATCGTTATATCTATCCAGTTGATAGTAAAAATAAAACGATATTATTAAATCCAGCTGTAAATGACGCTATGGTTCTTAAGAATACGAATAAAGGGTATAGCAATAGTTTTAATGCAACAGTAAATGCCGAACCAATCGAAAATTTAAAAATGATGTTTGCTTATACCCACACATTGGTTAAGGAAATTTCAGGTAACCCGGGCAGTCAGGCCAATTCGGCATGGCAAAACCAACCATCTATTGATGGTCCTAACCAGCTTGGATTGCAGAATTCTCAATACGTTACACCGAACAAAGTAATTGCCTCTATTAGTTACCGTAAGTCTTATGCAAAATATTTCGCTACCAACGTTGGACTCTATTATAATGGTTATAATTCAGGAAGTTACAGCTGGATATATTCATCTGATATGAACAAAGATGGTGTAAACAACGACTTAATGTACATTCCTGCAACTAAAAATGAAATTCTTTTCAAAGAGGGTGCAAATGGATTTACTGCGGCTCAACAAGCTGATGCACTTTGGAGTTTTATTGAACAAGATTCTTATTTGAGCAAAAACAAAGGTAAATATGCCGAAGCCTATTCAGCAAAAATGCCATGGGTAAATCGTTTCGACTTAAAAGTTGCACAAGACTTTAAAGTAAAAGTGGGTAACTCATTAAATACACTTCAAATAAGTCTTGATATTTTGAACTTTGGAAACCTCCTTAACAACTCATGGGGAGTTACTCAAACCAGTTCTCCGTCAAATTATGGCAAAATATTAAAATACGAATCGGTGGATGCAACAAATACACCGATTTATTCGATGTATTATACCACTGTTGAAGGCCAGAAAGTATTGCCAACTAAATCATTTAGTGTATATAATAATCAATCAAACTGCTGGCAGTTACAATTGGGAATTCGTTATATTTTCAACTAAGACTATTTATAATAGAAAAAGGGACCTCTTTGCGGGAACGCACTGAAAAAGTCCTTCAGTAATTATTAAACTTAAAGCAGTAAAATACAGGATTATACCTTGTACTTTACTGCTTTTTTTGTGTCTTTGAGTCTAAAATAATGGTACTTAAAGACGTTCCGGCGGAGTACATCCTTTGATATCTACAGCTTGAAATTTGTTTTATTTCCAAATTAGAGCTTTTGGCTCACTCATAAAGTGGTTGTCTTCGGACAGCCACTTTTTTTGGATACAATCCCTCATTTAGATCGGGAACAATTACTTTTTTTGCCGGGTTAAGAATTTTCGCCGTTTCTCACATAAAGCACACGACTACTAAAAGAATGATATCGGCATAAGTTTGTTGTGTCTGCTGTGCAAGTGCCAGCGAATCTCTCATAAAATCGGAAATATCCTGAAGTTCGTTTGTAATTATAGAATGCCCAAAAATTACTGCATTTTATCTTCTTTCGACATATTGATCTTCTTTAAGAAGGTCAGCCGTATTCGAAACTTGTTCATTGACGAATCCGTACTTAGATATTAATTGGTCGTATTTGTTTGTTAATTATTTTAAAAGGGTAGTTAATAAAAATTCCAAATAAGTTAATAAATAGGTAATGTTGACTGATACAAATCTTGTGTAGATTAAATTTTCATTTTTAATTTTGAATTTAAAATTTAACATTATTGTAACAACTAAACTGGTACTGAGTTACAGGCTTATTCTATTTTTGTGAATCGTTAAAACAATTTAAAAGTTGTTAATTAATTGCAAGCGTTTAATCCGGCATTTTAGAATTTGACCTTTAATTTAAAATGAATCATTAATGAAAAACAATTTTAACACAGAACGTTACAGTATTGATCGAGTGAAATTACAACACCTATTTTTTATAACAATTTAAAAGCAAAATTAAAGTATGAGAAAACTCCAAAGAATGATGTTTCTGGTAATGCTTGTGCTATTATCAGTTGTGGCGAAGTCGCAGGAAACGACCGCCGAAATTTCAGGGACAATTTTAGAAGGTAAATCTCCATTACAAGACGTTGTAGTAATGGCAGTTCATGTTCCAACAGGCACAAAGTATAACACAACTACCCGTAGTGATGGTCGTTATAATCTGCCAAATTTAAAAATTGGTGGGCCATATACTTTAACAACCGCTTTTGTAGGACTTAAATCAGAAAAAATAACCGATATCTTTTTGAATTTAGGTCAAACATATAAACAGAATTTTGAACTTACAGATGAGACGACTCAGGTTGGAGAAGTTGTTGTAAAGGGTTTTAATGATAAGACTTTCAGTAGTTCAAGAACGGGTTCTCAGGAGTTAATTACGAGAACTCAAGTTGATCGTTTACCAACTATTAACCGTTCAATACAAGATTTTGTAAAGTTGGAACCTACCTCAAACGGATTAAATATTGGTGGTAGAAGTAACCAATACAATAACATGACGGTTGATGGTGCCAATTTTAACAACTCATTCGGGCTATCGTCTATCCTGGGTGGACAAACATCCGCACAACCAATTTCACTCGAAGCGATTGAACAAATCCAGGTAAACGTATCACCTTTCGATGTAAAACAAGGAGGATTTGCCGGAACAGGTGTTAACACTGTAACTAAAAGTGGCACAAATACCTTTAAAGGAACTGTTTATCAATATTCAAGGAATGAAAATTATGTAGGGTACAATGCCGGGCCATCAACCGTAGTAAAAACTCCTTTTGATTATTCCATCAGAGGATTTAGTTTAGGTGGACCGATTATCAAAGACAAAGTGTTTTTCTTTGTAAGTGCTGAAAGCGTCAAACAAGATGCTCCAGCGACTTCTGTAATGCCTTCTGATGCATCTCATGCTGCCGGCGGAAGCTACTCTCAGGCAAACGCAGATACTTTAACAGCTTTAGCTGATTTCTTAAAATCTAAGTACGGATATGACCCGGGTTCTTTCCAGGGTTATACATTCAAAACTAATTCAGATAAGATTACCGCAAAATTGGATTGGAACATTAACAGCAAGAATACTTTCACGATAAAGTATAACTACTTAAAATCTTCTTCTGATCAATTCGCATCTACTTCAAGACCAGGTTCTGGTCAAACAACCGGAGGACAACCAGGTACTTTTTCGATGCCTTTCTATGGCAGTGGTTATGTGATCAATAACAACTTTAATATTTTCATTGCTGAATTGAATACTCATTTCAGTAATAAGATGTCGAATAAATTACAAGTTGGTTACACGGCATTGAGAGATTTCCGTTCTCCTCACTCAAGCAATGCAACAATGCCTTTGGTTGATATTTTAAACAATGGTAACATTTATACAACTTTTGGTTATGAAATGTACACTTACAATAACAAATTAAATACGGACGTTTATCAATTAAACGATATCTTAACTTATTATAAAGGTGCACATGAATTCACAATAGGAACTCAAAACTCAATTAAGAAATATCAAAACGCATTTGCACCTGGTTATCAAGGAGTATATCAATTCAATAGTTTGACTGACTTCTATAATTCAGCGAAAAACGGAATTGCAAACGCTAAATCATACTACCTGCAATATTCGGCTTTACCTAACGGCGAATTTCCCTGGGCTTATGCCGGATCAACAGAGTTATCTCAGTTCATACAGGATAAGTGGAAAGTATCAAATGATTTCACTGTAACTATTGGTTTGAGATTTGATGAAACCTTCTACAAACAGGCAATGACAGACAACCCTTATTTTGATGCATTAACATTCAAAGATGGTTCGACGTTTAATATTGGTAAAGCACCAATGAATAATGTTATTTTTTCACCAAGATTAGGTTTCAACTGGAATCCTATGGGAGATAAAACACTACAGGTAAGAGGTGGTACCGGTATCTTCGCAGGACCTCCGCCATTCGTTTGGATTTCTAATCAGGCTTCGAACAATGGTATTCAATTTGGTTCATTCACCAATGCTGCTAACAAAACAGCGTTTAATGTTGACCCAAACGCTTATAGGCCAACTGCTGGAGCTCCAAATACTTCTTACAGTACTGCTATGGTTTCCAGTAACTTCAAATATCCAACAGCCTGGAAATCATCTTTGGCAATTGATAAGAGATTAGAAGATGGCTGGGTAATTGGCGCTGAATACAACTATACAAAAGACATCAATGCGGTTTATTACTCTAACATTAATTTAAATGAAACCAACGGATTTTCATTGGGCGGCGTTGATACCAGAACGCGTTATTTAACTTCGGTTGCAAATACGAACAAATATTATTCCGGAACCACCTTAGCTAATCCGAATATTGGGAACGCAATCTTAATGAGTAACTCAAGTCAAGGTTATGTTTACACTTTAACTGCAAAAATTCAAAGAACTACTGAAAATTTAGCTTATGGAGTAGCATACACCCATTCAGTATCCAGGAACACTGCAGAAGGTGGATCAACTGCCTCTTCATTGTGGAGTGCAGCAGCTGTTTCCAATCAGGATCCTAATGCAGCAAATTTGGGTTATTCATCTTATTATCAACCAAACCGAGTTATTGCCAACTTTGCTTACAAACTAAACGAAGGGAAATATCTTTCTACAACATTTGGAGCAATTTTTGAATTGGCTAATAATGGTGTAAATTCATATGTTTATAATGGTGACTTAAATGGTGATGGCAATTCTGGTAATGACTTGATATATATTCCAAAAACAGCATCGGATATAAACCTGGTTAAGGTCAACTCTGGTGGTTTAGGGACAGTTACAACAAATGTTACAGATACAAGAACATCCCCACAAATATGGTCACAGTTAGACGCTTTCATCTCTAATTCAACATACCTGAATACTCACAGAGGTGAATACGCTAAAAGAAATGCGGCTGTAGCACCCTACTATAGTAAATTGGATTTGAACATTACACAAGATTTAAAACTTAAAGTTGGTAAAGAATTACACACGATTAAGTTTTCATTGGATATGATTAATGCCGGAAACTTTATCAACAGAGATTGGGGTGTTGTTAAAATTCCTACAGCTACAAACATATTAAAATATGAAGGTATATCGGCCGATGGAAAAACTCCTTCATTCTCACTTCCATTCCAGACAGGAACAACTCCATTTACTCAACCATACCAAAACTCAACTGGTATTAGTTCAAGATGGCAAATGATGTTTGGTATTAAATACCTGTTTAATTGATAATTCGTTACATTTTTAATTAATTGATAATTTTTACGCTAAAAAAGAGGGTGTCCAACAGGGCACCCTCTTTTTTTGTGAATAATCCCTACCTTTGCACTTCAAAATTTTTAAAAAGAATGGCACAAAAACCTTCAATCCCCAAAGGAACCCGCGACTTCTCGCCAATCGAAATGGCGAAAAGAAACTATATTTTCGATACCATAAAAAATGTATTCAAATTATATGGTTTTCAGCAAATTGAGACACCGGCAATGGAGAACCTCTCAACATTGATGGGAAAATACGGTGAAGAAGGGGATAAGCTGCTGTTCAAAATATTAAACTCAGGCGACTATATGTCGGCTGTGAATTCAGAGGAGCTGATTCAGCCTAATAGTTCAAAACTCACGACAAAAATTTCGGAGAAAGGGCTGCGGTACGATCTTACAGTTCCATTTGCGAGGTATGTTGTACAATATCAAAACGAACTTACCTTCCCTTTTCGTCGTTACCAGATTCAGCCGGTTTGGCGTGCCGACCGGCCTCAAAAGGGGCGGTACCGCGAATTTTGCCAGTGCGATGTCGATATCATCGGTTCCGTTTCGCTTTTGAATGAAGTTGAATTGATTCAGATTGTCGATCATATCTTCCGAAATCTGGGTATCAATGTGGTCTTAAAAATCAATAACCGGAAAATTCTGGCTGGTATTGCCGAGACAATTGGTGAAGCGGACCGGATTGTGGACATTACGGTGGCAATTGACAAGCTGGATAAAATTGGGCTCGATAAGGTAAATGAGGAGTTATTGCAAAAAGGTGTCTCAGAGGATGCAATCGTGAAGCTTCAGCCAATTCTGAAATTGAATGGAAATAATGAAGAAAAACTGAACCAGATTGAAGTAGTCATTAGTCAGTCGGAGATTGGAATGAAAGGAATCGCCGAAATGCGTTCTATATTTGGTTATCTCTCAACAATGACCCTTGAAACAGAAATAGAACTCGATTTAACCCTTGCCCGTGGTTTGAGTTATTATACCGGCGCTATCTTCGAAGTAAAATCGAAGGATGTTCAGATGGGTTCAATTACAGGTGGTGGTCGGTATGACGATCTTACAGGAATTTTCGGGCTTCCGGGTGTTTCGGGTGTGGGGATCTCATTCGGGGCAGACAGGATCTACGATGTGATGTCGCAACTCAACCTGTTTCCGAAAGATGCCATTGCTGCCACACAGGTGATGTTTGTCAATTTTGGAGAATCCGAGGAGCGTTACTGTCTACCACTTTTGTTAAGGTTGCGTGCCGTCGGGGTTAGTAGCGAGATTTATCCAGATGCCGATAAAATGAAAAAGCAGATGATTTATGCCAACAAGAAAGGGGTGAAATATGTGGCTTTGGCCGGCGAAGCAGAAATAACCCAGGGCATGATTAATTTAAAAAATATGGAAACCGGTGATCAACAACTCATCAAAGCAGAAGAACTGGTTGGTATCTTGCTGGACGAATCGAAGCGGTAATTGATATTCTTTCTTTGAGCTTCTGGCTTCTGGCAACTGGCTTCTGGCTACTGGCATTTCACAAGCAGAAAGGACCTTATGAAAAAAATTATTACTACCTTCAGATTGAAATTGAAACCGATTAAGATATCGCAACTACGTCGCTTTGAAAAACGCATAATGCATTCATCTACAAATATAACGCAACTACGTTGCTGAAAATGAAGCTGCGTGGTTGCGTTATATTTGTAGAAAACATGGACTGGGAAAACTAAGCCACATAGTGGCGAAATCATGCTAATACCGACTGAAATTTTACGGGTTCCCATTTGCCAGTGGTTAGTTGCCTGCCGCAAGTTGCCAGTAGCCAAATGCCAGCCGCTTCATTCGATAGGGTGCCAAAAAAAAGGCTGTCTGTAAACAATTGTTTATGACAGCCTCTTTACTAAAACTACATTTACTAATCTAAAACGAACCTATCTACTATTTATTACTTTCTCTTTCTCTATCTCTCTTTTCTTCTTGCCCTCTGCGAAATTCATGCATTAACGATGCCCTGAATTTTCCTTCGGCCCGGTATAGTTTTACCACCTTTTCGGCAGGAAGAATATTTAATAGTTTCACGTTATACTCTTCAATTAACTTTCCTTCTTTTGCATGTGCAGCAGCGATTTCGCAAGCCAGTTTACGGTAATCAGCCTCAGTCATTCCAGCTTTCGGCGATTCGCTTCTATGTTCGAGATCTCGTTTTTTATCCATCAGCATATAGCGTTCCTTTTCGAGTTCATTATAAACCGGCCAGAATTTTTCAGCTTCCTGAGATGTTAAACCGATCTCCTCGGTCATAAATGCGATTTTTTTAGTTTTGATCAGCTCAAGTGTTTGAGGATCAAATTGCCGCTGCGCGAATCCTGTTAAAGAGAATAAAAGCAAAGCGATGATTAATATCCTGATTTTCATGTTTTTATTTTAATTATTTGCAATAACGTCGTAATCACTGTAATTGGCTGCAATAAAATCAGCCAGTTCATCATTCGATATCGAATCAGGTTCAAATTCAGTCATATCAGTAACTGCTGACATGAATTGACTTTCCGAAAAATAGGAGATCAATGTTACTGGTACCACGCTTGCAGAGTCAACAGAATCAATATTCACTTTTTGCCCGGCCAGATATGCTTTTCCTGTTGTAGGAAAGAACTTCTTGATCGGCACATAAACCAACAACATTACGAAAGCAAAACTTGCTGCCATCATCAGGGCTGGTTTTAGATAAAAGAACAACGATCTTTTTTTATTGGGTTGTTCCTCCTCTTCAATCCTTACCATCAGCCGGTCGGCAAATGTTTCGAAATAGTCCTCCGGAACCCGGAAAGGTTGACCTTTTTTGTGACTTCCGAATTGATTTTCAATATTATCGTCTGTTTCTTTCATTTTCTTATCGTTTTGACATTCTTCATCGCAGAAGGTTTAACCTATTTTCGATCTTCTTTCAAAAATTCCTCTATTTTTTTTACAGCAAAGTGAAAAGATGCCTTTAATGCACCAACCGAGGTCGTAAGTATTTCCGACATCTCTTCGTATTTCATTTCATCAAAATATTTCATATTAAAAACAATGCGTTGCTTTTCAGGTAATTGAACGATTGCCAATTGAAGTTTCTTCTGAATTTCATCACCATCGAAATAAACATCCGATTCGAGTGATTCTGCAAGGTATTCGCTGATTTCATTCATTGAAACAACTGAATGCCGGCGTTGCTGTTGCAGAAAACTTAACGATTCGTTTGTCGCAATTCTGAAAAGCCAGGTGAATAGCGAAGAGTCTTCTCTGAAACTATCGACATTCTTCCAGACTTTTACATACACGTTTTGCAGAATATCATCAGCATCATCATGATTCATCACGATTTTTCGGATATGCCAATAGAGTCTTACCTGGTAAGTTTTTACCAGAACCTTAAAAGCCTTCTCCCTGTTCCCATCAGATTTGAGATTGGCAATAAGCTCTTTCTCGTTCAGATCCATTAACGTTGCATACAATTATATGATATTCTGTCTTTCAGACTCTACTTTAAGCGAAAGGTTTAATCCATTAAAAAAGAACCCCGATTCTTATGCCTGATGTCATGACAAACGCCGAACCAGATGATCCTCCAGCAAATGCATAATGAAATGCATCATGGTTATCCGAATTGCCAAATCCGTAGCCAAAACCAGCAAACCAATCAATTAAGAATCGATCCTGTATCACCCATTGTTTGCCGAAATTGAGCATAACCGAGAACATGGTGGTGGATGCCCTTGAGCTATTTCTTGAGTAGGTATCCGTTAAATAATTATAATCCAAGTCAGGATCATAATTATAGGTAGTGAACGCTACCTCAGGCTTGACGTATGCTCCTTTTAATATGTGGGAATACTGCATACCTTTGAGGTAAAAGTCGGGACTTTTAATGAATTTATACCCAAATTTCAGGTATAAACCACTTGGATTATTGTCAATCATATCGGTTCCCAGACCAATAATTCCTAAGGTCGCTTCAATACTGTTCCCTGGTCGCAGGCTGTGCTCGAACGAAAAGCTTGTCGCTCCGAACAGCGGAGATAAAAACCCGACCTTTAGTGCATTTTTATGCTGTGCTTCGTATTTGGCTGGATCGAACATCGAATCTTTGAATGAGAGTTCTTTACCATCACTGAAAATAACCCGGCTCACCTTATTTTTATCGATTCCAAAGATCACATCGCCACGGAAATCTTTCTGCGTGTATTTAATTTCATCATCGCCGATCTCTTTGATCTGACATTGAATGGTGTCTTTGGTCACTTTAATGATCTTGTCCTGTGCAAAGCTGGTAAATGGCAGGCTGCTAATTATCAGAATGACGAAATAAAGTTTTTTCATGATATTCAAAGTTTATTTTTAGGGTTAATTCTATTATTATGAAAGTACTATGTGCACCAACAGTGCTTAATGACTTAATTTTATTATTCTCAGCTAAATTAGTAATTTTGTAACACTAAAATAAACAGTATATATAATGGCTTTACAGTGTGGAATAGTCGGACTTCCCAATGTTGGGAAATCGACACTTTTTAATTGCTTATCAAACGCAAAAGCTCAGGCTGCGAACTTCCCATTTTGTACGATTGAACCTAATGTTGGGGTGATTACCGTACCGGATAAAAGATTGATCAGACTTGCCGAAATCGATAAGCCCAAACGGGTCGTTCCTACAACTGTTGAAATAGTGGATATAGCCGGATTGGTAAAAGGTGCAAGCAAAGGTGAAGGACTTGGAAATCAGTTTCTGGCAAATATTCGCGAAGTTGATGCAATTATTCATGTGGTTCGCTGCTTCGAAAACGACAATATTATTCATGTCGATGGTTCAATCAACCCGGTTCGGGATAAGGAAGTCGTTGACATCGAATTACAATTGAAAGATCTTGAAACCGTTGAGAGCCGGATTTCAAAATTGCAGAAACAGGCGAAAGTAGGAAATGACAAAGTTGCCCAACGGACGGTAGCCATTGCCGAAAGATTAAAAGCGGTGTTGCTAACAGGCAAAAGTGCCCGTACGCTTGAATTGCACGAGGATGAGGAGGCATTGATCCATGACTTCTTTCTGCTTACCAAAAAACCGGTGTTGTATGTTTGCAACGTCGACGAAGCATCGGCTGCAAAAGGAAACAAATTCACGCAACAACTGAAGGATGCCATTGCGAACGAAAAGGCTGAAATTCTGATTATCGCAGCAGCAACTGAAGCTGATATTGCGGGGTTGGAGACTTACGAGGAAAAACAAATGTTTCTTGAAGATCTTGGCCTTGACGAACCGGGTGTTAACAAACTGATTCATTCGGCTTATAAATTACTCAACCTTCAAACCTATTTTACAACCGGGGCTGATGAGAGTCGTGCCTGGACATTTGTAAAGGGAATCAAAGCCCCTAAAGCTGCCGGAATCATCCACAGCGATTTTGAAAAAGGGTTTATTCGTGCCGAGGTGATTAAGTACGACGACTATGTGAAACTTGGATCTGAAGCTGCCTGCCGCGAAGTGGGTAAGATATATATCGAAGGTAAGGATTACGTTGTTCAGGACAGCGACATTATGCATTTCAGGTTTAACGTTTAAATAAAATCCGATTGTCGGAGATACAAAATCCTTAATCGGGCTTAAAATAGAAAGGGGCAATTGCACAATGCAGTTGCCCCTTTCTATATTGTATTAAGTAATATAAAAAATGTAATGTCGTATTTCAAATTCGAGGTGATGAATAATCTTTTTTGCCACCAAAACACTAAAACACCAAATTTCACCAAAGTTAAAGTATTAATTATTAGCTTTGGTGGACTTTGGTGACTTGGAGATTTGGTGGCATTCTTATTTGTTATTATCAGCGGACCTTAAATTTGAAAATACGATATCAATTTATTTCCATCACTTAATTTGATTGTTAGTTATTTCTTCCCCTTTTTGTCGAGGATCATTTCAATTTCGTCCATCACCTTATTCATCGCTTCAATTGTTTTTTCGAACGGAACAGAAGTGGTCATATCGACCCCGGCATTCTTTAAAAGATTGATTGGATAGTCGGAACCTCCTGACGAAAGAAATTTCAGGTATTTATCGACAGCTCCCGGCTCTTTGTTCATCACCTTTTCTGCCAGTGACATCGATGCTGTGAAAGAGGTACTGTATTGATAGACATAGAAATTCATATAAAAATGGGGGATATTTGCCCACTCAATATTGACATAGTCGTCGACTACGCAGGTTTTTTGAGTATTTCCATAATATTTCTTCAGAATATTGCCATAAAGCTCTGAAAGATAATCACCTGTTAGTGGTTTCCCTTTTTCAACCTCCTCATGAATTTTTTGCTCAAATTCGGCAAACTGCGTTTGTCTGAACAGCGTTCCTTTGAAACCATCGAGCCAGTTCATCAGCAGCGAAAGTTTGATATCATCATCTTTCACATTCTTAATCATGTAGTTGAAAAGCAAAACTTCGTTGAATGTTGAGGCAACTTCAGCTACAAATGTTGTGTAATGGCTTCGGGGATAAGGCTGCGTTTTGTTCGAAAAATAACTGTGCATCGTATGTCCTAACTCATGCGCCATTGTGCTGACATCAGAATACGATTCATCGAAATTCATCAGGATATACGGATGAACATCGAATGCACCGCCATTCGAATAAGCGCCCGAGCGTTTTCCTGTATTTGGATAAACATCAATCCAACGTTCATTGATGACTTTGTTTACTGTATTGACGTATTCTGTTCCAAGAGGAGCAAGCGATTCAAGTACAACTTTTTGGGCTTCGGCGTAGGTGTACTTTAAGTCAACATTTTTAACAACAGGGGCATAAAGATCGAGGTATTTGAGGGTGTCGACGCCAAGCATCCGCTTTTTAATAGCCAGGTAACGGTGAAAAGCAGGGAGATTTTTATTCACATTGTCAACAAGACTTTGATAAACTGCTACAGGAATATCCTTTGGCGACAGTGATGCTTCGATGGCTGAACCGTATTTACGCGATTGGGCACGGTAAATATGCTCTTTGACATTGCCGTAAAGCATTTGTCCGTAAGTTGCTTTGTAATTGGCAAAGTTCTTCCAGAACGCTTCGAACGCGATCTGACGATCGGCACGGTTGGGCGAAGTTCTTAATTTATTGAATGCTGAAGCGGTGAGTTTTATTTTAGAGTTGTCGCTCAACGTTACTTCGGGTGCTGGCATCTCGGCATCTTTAAACGTACCGTAAATATCATTGGCAACTCCACTTATCATTGACGAACGGGCCAAAATACGTTCTTCGGGTTCCGACAGGGAGTGTTCTTTCTGTTTAAACAAGTCGATCATGTCCTTTTCATAAACAGCCAGTCCTTTCTGTTCTTTAATAAAACCTTCAATCACTTTCCAGTCAGCAGTTAAAATTTCAGGTTCGATAAAAGCTGTTTTTGTGCCATAATCGGCAAAGATCTGTTCAAGGCTTTGTTGCATTGCCATAAATTTCGAATCGCGTGTGTCCTGGTCGCTGTTCATGCTTGTGTAAATGAAGAGTCTTGATGCCTCTTTATCCAATTTTGTCGAGAACTCTAAACACGCAAGCAGGTCGGCTGATGATTTAGTCAGTTTACCTTTAAATTGCTCTATTTTAGGCATTTCTGCAACAACTTTGTCACGGGCCTCTTCCCAGGCTTTTTCATTTGCATACAGATGAGACAGGTTCCATTTGTCCTTGTCATCAATGGCATTACGCTCTTTTTGCCCGAAAGCAGATATGGCTAAAAGAATCACCACATTAAGCAATAGTAGTTTTTTCATAGGGATTGAATTTTGATTTCAAAAATGTGTCTAAAAATATGATTTTTAACAATAATACCTAATGACTTTTGATGGATAATGTCTGCGAAATTCCCCAAAATATTCGTAAGGTTAAAATTCCCATAGGAGAGGAAATTGCTAGTCCATGGACCATTTTGCATCTCTGGGGTGCAATTTAGTATCAGGCAGACAATTGGTTCAGCATTAAATGTTGTACGGCTTAAAAGTTGGAGATCGCTAAGTCTGTTAGAAAAAAATCTTCAACTGTATGAAACTACTTGAAAGACATGGAGTATAAAGGTTTTCTGATATTTTCTAAAAATCAAATATTCTTTCTGCAATGCTTCGCTCGTGAAGTACCTTTATTATTAATAATTTTCTCTTTTTCAATTCTTTAGATAAACGGCATATTTAAATTTTGTCTATGAAAAGCAAACAATTAAATCGAAATCTATATATCATTGTTCCGACATTGGTCATTTTTGCCATCGGATATTACCTTTATTCGGAAGTCTATACAAAAAACAAGGAGGCGCATATCATAGCGACAAAATCAAGGATTCTGGAACAAATGAGCCAAAACCTGCAAGTTAAAGTCAATTCGATGGAAACTAATGCTTTGGAATATGTAGGAAATCTCCTTGACCGATCAAAAGAAAAACAATCACCCGAAAATAATTTTATATCCATGCTAAAACAGCGAAAGGATATTCAATATTATAACATTAACCTGGAATATGCTAATTCAGCAGAAATTAACAATTGGGGTAATGTATCAATGGATTCCGTTAAGATAAGCCCTGAAGCTAAGCCTGATTTCTTATACTTTCACCTTGTTTTTGGAGAAATGCATGGGAGGAGCAACAAGAAAGAAATTCAATTCAAGACGCGATATGACTTGCTGATGACAGATTTTATGCAGCGAAATATTTTTAGCGATTATATTCTGATTGTCGACAGTACAATTGTCTATTCTACGCTTCCAAACAAACCCAACCTGGCTTTCGAAGAGCAGGGAAGCAATAAGGCAAAAGTGGATGAGAGTGGCACCGGAAAAGAAACATCTGCTGGTAATATCGAATTTACGATCAAATCAAAGATTGGGCAGGCAGTCATCAAAGGTGTCACCACATATGATATCAGCATTTCCAATAATCAGTATAAACTGTTTAATTGCCAGATGCAAGTCGACAAGAAAAGCTGGAATGTATGCGGTCTTGTCAAAACCGAATTGATCAACAAGTCAAAGAAAGGAATGGCACCTTGGGTTGTCATACTAATATTCATGGTGCTCTCCCTTATCATCCTTGGATTACCTTTTATTAAACTCAAGGTAATGTCGTCAACAGAGCAACTAACATCGGCTAACCTTTTAAATTCTGCCATATCCCTCTTCCTCGGTACAAGTTTTATTATACTCTTCATTTTCTTTGTGACAAATGCCTATTGGAATAAAAGTCAAAATGAATCGAAGTTAAAGAACCTTGCAAATGAGATAAATGATTCACTGAATACCGAAATTAAGAGTGCCTGGCAACAACTTGATAATTATGACAAAAAAGGTGTGACAATTACTAAATCTGGTAGCCCGTTACCTGAACGTGCTAAAATTTTGATGAAAAATCCTTTGAAACCGGATAATTACCCTTATTTTGATTATGCCTTTTGGATGGATACAACGGGATTACAAACCGGAGAACTAACGCCTTTCCCGAAAGTAGACATTCCTTCGAATTTTTCAAGTCGCGATTATTTTAAAAAGCCTGACGAGTGGATTCTACCAGGTAATGATAATTACAGATTCCGCATGGAATCAATCGTTTCAAAGACAAGCGGGGTGGTCAAAGCTGCTTTGTCAAAGCGGTCTGCGATTGATAATATGGTTATTGCACTGACCGGAAGATTCTATTCTATCATTGAACCAATTATTCCGGAGGATTACAAGTTCTGCATTATCGACAGGAATGGGCTTGTCTGGTTCCATTCCGATAAGCTGAGAAACTTGCAGGAGAATTTTATCACAGAATGCAGTGATAACAATAGTTTATCGGCCGTAATTTATGCGAACGCCACCCGTACGCTCGAAGTAAACTATTACGATGAACCTTACAGAATACACTTAAAACCGCTGGCTCCCCTACCTTTATACCTGGTGACGATGTTTGATAAACAGGCTGAACATGCCTACCAGGTGCAGGGATTAATGTTGACATTGCTCCTTTTTTCAGCACTTGTGATGTTTTTAATCGTCGAAATTCTTGCGATTTATGCTTTAAAACCATTTGTGAGAAGGTCGGGGTGGAAAAACCTGATTATGGATTTCATCGGTGCCAAGGAAGACCATAAAAATATTTATATCGTAATGAGTGTTTTATTTGTTTTGATCACCATTTTATATCTTCTGCTTACTAATCCATTAAATATTCTTAATCCGCTTCTTTTTGCGATGGTAATGCTGTCACTCCTTTTTCCCTATATAAAATATGCGATTGGTCGTTTTTCGCTAAGATCGTTTGGCCGGAACATTTTTGCGATGGTAAATATTGTATTCATTGTCCTGCTAAATATTGCTTCCGTACGATTTTTAAGTAACACTGATTTTATTGATATGGTGACTTTTCAGTCGGTTATCATAGTGCTTTTCGTGGCTTGTTTTTACGTTTTGAAGAGCGATTTCAGGATAAAATCTTCCATCTTTAATATCACATTTTACGTTTGTTTCCTTTTGGGATTACTTTTGGTTTTCAGCGTAGCTCCTTCCATTAAATTTTTTGAGGCTTCGGCTAACCACGAAATAATCAGAGGCATCAAGCACGATCAGTTGATGCTTGTCAGGCAGCGGGAAACCAGGAACAAACTACTCCGTAATTATTACACATTGCTGGAGCAAAATCACAAACTTGATTCTTCAGCTGTAAATATTTTCTGGCAAAGGCTGGAGCGGGGAATTTATTCGCAATTTGTTGGCTCAACGTTTCATATCAAGGGAAAGACATTTTGGAAAGAAATGGATAATGATGATAAGAATTTCATCAAAAACAGCAAAGTAAGCGATAGTCAGGCAGGAGAATATATGATTAATTTCTTCAGACCGGTTTATGACCGAACGTCTATCGAAACAAAATATCTTGAAAGCGACAGTCTGATGAACGGCCATCAGAAATGGTCGCTTGGAGAAAAGGCACTCGTTTTTGATTACTTATCTACAACAGAAAAATATGCAAATCAGAAATCCGACAGTTGCAGAATTTATACAGAACTTCAGCGTCCAAACATATTTAATCCTCTGAATGCCGATGGGTTTGTAAACAAATCCTCCCTGTTTCAGAAGTACAACATCACTTTTATACTTCTTATACTATTCATCCTCTATGGTATCTACTGCCTTATACTCTTTGGAACAAAAAGATTACTTGGTATTTCGATACTTGAAATGCATACTGATTACAATTTTGGTGACTTTATTCGCGAACGGCTTGTTTCCGGACATTCGGTAATGGTGATCGGTTCGCCTTTTGTAAATATTACCGAGCACATAACAGATACGTTAAAAGCCAATTTTAATTTGAGCTTTCTTGACTTTGCATTGCAAGGGGATGTAACTATGGATGAGAAACCTTCCGGTGAAAAGGATGTTCTGATCATCGAAAATTTCGCATTTGATTATTATTCACCTGCATCGCTCAAGTTCCAACTCGATAAGATCATTGTGAAGATCAGGAATAAAGAAAAAATAGTGATTATTGGCGTAAATGCACCTTATTTTATTCAGGATTACCTGCAGCAGAAGGCAAAGCCCAAAGTAGATGCAAAAGATAAGTCTGATGAAGTCGACACCTGGGAACAACTTCTCTTCTCCTTCAATAACATGCTTGCGAATATAAATGTACTGTTCACACCCGAGAAATATGATCCGTTAATACCGCTTGCCGAATGTTATTCCAACTCGGAATGTGGGTACATCAAGAGCGATTATTCAGGTGGTTACGACGAGAATGTGAAATGCTCCATCTGCCAGGAATTGAAGGCAAGTTCTTATCTTCAAAGATATGCTGGTGAAATGATGAAATTTTATGATGAACTCGTGGAGAGGAAGGTTCCGGGTCAAATCATTAAGGATCGCATCATAACGCGGATTATGGACCTGAGCCGGTTGTATTACGACGGTATTCTTGCTTCATGTACGCCGATGGAGCGGTTCGTCCTGAGTGATATGGCACAAGATATGATCGTAAACAGTAAAAATAAGAAGGTCGTGAATTTTTTGATTCACAGGGGCTTGTTTGTAATAAATGGTTGTGCGATCAAATTTATGAATGAGAGTTTCCGAAAGCATGTCGTACTCCGGTTTACCGATGAAGAACGGGTACGACTGAAGGAAAAACTGGGAGATACAGGATCAAGTTGGCAAGGTTATAAACTTATTCTTGTTCTTATAATGGTCGGTCTTATCACGTTTCTCTTCATTGCAAACAGATCCATTCTTGACAACCTGAATAAGCTTTTCCTTGTCATTGGAGGTGGAACTGTATTGATTACTAATTTAACCGGGTTGCTTACACGAAAGGAGACAGGCAATACTAAATGACCGCTTTAATAACCAATACCAAAAACCCATTAACATTCAATTGAATATTAATGGGTTAATTCTCTGCAATTTGTAAAGGATGATCAATTAGAACGTAAAAGTATCGGGGTGCGAACCGAAACGTTCATTTTTATCCAACTTGTCAATACGGCTGATATCCTCTTCAGAGAGTTCAAAATCAAAGATCTCAGCATTGCTCTTTATTCGTTCCTGGTGAACCGATTTTGGAATTGTGACGATTCCTTTTTGAAGATCCCATCTTAAAACCAGCTGAACAGGTGTCTTTTTGTACTTTTCAGAAAGCTCCTGAAATAATGGAATATCGTTCACGGCACCACGCATAATCGGGCTCCACGCTTCGAAACGGATGTCGTGCGCCTGGCAAAAATCTATCAATGGTTGCTGTACCAAATGCGGGTGGCATTCCACCTGGTTAACCATCGGTTTAATTTCGGCAATCCCGAAAATATCTTCAAGATGATGTTGCAGAAAATTACTTACCCCGATTGCTTTGGCTCTTCCTGAGCGATAGATTTCTTCCATCACTTTCCATGTTGCTGTGTATTTTCCTTTCACTGGCCAGTGAATCAGGTAGAGATCAACATAGTCGGTCTGTAATAATTTGAGGCTCTCTTCAAAACCTTCCATCACAGTCCCATTACGCTGATTTTCATTCCATGATTTCGTGGTAATAAAGATTTCGTTGCGAGGTATTCCGCTTGCTTTCACGGCATTTCCAACACCTTGTTCGTTTTCGTAAATGGCAGCTGTGTCAATATGCCGGTAACCAGCTTCAAGCGCCCACTTCACAGAATTTTCAACTTCAGATCCTTCCTTCGTTTTGAAAACACCCAATCCTAAATAGGGCATTTCAACACCGTTCACTAATTTTACAGTTCCTTTTAAATCGGTTATTTTCATATTGATAAGAATTATTTAAGATTGAAATTGATGATTTATCTTTTTAAAAACAAATATTTAACAAATATAGTTCCCGAAAATTTGATTCATAGACTGGAAATCATGAAATTTGAAAAAAATAGTAATCTTATGAAGGGTGATATTTCAACATTAAAAGATATTCAGTTTTTAGTCGATCAATTTTACGATGCGGTTCAGAAAGATCCTTTTCTGGGTCCGATTTTTAATACGCGACTTGCAGGTCGGTGGGAGATGCATCACCGCAAACTTTACCGCTTTTGGCACACCGTTTTGCTTCGTCGTCCCGACTATTTTGGTGATCCTGTCCCCATGCACTTTGACATGAATATTGATCAGCGTCATTTTGATGGATGGCTTAAGATATGGACAGAAACGATTGATGCCAATTTTGAAGGAACTATTGCTGATCGGGCAAAGTTCAGGGGAAAGACAATGGGAAAAGCATTTCTGGCCCAAATAAAGAAGGCTTCTGCAAACAATCAGTAACCCTTTAACGATGTTAACCCTTGAAGCGGTTGCAAACCCTTCAAGTGGTTAATGAGAAATTGTATTTAACTGATAATTAAGCAATAAAAAAATATTTTACTTTTTTATTTAGAATGATTAAAAGATATTAGGAAATATGAATTCTGCTCACTATGTTTGTCCCGAAATAAAATTCATTTTTAGCTGAAATTTCAGGATGAAAAGAGAAAACTTAAATAGTGTATTAGTCGCACAGGGAGAACAGCCATGTTTTTCCGGTTTCCTTAGTTCTGTAATTTACATGCATTCCACTTCTATGTTCATGCGATAGCCTTCAATCGGGCAAAACCGGTCTGAAGGCTTCAACAAATTGCTCCAAAAGAGCCATCTCACTTTTAGTTTACAAATTCTATTTAATTATTGTATTATTATGCCAAAAACTGTCGTTAAATTCGGCGGATCCAACCTTAAATGTAAGGAGGATATCGGACGTGTAATTCAGGTTGTAAAGAACTACGAACAACCCGTTGTAATCGTGGTTTCAGCCTTTTACGGGGTGACGAATTACCTGATTGAATCGCTTGAAAAAGCGCGTCACGATGAGCACATAGCTGCGAAAACAACTGATTTTCTTTTTAACCTGAAGAAAGAAACGCTCGAACTGCATATTCAGGATAGCGATCTGATAAATAGTATTTTATCTGATATAAGAGAGTTGCTTGATGAACTTGGTAAATTACTTCAGGGTATTGCCCTTACCGGGGATGCTTCCAAAGCACTCGAAGATCATGTACTCGCTTTTGGTGAGCGTATTTCTGCGGTTTTTCTGGCCGGAATTCTAAACAACGAGGGAATTGATTCAAAGGTTGCCTTTCCCGAAGCAATTGGATTGATCACCGATGGTGAATTTGGTTCAGCTTCAATTGATTTCGTAAAATCAACTAATAGGGTTCGTGAAGCGCTGGCAGATGATTTAGTATATGTCGTGCCTGGTTTCTATGGACTTTCGCCTGACGGAAAAACAACCTTGCTCGGTCGTGGTGGAAGTGATTATTCAGCAGCTGCGATCGCCCGTTGCACCGGAGCACCTTCGTTGGATATCTGGAAAGACGTAAATGGTTTTTTAAGTGCTGATCCCAAAATTGTTGATAATCCTGTTCAAATTCAAAAACTTACGTACAATGAAGCGGCTGAATTAGCATACTTTGGTGCTAAAATTCTCCATCCGCGTACTGTTGAGCCACTTTCCGATCCTCATATTCCGATCCGGATTTTCAATATCTATGGCGTATTGGACATACAAAAACCACTGTCAATTGTAAGTGCCGAAAAGATAGTTTCGAAAGGAATCGTTAAAAGCGTGACCTACAGCGAAGATTTTGGCATCCTTAAATTAAAAGGTTCCGGCGTAGGGGCAAAACCGGGAATATTGGCAAAAGTTACAACGGCACTTCACCTGGCGGGTATTAATATTAGTTCCGTGCTCACCTCACAGATATCAATCAATATTTTAATTTCAAAAAAGGACCTTAGTACAGCGTATGCCGTTGTGAGCGCTATCGATCTTCCGGTCGTTGGCAGACTTCAAATCACTGAAAATATTGCAGTTATTGCAGCTGTTGGAAATGGAATCGCTGAAAATTTTGGTGTAGCTGCGCGAATATTTACCTCATTGGCAAAAGACGAAATTAACGTATTGATGAGCTGCTCAGGCGCTTCACCGATTGTCAGTTATATTTTAGTCGGAATTAACGACCGCACAAATGCTGTGAAAGCGATTCACCGTGAGTTTTTTGAAACAAATATTCAAGTGAAATAGTTAGTTGACAGCAATTATCAGATAGAAAACAAATAAAAACAATAGAAACAATTAAAACAATTAGTTATGAGTACAAGTACACCAAAATTCGAAACGTTACAAGTCCATGCCGGACATACGCCTGATAGCGATACATTATCGAGGGCGGTTCCTATTTATCAGACAACTTCCTATGTCTTTAAAAATTCCGAACACGCCGCCAATTTATTTGGATTGAAGGAGTTTGGAAATATTTACACCCGTTTGATGAATCCGACAACGGACGTATTCGAGAAAAGAATTGCGGCTCTTGAAGGTGGTGTTGCAGCATTGGCAGTTTCTTCAGGTCATGCTGCACAGTTCATCGCGATTACGAATATCGCAGGAAGCGGTGATAACCTGGTGTCATCACCTTATTTGTATGGCGGTACCTTTAATCAGTTTAAAGTTACATTCAAAAACCTGGGAATTGAAGCCCGTTTTTCGGAAGATCTGAATCCTGACAATTTCGAAAAACTGATCGATGGTAAAACAAAAGCAATTTATCTCGAAACAATTGGCAATCCAAGCTTTTCGATTCCCGATTTTGAAAAATTTGCAGCACTTGCAAAAAAACATGACCTGCCATTGATCGTTGACAATACGTTTGGATGTGGCGGTGCACTTTTCCGCCCGCTCGAACATGGCGCTAACATTGTTGTGGAATCCGCCACAAAATGGATTGGAGGACACGGTTCTTCAATCGGTGGCGTAATAGTTGATGGTGGAAATTTCAATTGGGGCAACGGAAAATACCCTGCTTTTACTGAGCCATCCGAAGGTTATCATGGTTTGAAATTCTGGGAAGTATTTGGCTCAGACGGACCATTTGGAAATATCGCTTTTATCATCAGGGCGCGTGTGGAAGGATTACGCGATTTTGGACCTGCAATCAGTCCGTTTAACTCTTTCCTGTTAATTCAGGGACTCGAAACACTTTCGTTGCGTGTTGAACGTCATGTACAGAATACACTGGCCTTGGCAAAATGGCTGTCAAAACATCCCAAAGTTGAATCGGTAAATTATCCCGGTTTGGAAGGAAACGAGAATTATGCATTGGCAGCCAAATATTTGCCTAAAGGGGCAGGGGCAGTACTCTCGTTCAATGTGAAAGGCGGAAAAGAAAAAGCAACTCGAGTTGTTGAAAATTTGCTGATGGTGAGTCATCTGGCAAATGTTGGGGATGTAAAGACCCTCATTATCCAGCCATCGGCAACAACCCATTCTCAATTGAGTGAAGAAGAGCAGCTTCGTGCAGGAGTAGAACCGTCGGGATTGCGTGTTTCAGTCGGTATCGAACACATCGACGATATCATTGCCGACTTCGAACAGGCATTCGCAAAAATCTAAAAGCAGTTGAGTTGGCAATTGGCTGCTAGTAGCTAAAAGCCAGGTGCCAGCCGCAATAAATATTTAAATTCAAATTTTCAATAGTATAATAATGAGTAATTTATTAAATTTTTCAACCAAAGGGGACAGTCATAGTGCGACCAAGTTTGTGGCAAATTCCCGCACATTTAATTTTATAGTAGATGAACCGCCTGCACTTGGTGGTACAGATCACGGTGCAAATCCTGTAGAATATATTCTGGCTGGTTTGGCAGGATGCTTAAATGTGGTGGCACATATGGTTGCAAAGGAACAAGGCATCAATCTTAAGTCGCTAAAAATAAGTATTGAAGGTGACATTAATCCTGCCCGGCTTTTGGGATTGTCAAATGATGAACGCGCCGGTTTTCAAAGCATTCGGATCAACCTGATTCCGGAAACCGATGCAACTCCCGAAGCACTTTTGCATTGGCTTGAAACTGTAGAAGGGAGATGTCCGGTAAGAGATAACCTTGCCAACAAAACGCCATTGGAAATTGGCATCAAAGAATATGAGGCCGCTTAAGCGGAATAATTTTTAATTTTGTATTGAATAAAGATAATGCGCCGCAAAAAGCGCTTATCTTTATTTTTCGTTAAAAAACTTTATCATGCCTTTAAATTTACCCGACGGACTTCCGGCTATTGATCTTCTCAGAAAAGAGAATATTTTTGTAATGAACGAAACCCGCGCAACGCATCAGGATATTCGTCCGTTGAAAATTATCATTCTGAATCTGATGCCGTTGAAGATTGCAACAGAGACCGATCTTCTGCGATTACTGTCCAACTCACCAATACAGATTGAGATTGATTTCCTTCAGATAGAGGGTCACATTTCAAAAAACACTTCTCTTGATCATTTGAATACATTTTATCATACTTTTTCTGAGATAAAGGAGAATAAATACGACGGCATGATCATAACCGGTGCACCGGTTGAGCACCTGCCTTTCGAAGAGGTCGATTATTGGGATGATATTTGCAAGATATTTGACTGGGCCGATCACAATGTGACTTCTACCATGTTTATCTGTTGGGCTGCCCAGGCTGGATTGCATTATCATTACGGGATACCAAAATATCCTTTGGAGAAAAAAATGTTCGGAATTTTCAATCACAATCATTCTGAATTAAAGCTGCCTATTTTCCGGGGATTTGATGATGTCTTCAGGGCTCCGCATTCGCGTCACACCGAAATACATGCCGAAGATATCCTTAAAGTTCCCGAAATTGAGCTGATTTCCCAATCGGATGAAGCCGGTGTTTATATGGTTATTGCAAATAATGGCAAGAAATTGTTTGTGACCGGTCATCCCGAATATTCACGGGGAACGCTGAGTCGGGAGTATCAGCGAGATTTTGAAAAGGGTCTTCCGATCGATCTTCCGTTCAACTATTACAAAGGGAACAATGCATCTGAAGCCCCGGTTCTAAGCTGGCGTTCACATGCCAATCTTCTTTTTCTCAATTGGTTGAATTACTACGTATATCAGGAAACTCCTTATGATCTGCATGATATCAAATAAGAAGGTGTGTGCATGAGAGCGAGTGACTTAGAGAAAGGGAGAGACTGTGAGTCAAGGTTTTTCCGGCTTTTTTGCTTCGAAAAACTTCTCTTCATTGAGTTTCCTTTTCCTGTCAAGGGCATACCCGGTCAATTTCCGGTAATAGGCATTGTCTTCTTTGGTTGCCTTTAAGTAGGCATTGTAATATTTGATGGCTGGCGTTTTGTCTTTTTGCAACTCTTCGTAGGTGGTTGCTATTTCGAAAAGAGCCGAGCATTGCGTGGTATCCAGTTCATATGCTTTTTGCAAGGCTTCAATCGACTTCTTAAATTCCCTGTTTAAACCGTACACATTTCCTAAATGATGGTAAATGTCAGCCAGATAATAAGGTATGGCAATTTTTGATGCGAAATTCAGATACGAAATACTCTCATGCAGCTGGTTTAATTCTTTATAGCATAGGCCAATAT
>Ga0209724_1000493_pt1 | contig 38050 bp, 33 predicted proteins | sample grotaG_FD_184143 | JGI IMG/M metagenome (GOLD analysis project Ga0209724, IMG submission 184143) | Glacier valley bacterial and archeal communities from Borup Fiord, Nunavut, Canada, to study Microbial Dark Matter (Phase II) -... | ecosystem: Environmental > Aquatic > Freshwater > Ice > Glacier ... | reverse complement strand
CCCCATCTGCCGAAATTAGGAAAATGCTGCACCCATCTCCAATCACCTCGACTAGCTGTTGGGCTATAATATCCAGCACTTTAGAATAATCCTGGCTAACCTCTGCCAGGAGTTCAGAGAGTTTTGCTAAAGCTTGACTTCGCAGATTTTGTTGGTGTACCTGATTTTCAATTTGTTTACGAGAAGTTATGTCCCTTATGGCTATTACACTTACATCCTGAGTCTTATAGACGTATTTACGATTTTGGATTTCAATCGGAAAATGGGAGCCATCTTTGCGTATTGCCACCATCTCATTTGATCCTTGGGTTTCCAAAAAAGTGGAGTGGGGGTAAGGAACCTCTGCCCCAAAATGAACCAGATCTACAATGATTTTATCCAGTGATTTACCTACGATTTCCAACTCTGGATAGCCCAACATTTCAGTAAGAGCTTGATTGACTTCAAGTACCCAGTTATCGACATTATGAATAACAATTCCTTCAAAAGAAGCTTCGCTCAACCCACGGTAGCGCGCCTCGCTTTCAAGTAGCTGCTTTTGAATGTTGAACAATTCGCTTGACTGAAAGTCTAGAATTTGATTATCCCTGGTAACGGTGTTATACAAATAACCAAACAACCAGGCTATTGCGCCTATAAGCAGCCACCAATTAGCAAACGTACCATAATCGACTATTACAAGTTGACCATCGGGAGCAAAAAAATGATTGTGGTTTATTATGGAATACAAGAGGGTACTAATGAAAAGGAAGCTACCAATACCTAAAGTTTCCTTAACACCTAACATAATTTGCGTCATTGTTATCACAAACAACATAACCAGGTAATAGGCAAAGTAAGGGGCTTGCCAATAAAGAATAGTTATAACCACACCCAAAGAACCAATGCAAATAAAACTCGCCAGGTAATTCTTACGGGCTGTAGCTAACCTCCAAGCTATGAGATTGGTACCAGTTATAACGGTCACACCCAATGTTACGCCACTCCACAGTTGCCAGTCAACAAAAATACTAAATCCTAAATCGATTACTAAAGTAATAAGAGCGACTATTAATATTGAAAAACATACTACTTTGGTGAAGCGTTGGCGACGCTCTTGGGATGTTTCTACCCTGAGACCTTTTGCAGCCAGTTTATCAACGGCTAGGGTAGCATGGCTATCACTACTTTCATTTAGCTTACTTACCATAAAGCACCTTTTGATTTTGCAAGTTGCAACCAATGTATTGGCTTCCTGTTATAAATTTAGCACAATTAGATTGATATTGATAGCTGTGGTAGATACTGGCATTATCCGAAAGAGAAAGCTGTGGATAAGACAAGTAGCTACCACCCGTTTGTAAGAATGGGTAGTTTTAAGTTTCTTAATTTTGGTTGATTTAGGGGCAAGTTGGTTAGGTTACTTTAGGCGTTGTTTCTGGCTAGTGAAAACTATTTAGTAGAATTGTAGTATCTCATATTTTATACCATATTGCCTTTTTAACCTGACAATCCCAAAATACCGCTTCGGTTATTATTAAGCTTGGTAAATAAGTAGCGAGTGTTGGGGAGTTTTGTCTCAAAGTTCTGCTAAAAGCAGAGTTTTGTTACCAGAATCCCTAACTCTTTTCCAACCAACGAACAAACTGAGGGGCCAGCTTTTCATTACTACCAAAGTGAAGGTGAATGTAGGAGGCAATCACATTTCCTCTTACCCAGCCTTCCGGTTGGTTATTCTGGGAGGGTATAAGATAAGCGGCCTGCGACCTTTCAAACTCATGCTCAAGTTGTGACCAGTGAAATTCATGCCCTCGTATTCGTTGGCTGGGTGCTAAAAAGGGATGCTGAGCTGCAGCTTCAACCTCAGCATACCAGATTTTAACCCGCTGGCTTTGCATTATTGTTTTATTGGGTAATACTCCAACCATCGGATAGTGTGTCCCATCAAAATCAATCAGTTCCTGGCAAAGATACATCAGACCTCCACACTCAGCATAAACCGGTAACCCCTCGCTAACTGCCTCAGCAATCGACTGTCGCATGCTGGTGTTGGCAGTTAGCTCCCGCGCAAAAACTTCCGGGAAACCTCCGCCTATGTATAATCCGTCCAGATCAGCCGGAAGGTGCTCATCAAAAAGCGGGCTAAACGGAACAATCTCGGCCCCCCAGGCCCGCAGAAGGTCCAGACTATCCTGGTAATAAAACCCAAAAGCAGCATCCTGCGCTAAACCCAACCGAACGCGAGCGGGTAAAGTCTGGTCAGGGAATAGTTTTGACGAACTGATTTCAAAGGTATTTTGCGGGGACCTGATAAGCCTATCCAATTGTTCCAGGTTAACGGTAGTCACAATTTGTTCGGCTAGGGCTTCCAGTTTTGTTTCAAGTTGGAGTTGTGCCAGGTCCTCCCCGGCAGGTACTAACCCCAGGTGGCGTTCTGGCAAAGCCCAGGCATTGTTGCTGGGTAACCAACCAATTACTGGAAGATTCGTCGTGGCCTCAATTGACTCTTGCACCCAGCGAGCATGGGTAGGACTCCCGGCATTATTTAATAAAAAACCTACCAGATTAAGGGCTGGATCGAAAAGCTTCAGACCCAGGGCGTGTGCGCCTGCCGTCCGAGAAACTTTACCAATATCCAGCACCGCCAAAACTGGTATACCGAGAAGTTTAGCCAGGGCGGCGGTGCTACCTTCCTCAGATAAACCATCTTTACCATCGTATAAGCCGCTCATTCCCTCTATCACGCAGATATCTACCTGACTGGCAGCCTGATTAAATAGTTCCAGCAGATTTGTCGATGGCAACATAAAAGTGTCCAGGTTCCTGGTAATCCTACTGGCGGCCTGAGTAAGGTAAGTTGGATCCAGATAATCCGGGCCTGTCTTGAAAGGTTGTACTGTATAACCCTTGTTCCGTAAAGCCCGCACAATCCCACTGCTAAAGGTGGTTTTGCCTACCCCACTTGCCATTCCAGCGATTAATATTGCTCTGGACATATGCCAACTCCTGTTATTGACGGATGAGGTTTCAGTGTAACTTACAATTGAATCAGATTTTTTAGGTGTTGTATAAGACCATAAAGAGATTGAAATTCCTGACGGATTTCCTGGTAAGTCATGCGCCAGAAACCGTTCGGTAATACTTCTACCAAGTATTCGGTACTGGTTTTATCCCTTATTACCCGGAAACCGTTTCTTTCCAGGGCGCGAGCGGTCCAGATTGCCCTTAAACCCTCCCCAACCAAGGCTATTTGATCTAACCAATTATCTACCATCTGGAACGAGCCACTCTCAGAATTAAAGGTTACCCCTTCGCTATAAAATGTTTGCTGAAACGACCCATTTAAAACCAGATCTTCCGGGGCACCGCTAGTTAATGGCCCGCCGGGTGGTAATAACCAGATACGGTCAGCCGAACGGAGTGCCAGGTCGAGGTCGTGGGTGGATACCAGTACGGCCCGCTCGGCTTCATAAGCTAATTTCCGTAGGGTGCGTAGAATATCTACCCGGCGAGGTAAATCCAGAAAGGCCGTTGGCTCATCCAGAATTAAAAGCTCAGGTTCCTGAGCCAGGGCGCGGGCGATCATAAGTTTTTGCCTTTCGCCATCACTGAGTTCAGTTATTGGGCGAGCCGCTAAATGGACGGCCCCAACTGCTTCAATGGAATGACGGACTACTTGCTCATCTTGCCGCGACAACCGACCTGACCAATTGGTGTAGGGATGTCGCCCCAGGGCTACCAAAGCATAACCAGTCAACATCCCAGCCTCTACCCGGTCAGTCAATACTACCCCTAATCTTTTAGCTAACTCAGTAGGTTTTAATTTAGTTATATCTTTTCCGCCTAGCAGCACCTCCCCCGCAATTGGAGTAGCTATCCCCGACAATGTGCGAAGCAGGGTGGATTTCCCGGCGCCGTTGGGGCCTAATAAACAAACCAGTTCTCCGGCTCTTAGTTCCAGATTTATATTTTCTGCGACAATTCGAGTCGGATGACGCGGGCGAGGGTAGCCAATGGTTAAATTAGTGGCGGATAGTACAACCTTGCTCATCGTCCAAACGCTGCTTTTAGATTGCGCTGGCGTAAAATTACCCAACTAACTATTGGAGCCCCTAGCAGGGCCATAACGGCATTAATCGGTAAGATTACTCCGCTACCTGGTAGCTGGGCCACAATATCTGCCAGCAAAGCGACAATCGCACCTACCAGAATTACCCCTGGCATCAAAATGCGGTGGTCTGAACTGCGTAGTAAGGCGCGGCAAAGATGGGGAACCGCGATTCCCAGGAAGCCAATCGGGCCGCAGAAAGCCGTCACGCTACCAGCCAGCAGGGCCGTACTCAGTACAATCCAGAATCGTGCCTGTTTAAGCTCCAGCCCAAGGCTACGGGCATAGTTATCTCCCAATAATAAGACGTTCAACCATTTTATCAGTAGATAGGATATGACCAGCCCGGAAATAATTACCGGGGCGAATATTTGCAACTGACTCCAGGTAACCCCGCCAAAACTGCCAAAACCCCAGGCCACATAAGCCTGAATGCGGTCTGCCAGACTGAAGTAAAGTAAGATACTGACTATTGCCCCGGTAACATAACCAAACATTATCCCCAAAATTAATAATGTTACGGCACTTTGCACTCGTTGGGATACGAATAAAACCAGCACCAACGTCAGGGCCGAACCAAGACTGGAAGCCGCTACAATCCCAATATTTCCCAATAGACTGAGTCCGGCCAGGAATGAAAGAGAGCTAAGACCAACTGCTCCGGCAGATAATACCACCAGGGCCACTCCCAAACTGGCTCCTGAGCTAATACCAAGCACAAATGGATCGGCTAATGGATTGCTAAACAAAGTTTGCATCTGTAACCCGCTAACTGACAGGCCTGCCCCCGCCAGCATGGCGGTAAGAGCTTTGGGTAAACGGAATTTTAATACGATGTCAGTCCAGGTTGACCGTCCAGGTGTTCCTCCCAAAAGTACCGTTAGCACATCGCCCGGTGGAATATTTACTGAGCCCAAAATCAGACTTAAAGCAAAGGCCGCCAGCAACAATACTGCAAACCCTATTAACCACAAGCGGCGCAAACCAGTTGCAGGCCAGGGGTTAACTTCCTCTTCCGAGACCAATTCTGCTATTTCAACTTTTGGTTGGGCCGGAGTTGATATAGTTGGGGTAATTTTCAAGGCGTTTCCCTCATATTGTTTCAGCGAAAAGTAGGGTGACTGGCTGAGATTGCCGTCACCCCTTTCTCTTTACTTTTTCGGGGCCAGTAGTCGGTAATAGACGAACTGATGGTCAGCGGCTAATTCCGGGTGGAAGATTTTAACCAGGTCAGCTAGTACCACATCGGGGTTAGCCACGCCACTCTCATAAATGTCGTTACCCCCATTCTCGTTCACCTTCAAATCATTGTTATAGATTTTGTTATTCTTGAAAGCGGCGAAAGAGCTATAACGCTCATCGGCGGCTTTAATATCTTCCAGACTACCAGCGTAATCCTGGTATAACCAGATATCAGCCTGAGAGGCTTTATCAAAAACCGCTTCAAAAGTAAGTGGCAGACTACCACTGGATTTATCATCGGCCCAATAGTAAGCACCACCTGCGTCTACCAGAGTTTTACCGCTGTAGCTATTGCCGCCCGGCATATACCAGGTGCCCTTGTAAGCAGCATTCGCTAATACCGTCGGTTTGGGGGTAGCTACTCTGGCCTTACTAGCCAGCGTTTCGTAACGGGTGGCTACTTCGTCAAACTGCTTTTGGGCCTGGCCCTCGCGGTTAAAGAATAGAGCCAGAAATTTCCCCCATTCAGCCCGACCCAGAGGGGTACTATCCATATAATCTCCATTAAGTACCACTTTTAAGCCGGCCTCCAATAATTTAGGATGTGCATCATTCTGGGGGTCGCCCAAACCATAGGTCATAATCAGGTCGGGTTTTAGATCCAGAACTTTTTCTACGTTAACTTTGGCCCCATTGCCGACCTCGGCCACTTTTTTATCGGCGACTAATTTTTTGACGGTAGGGTTGCTAACATACTGGGCCGAGTCAACCCCCACCAATTTATCCAAAAGCCCAAGATTATCCAGATAGGGTAAATAGGTGGTTGACATTGAAATCAGACTCTTTGAAGGCACATTGAGGGAGAGGGCTTTATCAAAACCCTTTGGGGCAGGGGTACCACATTGCACCAGCACATATTGGAAGGTTTCTTTAGCATCGCGCCAGGGGGTAAGAACCGTTATCACCTTGTAGTTCTTGAAATATTCAACCTTAAAGCCGTTAGCATATTTCAGGGTAGCTTTCTGGGGGAAATAGTCGGTATTGGGGTCGTAATTGGTAACACAACCATCGGTGAGGTTAGTGCTGATTGAGGAGGCCGCCGTAGTCGTCGGAATGGGAGTTGCTGTTGCCGGAACAACCGTACTGGTAGCAACAGTCGTAGTGGTTGGGGCGGCTATGCCGGTAGTGGGTGGAACGGTGGTAGTAGTAGCACTGGTCGTGCTTAAACTTGATGTAGCTGGAACGATAGTAGCCGTTGGGTCTCCACAGGCCAATAACAGGGTTGGGCAGAGCAGACTCAGTAGCAAAAGCGACCAGAACCGTCTCGGGTTGGTTGAGTTGTTTCTCACGGTCAAAATTCTCCATTTCTCGTTTGTGGGACTTTCGCTAGAGATTAACTTGCAGGTTCAATTTGTATCTGCTTACTCTCAGCAGTAAACTCCAGAGCGAAAGTAGTAATTAGCTAAAATCAGGTAGCAATAACCAAAGTGAGGAGGTTACTCAACCGCTCTTACGGCGCGTTCAAGGCAATAAAAAAGCCCTGAACGCGGTGCGTTAGAGCTTAAAGGTGAGTTCAATTAGTATATTTCCCGGTGCTACAAAGGAAAGTTTTACCATGCGACCTCTCTCTCGAAGGTTAGCGCAACAGTAGTGATAAGGACAGGCATTCTGGCTTACAATGAATTAATCATCGCTTACAGTAGCGGGACTGCGCCGGATTTGCACCGAACTTCCCCTGATTGAACCTTTTGTTTAGTAAAATTGTATCGAGCCTGAAATACAGGCCAAAAGGTACTCCTTAACACAAATCATTTAGTTTTTAAAGTTTTGTTGAACATTGATAATGTAACATAAGCTTAACGGAACGTCAATTTTTTCCCAGTTGGGGGAAATGTGGCACAAACTAGATTGGTTATGTTGGATTGACTATAGCTTATATCTAGTTTGCAAAATTCTGTGCCGTTTTTTATTTTAATGTCCAAAATTCGCGCGAACCTTAAGTAGTACCTATGGTGATCTTAAAATAGCTATTCTTGCTCATTACAGCCCTGCAATAACTGGCTATAATGGAATAGCTAATTGTATTTCTTAAATTAGCAAAATGTCGTCATTTAGATCAAACAAGCGTTGTAGCAACTAATTCCAGTCTACCTTTCTCTCCAGGTTGTGGCACTTTTTTTTAGATTACGAACTGCTTTTCGAGGTACCAACTTTCCGCTAGTTGTCCTTCTGGATCAATTCTACAACGCACTATTGGGAGGGCATCCACAATGTTCAAACTTCAAGTTCAAAAGGCAAAGACCAGATTTAGTCTAATCGCTGTACTTATGGTACTAACGATGATAATGGTGCCGAGTATCGTTTCCGCCTCACAGGCCAACCGCGTTTTCTACACTCCGGTGCAGAGCAGTTTTGTGCCACAGGGTTCATTCGGCAGTATGATTGCCGAGGGTTATGGCAAAGGGATTAACAAGCTTACTGTTAATGCTGGTCCCCAGGCTTATGACCTCTTTTTTACTATTAACAACACCAACGAATCACAAAAACCAGGTACCACTTTCTTTGAAACCCGCAAAGGCCCAGGCAACAACGACCTGTCGAGTTTCGTGGCCCTTTCGGCTGTGCCAGGCCAATTCACTGAAGGCGTAAATACTACCACCCTAAACTTCAATGGTAGTGCCGGTGTACCGCTTTATGTGCGGGTGCATGTGCCACCCTGTGGTAGTGATGGTACTTTCCGCATTCAGGCGCATCCCGGTGGCACGGACAAACAGGGAAATGGCCCAGGGGTAGTAGTTTTTGTGAATTGCAATGGTTATGTCCCACCTGTTATCGGTGGTGGTACCTGCTACGACTATTATGGCAACCCATATAAGTGTGAGTAGTTTTTAACTTGCCTTTAGCAACCCTTAAACGAATAATCCCGTTAGGGGTTGCTGAATAGTACCAGGAAAGCCAGGGAGTTATCAGGCTTTGAGTTTAACTGCCAGCGATTCAACCACTGAGCACAGCCAGGTTACTTCTACCGCTGTACCAATATCAAAATTAAATTCAGCAAAGCGTTATCTGCTGGCAGTTTTATTGCGCCATTGGCTCCTACTGGTGCTAACTTTTGTGGCTTTAGTAGTACGGTTATTGACCGCCCCTACCTTCGTTGAGACTCGCGAAGGTATTTTTTATGTGCGGGGGGTGGTAAGATATTCGGTTATCGAACTCAGACCCTACTGGCCGGGTTATCCCGTATATATGTGGGCGGGTAAGCTGATCAATCTGGTATTTGCTGACCCAGCTTTTGCCTTGCGCCTAGTGTCGGTACTGGCTTCAACTTTATCTTTATGGCCGCTGGCCAGTTTAAGCGCGGCCTGGTGTCGTGCCGTTGGCGGTAATTCAAGCCAGAGCAAGTTAGCCGCTTATACTGCCGCGCTGCTCTGGATACTTCTACCGATTTCCTGGCTAACGGGCAGCGAAATATTAGGCGATCCCTTGGCCTTGTTTTTAGGACTGGTGTTACTCTGGTTGTGCTGGAAAGCTTTAGAGCCAGCCGTAAAGCCCCACTATTTCCTGCTGATAGCCGGAGTAATTGCTGGTTTAATGCTGGGGGTGCGGCTGGCTTACTTGCCATTTTTAGTGCTACTGGCTTATGCCTGTTGGCGCAACCGACAACAAATGTCAGGGCCGAAAAAGACCTTTTTCACCAGTTTACCCTTTTTAACCCTCCTGAGTTTTGGGGCTACCGTTATTGTCTGGCTGGGATGGCAAATCTGGGTGGATGGCTTCCGCTTTTTTCAGGTTGGTAGTAGCCAATTAAGTGGCCACTATTTGGACTGGGGTAATAGTGCCATTTCTGACCAGAACCTGCTGGCCCGTCCAGCGCGACTACTGAGAACCTATCTTGAGTATGGCCTGGGGGGTTGGTGGCCGGGATTGGAATGGTCCCGTCTACCACTTACCATCGGGCTTGGCTTATTTGTCATTTTGGGAATAAAGCAACTGACTGAAGCGCACCAGTCAACTCCTCGCTTCTTAGTCCTGTTCTGGTTTGGCAGCTACACTGTTTGCACATTGCTGAATTATGATGTTGACCTGACGCGCTATACCTTCCCCTTAGTGGCTATAAGTTGTATTGTGGCAGCACTTGGGATCGCAATGTTACCCAAATATCGGATTATCTTAGCGATTGTCACGGTTGTGACGGTGGCGGTTGTTAGCGTGCCGCTGGCTCTGGAGCACCACACCAGCACCCCGGCGGGGGTAGGTTTGAGTAATTATATTAACACCACCCTTGACCCAGCCACCAGTACGATAATTATCAATGATGATACTGCCTCATTAATTTTCTTTATGCAAGAAAATGCGCCAAAGCACAACACCCTGCGGGTTAAAGAAGCAGAATTATACCCAGCTATTCAAGCAAATGAAACAGTAGGTCGTACGGTTTATGCTACCTGGTTAGAGGGTGATGCTCCCCAGGATTGGGTGCTAGTAAAAGCTTTCGAGCGCAACCTGGCATTAGAGTCGCGTGGGCCTCTTATGGTCGGTTTGTACCGTCACACCTCAACCACCAAACCGTAATTCTCAAGATCCCAGGAGTTCCAAAACCTCTTACGCAAGCCAACCCAATATCAGAGCTTAACTTTGGCGAAGAAATAACCAAAAACTGCTCCTTAACCCCCTCAAGTTAAAATATACCTCCCAATTAGCTTTCGCTATATTGTGCAAAGCTCTGGGTTTTCTGGTATATTAATCTAACATTAAACCAATAAAGAAGCCCACCTTAAGAATTACAAGCTGAAAACTGAATATTTATTTCTCCGCGGTCTTGCGTGCCGGAGTTAAGGTTCAGCCTGAACCTCAGACTCCTGTTGAAACCATTAATTGATGGAGGCGAAACAGTGAAACGAAAAAAACAGGCTGCCAGATATTATACCCTGCTGTTAGTTGTGCTTGGGTTGGCTCTCGCCACGCCCGCAATGGCTTTGTCACCTGCAATCGCCGCCGGGAGCGGAGTGGGAAATATTCCACAGGGTACTCAAACCGATGCCGCTTATGCCGCCAGTTTTACTGTTTCTAAAGTTAGCAATGTATTTGCGACCGCCCAAAAAATCAGTTGCTATCGCCCGGAAGTCGGATATTTTACCAATCTTGGGCCTACCAACGGCTATAGTGGGATGTCAGATTGTGCTGGTGCAGCCAATACTGGCGAGGATATTGGCCTTACCCCTTATGCGACCCAGGCTGGTAGTCGCACGGGTTATCCCGCCAGCACGCCTATGTTAGTGAAAGGTCATTCCGAGTCGGACTTGAGGGTTGACCCAACCAATCCAAAACACCTGATTGGCTCCTCCAAGTGGTTTGTTAGCCCCGAAGGTTATAACCACCAACTGGGTTTTTATGAGTCATTTGATAGCGGGAAAACCTGGCCGATACAGGGTCATATTCCCGGTTACGAGGGCTGGACTGATAATACCGACCCGGTCGGGGCTTTTGACGGTTTTGGGAACTATTATGCCCTAAATCTACCTTACCAGTTTAGCTATGATGCAGACGGCACTCACGACTTTCAGATTGGGGGACTACCCAATAAAACCATCGCGGCAGAGGCTATAGCCGTAGCGGTCCGACCAGCAGGCTCTACTAATGCCCAGCAGTGGCTATCCGTTCGAAATGGGCAACCTGATCTTATAGCCACTTTTAATTCAGTCGGCAATGCCCCTGATAAACAGTGGATTACTATTGATAATAACCCTCGTAGCCCTTTCTATAACACTATTTACGCTATGTGGGTGAATTTTAATGGGCCTTATGGGAGTAAACCTCAGCTATCCACCGCTAAAGCTTTGCCAAATGGGCAACACACCAATTGGAGCAAACTGCTGGTACTTCCCACCCTTAGTGCCACTTCTGCTGATACCTATCTCTTGCCCCATGTTGATGGCAATGGAACGGTCTGGACCAGTGTCACAAACTTTCCAAGCAAACAGGGTCGGACTTTTGCTACTCTCGGAGTAATTTATTCCAACGATGGCGGTATAACCTGGAATGGGCCGTTAGTTGCTGCTAGCAATGTGATATTTTCTCCTGGCATTTACCCCAATACTACCTTCCGCAGTGGTATTTTGAACTCATTTACGGTCGGAACAGTAGCAGGTAGCAATGGAAAATATCCCCTATACCTGTCATGGGAGGACTATAGTGCCGGGTATGCCAATATAATTTTGAGTGCTTCTTTTGATGGAGGTAATAATTGGTCTAACCCGATTCAGGTAAATGATAACCAGAACGCGGTAGATGAGTTACAATCCAACCTGACGGTTGGGGCTAATGGTACTGTCAGTGTGGCCTGGTATGATCGCCGCCTGAGCTGTCCAACTCAGGGTTCGAGTGAAGCGGCAGGGGCGGGGCTTGCCCTGGATACCAATAATCCTAATTATGCTGGTTCCCTACCGCCTTATGGGGCTCAGAATTACTGTGTGAATGCCAGTGTGCAATATTATTCTGCTAATTTGACACCAAAAGGTCATAATATTCGCTTAACCGCCAACACCTGGGACCCACAGCTAAATGCGCCCCATACCAGTTGCGCTAGCTGTGCTACCACCTTCCTGGGCGATTATTTTGGAAACATCACCAGCGATGGGGTGAATTATATGACCTTTGTAAGTACCTACAACGACGGTAGTAACCCCAACTTCCGTCAACAGCAGGTAGTTGCCAGGCTATTAATTCCCTGAGCCCAGTTTTTTTGTTAGGGTTTGCAGCAGGTTCGGACAGATTTCAGGCAAATTTAGTTACTTATGGATATCACATAGGGAAAAACCAATTAGGAATAAATTCTGGGCGGATTTAAGACTTTATTTAGTCAATAACTTCGAGCTGGCCCTAAAAATGGAAAAGTGGTCGCCCGAGCTTAAAAGTAACTGGGATCTGGAAAACCACAAAAACTAATACTAGCCTCTAAGCGTAAGAATGTTTCATTAGGCTACAAAGAATTGTAATTTCTAAGCAAGATACGAAAGGAGCTGAGAATTTATGCGACAGCACAAGTTTGCCGCTTTGTTTATCGTCGTAGCATTGCTCTCAACCCTGACTTTGAGCGTCGCCAATGCCGCCGCCCTGGTTACTGTAACTGGTCCTAGCCCGGTGGGAAATTGTACCTTTGGCAGTGGTCCCGGCGCAACGAACTATCTCAACGCTGAAGTCGAGCCCTGGATTGCCGTTAACCCCAGTAACTCGAATAATTTAATTGGAGCCTGGCAACAAGACCGTTGGTCGGACGGTGGGTCCCACGCGCTGGTAGCTGGTTATTCTACCAATGGTGGGGGTAAATGGAACGAGGTGCCGTTGCCTTTTACCAAATGCGTGGCCGGTGGGCTTCCTTACGAACGCGCTAGTGACCCCTGGGTTTCGATTGGCCCGGATGGCACAGCCTATACCATTTCGATTTCTTTTAACGAATCCAACAACGATAATTCGGTTGGTGTGGCAACCTCCACCAATGGCGGCAAAAGCTGGAATAATGTCCAGACCCTGATTGCCGATATTGGAACTTATCAGTTTTTTAGCGACAAGGAGTCGATTACTGCTGACCCGGTGAAAGCTGGAACGGCTTACGCGGTATGGGACCGACTGGTATCACCTACCGATAATCCTCGGGTAACACTACATGCTTCTGCCTATACGGGACCTACTCTCTTTTCTAAAACCATCGATGGTGGCAAAACCTGGAGTAAATACCAAATTATTGTAAATACCGCTCAAAACAATCAGACCATCGGTAATCAAATTGTAGTAGACCCCCGAACTGGCACTCTTTATGATTTCTTCGACTACATTGTTAGCACTGGCTCTAATTCAAGTGGCTCGCACGGCTACAACGTGGCTTTTGTTAAATCTACCGATGGCGGTACGACCTGGTCGCAGATACAAATTATTAGCTCCTTGCAGTCGGTTGGAGTAACTGATCCTAATACCGGGGAAGTTATTCGCACAGGCGATATTATTCCTGAGCCAGCTCTTGACCCTATAAGTGGTAAGCTTTACGTAGTCTGGCAGGACTCGCGCTTTAATGGTGGGAGTTACGATGAAGTGGTGATTTCAAGCTCCAGCAACGGTGGTGCAACCTGGACGGCTCCAACCAGGGTCAACTCCTTCAGTGGCAGGGCAGCTTTTACCCCCGCAATTAGCATTAATAGCAATGGGGTGGTCGGGGTAACTTATTACGATTTCCGTACCCTTACCAATGAAACCGCTACCCTGCCCACCGGCTACTGGTTTACCAGTTCGAGTGATGGTGGTGTCAGCTTTGGTGGGGAGCAACAACTCAAAGGCCCATTTGATATGAAAACCGCTCCTTATGCCAGTGGTTATTTTACTGGGGATTATCAAGGATTAGCAGCTAGTGGTACAACCTTTCAGACGTTTTTTGTAGCCGCCAACTCTGGAAATACCACAAACCGCACCGATGTATTCTTTGGAAGGGTTACTCCTTAGCTCAACTATTTGGTTTCACTCCTGAAGGGTGAGATTAATTAGGCGAATTATCGGGGGTCAGTTTACCTTTGTAGTAGTTACTATCAAATGCTTGTAATTGATAGTAGCTATCCCGTTACTAAATTACTTTGTTACTTTTGGAGGAAATATGCGTAAAACTATCGGGCTGTTCATCACCAGCCTATTGTGTGCCAGTCTGCTTATTACGGTGGCGATTGCCTTTAACCAGCAATCGGTTGGAGCAACCCCAAACGACCAGGCAACTCTGGAGGTTACTGCTGCGGTTCAACATGATGTGTCCCCACCACTGCGTGGGATGAGCTCGGAGTCGCCAGGGGCTGAGAGTCACCGCGAAAAGCCCCTTAGGACTTTCCCAGGCAGTGCCTCTAACAACCTTCAAGCAGATCCTGCGGTACAATCTGGTACCAGCGGACCAGTGGTGGCAACCACTAACGGCCTGAATTTCGCGGGTGTCGGTAAAGGCGATTACGGTTTTAGTCCAAATGCAGCACCCCCTGACACAAATGGGGCGATTGGGGCTACCCAATATGTACAGTGGGTCAACGAGTCTTTTGCCGTATTCGATAAAACCACTGGTGCTATTGCCGCAGGTTTTCCAAAAGCTGGCAATACTCTTTGGCAGGGCTTTGGTGGTGGTTGTGAAGTCAACAATGATGGTGACCCAATCGCTCAATATGATAAAGTAGCTGGTCGCTGGGTGTTAACTCAATTCTCGGTTAGTAATGCCGCAACTTATGGCTATTTACAGTGTGTTGCTATTTCAACTACTTCCGATGCAACTGGGTCTTATTACCGCTACGCCTTTTCCTATGGCAGTACTCAATTTAACGATTATCCCAAATTAGGGGTATGGCCCGACGGCTATTACATTACCTTTAACATCTTCAACAATGGTCAAACTTTTGCTGGTTCAAAAGCCTGTGCTTATGACCGTACTAAAATGTTAACTGGTGCAGCAGCTAGTCAGGTTTGCTTCCAGCTTAGTAATAGCTATGGTGGATTACTCCCCGCCGACTTGGATGGTTCTATTGCACCTCCAAGTGGTTCACCGAATTTCTTCCTTAATTTTGGTTCAAATTCGTTGAACTTGTGGAAATTTCACGTGGATTTTACCACCCCGACTAGTTCCACCTTCACTGGTCCTACCAACATTCCAGTTGCCGCTTTTAATGCAGCCTGTAGTGGAGGAGGTACTTGCATTCCCCAGCCTAATACCAGTCAGAGGCTTGATTCGCTGGCTGACCGCCTGATGTATCGGTTGGCCTATCGTCATTTTAATGATGGTCACGAGGCTTTAGTAGTAAACCATTCCGTTACAGTGAGTGGCAACAAACGCAATAGTGTTACTGGAGTACGCTGGTACGAATTGCGAAATCCTGCCGGAAACACTATCGCTGGTGGCACACCAGTAGTTTATCAGCAAGGAACGTACTCACCAGATAGCACCAGTCGTTGGATGGGCAGCATTGCAATGGATAAGATAGGGAATATAGCTTTAGGTTACAGTGCCTCTAGTAGCAGTCTCTTCCCGAGTATTCGTTTTACGGGGCGTCTGCCAACGGATGCTCTTGGTACGTTGCAAGCCGAAAGTAACATTTTAACTGGCGGTGGTTCCCAGCTAACCAACCTGAGTCGCTGGGGGGATTATAGCAGCATGACGGTTGACCCGGTGGATGATTGTAATTTCTGGTTTACTACTGAATATTTGAAGTCAAGCGGGACTTTTAACTGGAGTACTCGAATCGCCTCCTTTAAGTTTCCAGGCTGTCAATAATTTCAAGCCAGCAGTATTTAACCCTCCTGAAATTCTCAGGAGGGCTAAAATTATATACTGAATAACGTTAGGTTGGGGGAAACGCGACATTGCTGCACCGATGAAGGAAAAAGTGTGCGACGTGAAGTCGCTTGAGGGTCTGTTTCGGTAGTTTCAAACTACAATGAAACCTACAGTACCGCCTGTAGTACCCTACCAGAACAGGCGATTGGAGTAATCTGATGGTCTGAAGCTTCTGGGACAATGTAGCCGCAGCCAACTGGCTACCAACTCTTTCGCGAGAAAGAATTGGGTCCGCTAGCATTAAGCGGACAGGAGCTAGGGTTGAGCGATATGGTTAAGTTAGCTGAATTCCTGTTAAACGTCGTTAATTCAAACAAGCCAAAAATGCTGAAAGGCTTGCGCCAAAATGGCACTGTAGCTGGTACAGGAGTTACTTTTTCTCCTGTCGCGGTCATCCCAGCTACCGGCGAAGAGGGAAAACCTACGTTGCTCTGACTTTCAAACGGAACACGGTAAGCCCGTCTTGCTCCTCCCTCAAAAGAGGAAAGCCCACCGCAAGGAAGGCCGCTAGTAAGGCGGGTAAAGGAGGTTGGAAAAAGCTAAAGCCGCCTTGTAATGAGGCGGATAGGAATATTACCTGGCCTAAAGCAGGGTAAAAGCATTCCACGCGAAAGCGGGCAGACTTCCAACTGGTCTTTCACTACGAGAAAACCTGGCAAATCGACTAAGGAGGCAAAGCAGATGTCGGCAGAATTAAGCATTCCTGCTGGTGCAGCTTCCCCTAATTCAAAAGAATTAGAATGGCATAAGATCAATTGGTATAAGGTCAACCAGAATGTGCGTCGGCTCCAGGCCCGTATCGTAGAGGCAACCAGGGCTGGGAGGTGGGGTAAAGTCAAGGCTTTACAACATCTTCTGACCCACTCGTTTAGTGGCAAAGTCCTGGCTGTTAGACGAGTAACCGAAAACCCAGGCAAAAATACTCCAGGTATCGACCACCAAATTTGGAATAGTCCCAAGAAGAAAGTCCAAGCGGTGCGAGGGTTGAAACAACACGGCTACCGTCCCCAACCTTTGCGTCGGATCTATATCCCGAAAAGTAACGGTAAGCAACGTCCTTTAAGTATAGCCTGTCTGGGAGACAGAGCCATGCAAGCCCTTTACTTGCTGGCCCTGGATCCTATCGCTGAAACCACCGCTGACCTCAATTCCTACGGTTTCAGAACTCAAAGATCCACTGCTGATGCCATCGAACAGTGTTTCAACGTGTTAGCCACCAAACGCGCCCCGCAGTGGATTTTAGAAGCCGATATTCTGAGCTGTTTTGACCAAATCGGGCAAGAATGGCTTATTAAGAATATCCCAATGGAAAAGGCTATACTGGTTAAATGGCTCAAAGCTGGATTTATGGAGAAGCAGGTCTGGTATCCAACTAGCACCGGGGTATCTCAGGGTAGCCCGATTTCCCCTACGATTGCCAATCTGGTATTAGATGGCCTTGAGAAGAAACTACAGGAAGCCTTTCCTAAAAAGAGTCAACAAGGCAGTCGAGCCAAAGTAAATCTGGTGCGGTTTGCTGACGATTTCATCATAACTGGTGCAACTAAGGAAGTGCTTGAAGAGGAAGTAAAACCTCTAGTAACCCAATTTCTAGCGGAACGAAACCTCCAGCTTTCCGAAGAAAAAACCAGAATAGTTCACATTGAAAGCGGGTTTGATTTTCTAGCCCAGAATATTCGCAAGTACAAGCATAAACTACTGATCAAACCCGCTAACAAAAGTGTGAAAAGCTTACTGCAGAAAGTTCGGGGAGTGGTAAAGGCCAACAAACAAGCCCCGGCGGGTGCACTAATTGCCAAACTCAACCCACTAATTCGAGGCTGGGCAAATTATCACCAGCACGTGGTGAGTAAGCGGGTCTTTAACAAAGTAGATGATGCCATCTTCAGGATTGTATGGCACTGGGCCAAACGAAGACATCCCCACAAAAACACTAAATGGGTCAAAGCCAAATACTTTCCCAGTAGTGAAACGCGGAGTTGGAACTTCAGGGGAGTAATAGTTGGAAGACAAAAACAGCTACAACCAATCCAACTATACCGGGCTAGTAGCCTAGCAATCAAAAGACATACCAAGATTAGAAGCGAAGCCAATCCCTATGACCCCCAATGGGAGAACTATTTTGACCAGCGATTAGCCTACAAATGGTTAGAGGGGGAAAAACGCCAAAGGTTAGTGACCCTCTGGAAATGGCAGAGTGGAAACTGTCCCCAATGCGGCCAGAAGATTACGAGGGAAAGCGGGTGGCAAATGCATCACGTAATTCCACGGGTCTATGGTGGAACGGATAAACTTTCCAATTTAGTGTTGGTACATCCAAATTGTCACAGACAAATACACAGCAGTGCCAGGTCTGAGGAGTTGTCGGGTGAGGAAGAAAATCCTTGCTTAAGAAAGGCTTGAGCTACTTGCGGGGAAACTCGCCCGAGTAGTTCTTAGGGGGCGGGAGAGCAGTAATGCTCTCTTGCTACCCGACCAAGCCCCGATTTAAGGCCAAAATACTTATAGGGATATGGTGGAAGTACGGGAAAAACACGGTCACATGAGGCTTAAGTACAGTATAAACCTTTAGGGGTAATTAAAACAATCGTGTCATAAAGTGTCACAAATGAATTTTATGGCTTTACAAAGCCAAAAAAATTTGGCAACATTTCCTTCGGATTATTAGTTGAAAACGAAATAGTTGGCAAAACTGATATCTAGCTTATCCCATCCGAAAGCCCAAAATACCCTTCAAAACATTAATACTGACGCTTCAGAGCAGCGACGTTTTTTCTACCCCATATAGAAATTTGATAGGAGAGAAATCAATGAAACGTGAAGTAAAGATTCTAATTGGAGTGGTGGTAGCTGTGATAGCTTTGGGTTTAGTGGTAGCAGGGGCAACTTTTGCCCAAACCGCGACTCCCAATAAGGGTGGGAATTACAGCCCCGGCACTATGATAGGGAATGGTACAAATCAGGGTGGTATGATGGGTAACACCACAAATCAAGGCGGAATGATGGGCGGGACTAATAATACCCCCTCTGCCCAACCTCTGACAATTGGCGAGGCTAAAGAGGCCGCAGTCAAGTATTTAGCAACCGTCAGTAACAAAACTCTGGTAATTGACGAAATAATGCTGTTTGATAATAATGCCTATGTAGCTATTAAAGACAGCAGTACCGGAGTAGGAGCTTTTGAACTCCTGGTAAATCCCGGTACCAAACAGGCTTTCCCTGAGTTTGGCCCCAATATGATGTGGAATCTTCTGTACAGCCCGATGTCTGGTAATAACTCCTATGGAATTTCCCAAAACAACTACAGTAGCATGATGGGGAATGGATGGGGTGGCATGATGGGCGGTATGATGAGTGGTCAGGAAATGATGAGCGGTCTGGGAAAGGTAAATCCAGTCACTTACCAGCCCGGCAAGATGACCATAGAAGAGGATGAGGCCCTCAAAGCGGCTCAGGCATATCTGGATAAATCCTATCCTGGCGTGCAAGTTAATGTAAAGGCTGACGAATTTCCCGGTTATTACACTATAGATGTAATGCGGGATGGCAAGATAAGCGGGATGTTGAGTGTAAATGGTTTTAACGGACAGGTCTGGTATCACACCTGGCACGGCAAATTCCTGGAAATAGTTGATTACGGCAGCTAAAACCTGAGTAGACTACAACACAGAAGAACGGCCTCGAAAAGCCGTTCTTTTTTGTATTGCCGTTTCTGGATTTCCTAATTCTCCTTCCTTTGTTAATCCATGAAATTCTATCATTACCTACTTGTATTTTTTACCACATTCTGCTAAACTGTAACAGTGGTTACAAATCAAGGTTATTATAATGGTAAGTTTCAGGGAAATATGTCAGCAGTTGAAAATCTGGAAAAGCCAATAGTTCCACCCTATTCAATCGGGCAATTATGCCTGTATTTTCTAAGGCTGGGTGCTTTGGGGTTTGGTGGGCCGGTGGCCTTGATTGGCTACATGCGCCGCGATCTGGTGGAAAAAAGGAACTGGATTACTGAAACTGATTATAAGGAAGGGCTGGCCCTCGCTCAACTGGCCCCCGGCCCATTGGCGGCCCAACTGGCGATCTATCTGGGCTATGTCCACTATCGGATTATTGGGGCAACCCTGGCAGGCTTAACCTTTGTGCTACCCTCTTTCCTGATGGTGGTGGGGTTGGGTTGGGCTTATACCTCCTTCGGCGGACTGTCGTGGATGCAAGCGGTTTTTTATGGAGTATCGGCCTGTGTTATTGGAATAATAACTTTCAGTGCCTACAAGCTAACCATAAAAACTATCGGACGCGATTGGCTGTTATGGCTCATTTTCCTGGTCACCGTTATAACCACCGTTGTCACCGAGTCGGAGCAGGTTTTTCTCTTCCTGGGAGCAGGGATAATGGTCTGGTTAGTAAAAGCACCCCCCAAAGCCTGGCCTTTTAAAGTTTTGAATACTCGTTTCTCAGGACTACCATTACTTGCTCTTCTTGCTCAAACCAAAGCCGCTGCCGCTGGCGTTTCGCTCTGGAACATCTTCCTCTATTTTTCGCAGGCTGGCGCTTTTGTTTTCGGTAGCGGGTTAGCAATTGTACCATTTCTGTATGGAGGAGTGGTCAAAGAAAATAATTGGCTTACTAACCAGCAGTTTGTGGATGCGGTGGCGGTTGCAATGATTACCCCCGGCCCGGTGGTAATAACGGTGGGCTTTATTGGTTTTCTGATTGCGGGTCTGGCAGGGGCCTGTGTTGCGGCCCTGGGTACATTTTTGCCCTGCTACCTGTTTACCGTTATTCCGGCACCCTATTTCAAAAAATATGGTCGGCTACCCGGCATCAAAGCTTTCGTGGATGGGGTAACGGCGGCGGCCTAATACGATTACCGCCCCGGTAATAGCACCAGTGGCCGCCGCACTCTGACCGACCTCCCCACTTTGCTGCTGGCACTGGTAACACTGGGGCTTTTGTGGCGACTCAAAAAACTGCCAGAGCCGTTGATAGTTTTAGGGGCAGCTTTGATTGGTTTGTTGGTTTACCCCCTAATCAGGAATTGATTGAGCGAAAGAGGTTGGCTGTGCAATCCTGGCTATTACTCCACTACAAAATTCCCCGTGAGCCAAGTGCCAGTCGGGTATATGTCTGGCGCAAGCTCAAAAAGCTAGGGGCAGTGATTTTACATGATGCCATCTGGGTGTTGCCCAATTCACCCCGTACTTTAGAACAATTTCAGTGGTTAGCCGCCGAAATTGTGGAACTGGAAGGGGAAGCCTTGCTGTGGGTATCGGAGCAGCTTATCACGGGTCAGGAGGAGTGGCTGGTGCAGCAGTTTCAGGCGGAGGTTGATGAAGGCTATGGGGGAATTCTCAAAGAACTGGACAAAAAAGATGCTGACCTGGCTATCCTTTCGCGCCGCTATCAACAACTACGTAAGCAGGACTATTTCCAATCAGAACTGGAACCACGGGTTAGACAGGCTTTATTAGAGGCACAAGGAGGGACTAAAGAATGAAGTGGGTAACCTGGGAAAAAGTAGGCATTGACCGCATGGGTTGTGCCTGGTTGATAAAAAAATTTATTGACCCGGCAGCAGAATTTTTCTTTCTATCGCCCCAACAGAAACTATTGCCAGAGGGAGCCGAACCTTTTGATATTCCGGGAGTGCGTCTTTCTCATCGCCGAGGCCATACTTCCTTCCATACAATTCTACGGGAATACAACCTCAAAAATCCGGCTCTGGAAAGAATCGCCAGAATGATTGATGAGGTAGATGAGGTGCAAGAGGTTATGCTGGAACAAGCTGCCCCCGGTCTTGAAATGATTTGCCAGGGTTTACGCCTTACCAGTCCTGACGATAATACCGCTCTGGAGCGAAGTACCCTGGTTTATGAGGCGCTTTACACTCAACTAACCAGTGAACTTGCTTGAATTGACGGTGAGAGTCATTAGCTTCAAGAATTATAAGGAGCAAAGGAGTCGAAATGTCCCAAAAAATCTTGTTTGTATGTTTGCATGGAGCAGGCAAAAGCCGAATAGCTGCGGCATTCTTTAACGAAATTGCTCCACCGAACTGGACGGCTATTTCCGCCGGGGTAGAACCCCAAGCCGAACTCGGTCTTAATGCGGTGCGACTATTGGCGGGAACTCCGGCTGAACCATTCCTTGATACCGCTGCCCCACACCCGATTACAGCGGTGGTCGAACCAACCCACCTTGTGGCAATTGACTGTAGTGTACCAGGAGCCGAGCACTGGAAACTGGTTCACCAACAATTTGATGAGGGGTTGAGGGAAGAAATACGAACTCAGGTAGAAGCACTTGCCGCTCAACTAAAGGTTGAAGTGGCCTGACCCAGCCAAGTTCTCAAGGGAGAATCAAATGGATAATTATATTAAGGATTTGCTAGACGAGGTTTTAGCCAGACAAGCCGAATGGCGCAAACAAGCAGAGTTAGATATGCAAGCCGCAGAGGCCCATAAAGCCTTGCCAGATAATTTGTCTGACTCCTGGCGGTATCGGCTTGGTCAAAGATTGATAAGCGTTGGCGAATGGCTCTCCCAAAAGCCTGAAACCCGGCAATCAGAAGTTTAATCTTAAAACTTTAATTTAATCTGAAAGGAAATTATTATGAAATGGATTACCCGAGAACGAGCCAAAGTTGACCGTATCGCCTGTCCCTGGCTCATCACCCGCTTTATTGATCCCAACCCGGAGTTTCTGTATGTGCCAACCGACAAGGTTTTGAGCGAAGCGGCGACACAAGCCGCCACCCCTTACGATATTCCAGATGTGGAACTGGGGCATAAAGGTCCACTTTGTAGTTTTGATGCTTTTATGGACAAATATGGGCTACTGGGGAAAGACCCGGCTTTGGACAAACTGGCCTTAATTGTGCGGGGGGCGGACACCTCGGACAAAGATTTAACCCCTGAGTCACGGGGGCTGGACGCACTGGCAGGTGGTTTCCAAAAGATGGAAATCAGCGACCATCAGAAATTGGAGCTGGAATTCCCGGTGTATGATGCCCTTTATATTTATTGCGGGGGAAGCTTGCCAGTAACCAGAACTCTGGCATTGGCTAAATGATCTCCCAACTTTGTAACCCCGATGGGCAACGCATCTTATTGGCCCGCGCCCTCCGTACCTTTGGTTATGGTTTTCTATCGGTAGTGCTGGCAATCTACCTGGCGCGCCTGGGTTTGGATAGTTTCCAGATTGGCGCGTTATTAACTACCGCCCTGTTCGGCTCGGTGCTGCTAACCTTGATCTTCAGCTTTGTGGCTGACCGTTGGGGGCGACGCAAGGTATTGCTGAGTTGCGCCGCTTTGATGGCGACCAGCGGGTTGGCCTTTGCCGTGAGTGATAACATCTGGCTGATGCTGGCGGCCTCGCTCACCGGGACAATCAGTGCCACCAGTGGCGAGGTTGGCCCATTCCTGGCCCTGGAACAGGCTATATTGCCCCAAACCCTGATAAAAGCCGAGCAACGCACCCGCCTTTTTGCTATTTACAACTTGCTTGGTTCGTTGGCGGGGGCCTTGGGGGCACTCTTTAGCGGATTGGTAGCCTGGTTAGTCAGCCTGCTCTTTCCTGCCCAGGATTTGCTGGCGGATCGGCTACTACTTATCCTTTATGGGTTGCTGGCGGTCATTAACATATATCTTTTCGCCCGGTTATCCCCCGCCATTGAACTAATAGTTGAGCCGAATTTGGTTGAAAATGGCAAAATCCGATTGTCGCCCCGCTCAAAGGGCATTATCTACAAACTATCGGCCCTGTTTAGTTTAGATGCTTTTGCCGGGGGGCTGGTGGTACAGTCGGTGGTGGCTTACTGGTTTAGTTTGAAGTTCGGGTTGGGGCTGGAAATACTTGGGCCGATTTTCTTCGCGGCTAATACGCTATCAGCTTTTTCATTTCTGGTTGCGGAAAGAGTGGCAAACCGTATCGGTCTGATTAACACAATGGTTTTTACCCATCTTCCATCCAATGTATTGCTAATGCTCGTGCCATTTATGCCCAATGCCTCGTTAGCAGTGGTAATGCTTTTACTAAGGCAGGCCCTCAGTCAGATGGATGTGGCCACCCGCCAATCCTACACGATGGCAGTGGTACAGCCGCAAGAGAGAGTAGCTGCCGCCGGGATTACCAGTGTCGCCCGGAGTGGGGCTCTGGCGGTTTCGCCCATAATTTCGGGTTACGCCCTACAAGTAGCCGCCCTTGGCCTACCCTTTATTTTGTCAGGGGCACTTAAAATCGCCTACGACCTGAGTCTCTGGTTTACCTTTAGCCAGATAAAACCGTCAGAAGAAATTACGGATAAACCCAGCGGCACCCCAGCACTTACTAATTCTTCACCCGGTAGTCCTGAAGGAATCAAACAACCTTGAGCGGAAAGGGGATTTATAGAAATGTCGCTAAAATTCGAGCAATATATAGATATGCCACAGCACGAAAGTGGCGGGTTTGATCATGCCGATGTTCACCCAACCAATGGGAGGGTGTTTGTAGCTCACACTGCTTTAGGGCAGGTAGATATTCTGGATGGGGTGCAGGGAAGTTATTTTGGGGCGGTGCTGAACTGTCCTGAAGGCAGTGGGGTACTCTATGCCCAGGAAGCTGGGTTGATGTTTGCGGCGGCTCGAAGTACCGGGGATATCCTCTCACTGGCAGTTCCATCTGGTGAGTTGCAGAGTACCATGACGATAGGGGTTGCCCCCAACGGTCTGGCCTGGGACGGGGCCAGGCAGCAGCTTTTGGTGGCCGATGTAAAAGACTATCAGGCGCGGCTTACCAGTCCAGAAAAGGGCGAATTATTAGCAACTGTAGCGTTACCCGGTCGCCCGCGTTGGTGTGTCTACGACCAACCTCGTGACCGTTTCTGGGTGAACATCAGTGAACCGGCTCTGGTGGTGGGGCTGGCGGGCGATACAGCCGAGCTTGTGAAGAAAATTGAGGTAGCCTATAAGGGGCCTCATGGTCTGGCAATTGATGAGATGACTGGGCATTTACTGGTGGCTTGCGATAGTGGCGACCTGGTAGCCCTTGACCCAGATTCCGGCAAGCAAACCGCCCATGTAAAGATTGCTGGAACACCTGATGTGGTCTGGTATAACCCCAAACACCACTACCTCTATATCGCCATCGGCAAACCGGGGGTAGTGCAGGTTGTAGCTGTTTCCAGTATGGAGGTAGTAGAAGAAATTAGTACCGAGGAAGGCGCCCATACCCTCACTTTTGACCAGACCCGCCAGAAACTCTATGTTTTTTTACCCCAGAGCTGCCGAGCTGCAGTTTATAGCGAGATTTAATACGAACGGTTTATTAGTTGTCGCCCGTTTTCTCATATTTCTCATTTTGCTCTCATCTTGTTTTAAGCTAGTCCTGTTAAGGTTAAAGTTGAAGGGTACCGCAGCATTTAGAAACCAAAACTTAGATAACTTAGCCTGAATTGGCTTAACGAGAACAAGAAACCATGACTATTAAGGCGGAAGCTGGTTCTAACAATTCTTATCCCGGGGCAACTACCAAAGGCTATATTCTGGTAGTGGAAGATGAGCCGCATATTGCGCGTTTTATCGAACTGGAATTGCAGCATGAAGGTTACCAGGTTTCCATTGCCGCCGATGGTATTGAAGCTCTGGTGCAATCTCGCCAGCACCGACCCGACCTGGTGGTGCTGGATTTGATGCTGCCTGGTGTTGATGGCCTGGAAGTCTGTCGTAGACTAAGGACAGGTAGTGGCCCTTCTCTGCCTGAAATCCCAATCATTATGGTAACGGCTAAAGATACTGTGCTTGACCGGGTAGCTGGTCTCAAAACAGGGGCTGACGATTACCTGACCAAACCCTTCGCGATAGAGGAATTGCTGGCCCGGATCGAAGCCCTCCTCCGGCGAAGCAATTTGGGTGGCTCAACCAGTGGCAGTGTAGGTGGGATGGAGCGGTTACAATTCGCCGACCTGCTGGTTGAAACCCCGACCCGTCAGGTCTGGCGAGGAAAGAAGGAAATTGAACTATCCACTAAGGAGTATGAGCTGTTGGTTTATCTCCTACGTCACCCACGCCAGGTACTCAACCGCGAACAGATTTACGAAGCAGTCTGGGGTTATGATTTCGAGGGCGAGTCAAATGTACTGGAAGTCTATATCCGTTACCTCCGTAACAAACTGGATCAAGCGGGGCCACGTCTGATTCATACCGTGCGTGGGGCAGGGTATGTTTTGAAAGAAATTTGAGAAACAGGTTTAGAATACCTCTAGGAAATAAACATGTTGCTAAAGAAACTCCCCGCCCTTAGTATTCGCTGGAAAATGACCCTCCTCTATACTGCTCTTCTAACCTTACTTATGGTTTTGTTTAGCCTGTTTTTATTTTTCTCGATTGAACGGCTAATGACAAACAGTCTGACCCAGACTCTGGAAGTCCGTTTCAAACAGGCCCAGGACTCCTCAAGTCAGATTGCTAAGGAGCTGGCCTCCCTTAATTCTACAAGCTCAGAAACAAATCAGAAACCTAGCCAGTTGAGTTCTTTGGAACAACTGGCTGGGCCGGGTCTCTTCTGGCAAATACGCGACATACAGGGACAGATAATGGCTACCAGTGCCAATCTTAATGGGCAACTGTTACCCACCCCCGCTAACAAACCCGCCCGAACAGACCAAATTCAAAACGAACAGATTCGGTTGCCCATTGCTAATCTGCTGCCGGAAGTTGCAACTACCGATATAAAGGAAGCCCGTTTCCAAATGTTTAGTAGTCAACTGGTAGATGCCAGCGGACAGGAGTTAGGTATTTTACAGGCGGCCCAATCGCTCCTGGCCCTGGATGAGGTACAGGATGGGATGGTAGATGTGCTGGAACAGGGAATAGCCGTTGCCCTAGTGGTCGCTATAGTAGCCGGATTGTGGCTGGCGGGACGACTCTTACGACCCATCGCTCGAATTACCGCCACCGCTCAACAAATTGGTAGTAGCCAGGATTTATCTCAACGATTGGCCTTAACCTGGGTCAAGCCCAAACAAGATGAGGTAGGGAAATTAACTATTACCTTTAATACAATGCTGGAACGACTGGAAGCTGCCTTCAAAACCCGACAGCAGTTCGTTGCCGATGCCAGTCATGAGCTTAAAACCCCTTTAACCGCTATTCTGGGACATGCTAACCTCTTGCGGCGGCGAGGCAAAGCCAACCCTGTGCTGCTGGAAGAAACTACGGCGGCTATTATTCACCAAGCCGAGCGGTTACACCGCCTAACCCTGAGTTTATTGGAGTTGGCCCAGGCTGACGAAAAAAGGGTTTTAGTGCGGCAAGAACTATCCCTGATTGAGCTTGTTAGTGAGGTGGTGAAGGAAGTAACCCCGTTGGCCCAGACCAAAGCGATCCAATTGAGCTTTACCAGCCCCCAGGAAATTCCACTGCTAGTGGCAGGTGACCGGGATAAGCTCAAGCAGGTAGTGTTAAATCTGATAGATAATGCCCTCAAGTTTACCCCACCGGGTGGACAAGTGAGGGTTAACACCAGCCAAGAGCTTAAAGACCAGAAAGAGGTTATCTTACTGGAAGTGGAAGATAGTGGCTGTGGGATAGCTACCACTCACTTACCCCATATCTTCGAGCGATTCTACCGGGCTGAGATTTCACGTAGCCGAGGTTCAGGCGGTAGTGGGTTAGGTCTAGCAATTGTGCAGGAAGTAGTCCGGCAACATGGTGGGGAAATAGAAGTGCAAAGCCAGACTGGACAGGGTTCGGTATTTCGGGTCTATCTCCCCCCGTTGAATCGAGGAGAAATTATTGAGTTGGAGCACTCAAAGCTAGTCTTGTGAAATAGTAATTTGACCAACTGTGGAAATATGAAATTCATTTGCAAACTCTCATATAACTTAACTTCATCTAATATCCCTCTAATCCTGGTCATTTATATTGTTACCAGGTGGTAGTTCAAGTGTAGTCGCTGATAAATCGGCTTATTTGGAAAAACCCTATTCGGCTATAACAATATGAAGATTAGAAAGGAAATTTTATGAATTTAAGAAATCGGATAATAGCGGTAGGCGGAGCAGTTCTGCTGGCGGCGATACTCTTTCTCTCTACCCTCAATACAACCCTCGCCGCCTCAGACTCAGACGGGGATGGGTTCGATGGTGACGAACTGGGTCTACCCCTCATATTGGGGGCAATAATTGTAGTTGGCCTGGTATCTTTTCTTGTGGTCAGGGTCTGGAGAGAAAGGAGAGGTCGCCAGAACTAAAAACAGTTTCCTGAGAATAACCCAATGATTAGAGTTATACCGTTACCCTCCTTCTCAATATTCTAATCATTGGATTATCCTTAAAGATGTAGATTAAAGCGTACAAAGGCGGGCTTATGAAATATTGTGGAAATAGCAAAGTTCTTTTCCAAACTCTCATATATCTTATCCTGCTTTAAGGGGCCTCTCATCTAATGCTTCTAAAGTGTTAATTATCAGGTTTTTATTAGCAGCCAAAGTTTTGTGCAAGGATGAAAGCGTAAAACCTGACTGACAACTGAAGAACAATCAGAATGAGAACAAAGATAGGAGGAAATAGCTATTATGTCTATTCACAAAAAGGTTGGGCCTTTAAGGCGAAAGCAAAGCCTGACCCTTTTAGCAATTTCTGGAATGCTGCTGGTGCTGCTGGCGAGTTGCGGTGAGGCTACGAACACCGCCAGTTTACCGCAAACAACTTTAGCGGCGGCTCAACCAACCAGCGTCCAAACCACCGCCGCCCAGATGAACATGTCGCAGATGACACCAACAATCTCAACTTCTAGTCAGACTAATGTTTCTCAAGGACAGTTTAAGCCGATAGACTGGAAACTGGTCGAGCAGAGCATAGGTAAAGCCGGGGCGCTTATGCCGGGTGACGTTTATCGGGTTAACTTTCCTCGAAGTGATTTACAGGTGATGGTGCGGGGTGTGTTGGTGAAACCGTCTTTTGCGCTGGGTACTTATGCCGCTTTCAAGCAGATTGGCGATAATCAGGTAATGGTGATGGGTGATACCGTTTTGACCGAGGATGAATTGGCACCAGTCCAGGCTCGTTTAAGACAGGGTGGCATCGAGCCTACCGGGATTCACAATCATCTGTTCAATCCCAACCCAGGGGTACTTTATATGCATATCGGGGGAGTGGGTGACCCGGTAAAATTAGCCGAAACTATCAAGGCGGCCCTAGCTCTTACCAAAACCCCCTTCACCAGCCCGGCTGCCGCTAGTAACTCAGAACTAGATTTGGATACCAAACAGCTTGACCAACTGCTTGGCTACCAGGGTAAGGTCAATGGTGGTATTTATCAGTTTACTATTGGGCGAAATGAGAAAATCATGGAACACGGGGTAGACTTATCAGTAGCTACCGGGGTGGCTACGATTCTCAACTTTCAGCCGACTGGTAACGGCAAAGCGGCGATTACTGGTGACTTTGCGATGCTTCAAAGTGAGGTTCCTGATGTTACAAAAGCCCTGACTGAAAACGGTATTGAAATTACCGCTTTACACAGTCATATGCTTGATGAAGAACCCCACCTGTTTTATATGCACTTCTGGGGGAATGACGATGCCCTGAAATTGGCGCGGGGATTGCGGGCGGCCCTGGATAAAACCAATAGTGCTAAATAAACACAAAAACGCGCTATATAGGTAGAGGCAGGGAAACCCCTGAATAATTGGTTGGTAGACTACCTCTTCTTTGGGGAGGTAGTCTACCTATTACCAGGAAACGGAATAATTATGCCAGCTTTTCCTTCGGTTTTCCCTGTATGGTGGATTGGCCTCACCGCCGTTGTGGCAGGGTTACTAAGTCTGGTTATTTTACGCCGCTTTTTCAGGGAGCTTTCCTGGAAAGAGGTTTTGTTATTGGCGTTGATAGCGGGTTTGTCGGTTTTCGCCTGGCGCATGGCGGGAAATATCAAGGAGCTAAACGATGACCCAGTACCACCATTCAGCCCTAATGATTGGCTCTGTCCGGCGATTACCTTTGTTTCCCTGAGTGTTTATACCGCGTTTCGCCCTGGTTTACAAAAAGATAGGAATCGTTGGGAAAAGATGCGGGCAATTCTTACGATTGTTTCGCTGGTGGTAAATGTGCTGGTTATTTAGCCTGAGCTAGAAAAAGAAAGGGTTTTTGTAATGCTTATAGCGTGGGGAGATATTCTTTTGATGGCGGCCCTGACTGCTATTGTTACTCTGGCGTTATTGCAGCTATACCGCCTTTGGAAACCAGAATTAAGCTTGCCACACACACTTGGACTGACGTTGGTTTGTGGAGTAGGTTTTGTGGTCTGGTTCGCAATTTTCAACACCTTTTCGTTAAGTGGGCTAGATAAAGATTTACCGATTCCCCTATTTCCAATCAGTCCCGAAGATATGGGTTGCGCGATTACCGTTGGGCTATTGGTTGGGCTGTTCGAGTGGGCAGTTTCGCGCTACCTCAAAAACAAAAAAATCCCCAGCCTAGGATTGCAAACTATCTTACTTGCCGCCGCTATACCGATTTTAGTGGCGTTGATAGTGGATGTTTATTTTATTTGAAAATCTCACCCAGGCGAATCAGTCCTAAAGATTTTAAGAGGTTAAATTGAGGTTATATACTCGGCATTTTTTACTTTTACTAATTCTGGTAGTAGGCTTACTAGGTTTGAGTAGTTGTGGTCAGGAAAGTGCTACAAACGCAAGTCAGCCAGTTACTTCAGCTAACGCCACTCCCGTTGTAACCCAGCCACAAACCAAAGGGTTGGGTACGGCGACAAAATCAGCCCCAAACTTAAATATTGACCAACTATTAAAACCTGTGCTGGATATTCCACTCCCTGGCAGTAGTGCCCGCTTTGATTATCAGAGCCTTGACTCTAAAGCGGGGTTACTTTTTATCGCCCACCTGGGGGATAGCAGTCTGGTAGTTTTTGATATTAAAAATAACAAAGTGCTTTCAGAGCTTAAAGGGTTGGGAGGGATTCATGGCGTGCTGGTAATCCCGGAACTGAGACGAGTTTATGCCACCGCCACCTCTGATCATCAGGTAGTGGTGATTGATGAGACTTCCCTGAAAATCCTAGCTCGCATACCCGCCGGAAATTATCCCGATGGTCTAGCTTATGACCCACTTGAACACAAACTATATATTTCAGACGAAGGGGGCGACTCCGAACCCGTTATAGATACTCAGGCTAATAAAACATTGGCTTCAATCTCTTTGGGAGGGGAAGCGGGCAATACCCAATATGACCCGGTTTCGCAACATATTTTTATTGACGTGCAAAGCCGCAATGAACTGGTGGAGGTTGATCCCAAAACGGATAGCATAATCTCGCGTTTCCCTTTATCGGATTGCCAGAATGACCACGGCTTGCAACTTGACTCAGCCCAGCGTCTGGCTTTCGTGGCATGTGACGGTAACGCCAAATTATTGATACTGGATATGCAAGCCAACATGAAAGTGCTTTCGCTACAAACTGTGGGTAGTGACCCCGATGTTCTAGCTCTCGACAGCGATAAGCAACTGCTTTATGTAGCCTGTGAAAGCGGTATTATTTCAATATTTAAAGTAGCCCGACCCACAATTCAAAAATTGGCGGAAGGTTTCCTGGCAAATGGGGCCCATATCATAGCCGTAGATAACACCACCCACCGGGTTTTCTTGCCGCTGCCGGAGGTAAATGGCAAACCGACCCTCAGAATTATGCAACCTGTATGATTATCTCTGGGGAGGGTATTGTCAGGTTAAAAAGGCAAGTTGGTATAAAATATGAGATAATACCTTTCTACCAAATAGTCTTCCTTAGTCAGAAACAACGCCGAAAGTAACCTAATCAACTTGCCCTCTAAATCAACCAAAATTAAAAAACTTAAAACTACCCCTTCATACAAACGCCATCGTTATCCCAAGGAAATCATTGAAGAAGCGGTTTGGCTCTATTTCTGTTTCGCCTTAAGTTACCGAGAGGTCGAATTAATGCTGGCGAGGCGGGGCATAGTAGTAACTTACGAAACTATTCGGCAATGGTGCTTTAAGTTCGGTCAGGCTTACGCGAATGAGCTAAAACGTCGCCGCCCTCGCCCCGGCGACAAATGGCATTTGGACGAAGTTTACCTCAAAATCAAAGGCAAAACGACCTATCTATGGCGAGCGGTTGATCAAAATGGCCTAGTTTTAGACATTTTGGTGCAGTCACGCCGCGATAGTAAGGCCGCTAAGAAGTTTTTTAAGAAACTATTGAAGGGCTTAGAATACGTGCCAAGGGTCATAATTACCGATAAACTAAAGAGTTATGGTGCGGCAAAGAAAGAAGTCTTGCCAGGGGTAGAACACCGTCAGCACAAACGGCTTAACAATCGGGCGGAGAACTCGCATCAACCCACCAGGGTGCGGGAGAAAGTTATGAGGCGTTTCAAATCCCCTGGACACGCCCAACGTTTCCTATCAGCTTTTGGCCCAATCCGTCAACATTTGAGACCAAAACGGCATACCATGAGTGCCGCAGTTTATCGAACCCAGATTCAAGCTCAATTTAAGAGTTGGCAAGAAGTAACGGGCCTACAAGTAGCGGCCTAAAAAATAGAAATCTGGTTTGAACTCTCTTTCTAGTCGCTTGAACCCTTTTTAAGATTAGCCTATTTGTTCCAAAAACTTAAATTGACAATACCCCCAAATAGCCGGGAAAACAAAAACTGAGGATACTGCCAACTAATGTTAAAGATTAAAGATGGTGCTTCATATTGATAAACTGCCACGGAAATATTGCGGGTGCAGAGATTAGCTTTGTTGATTTAATGAGCAGTCTATACAATTAGGTTAAACAAACCAGGGCAGTTAGGTCAGCGAATGAAGAAAATAAAATGATAGAAAATCAAAAGCTTTTGCGGCGGGGTTTAATTCTCGAATATATAACGTTGAGTTGGAATGTGGTCGGGACGATAATCATCGTAGCGGCGGCCTTCGCCGCAAACTCGGTGGCGTTAGCCGGATTTGGCTTAGACTCGCTTATCGAAATCTTTGCTTCTTTAGTAGTAGTCTGGCAACTCACTGGCATAAACCAGCACCGAGAAGGCTTGGCACTACACCTCATTGGTGCGGCCTTTTTTGCTTTGGCGGTTTACATACTGGTACAATCTGGCCGTAGCCTAATTAGCCAAGCCCACCCTGAAACTTCTATCCTTGGTTTGATCTGGTTGGCAGCCACATTTGTAGTCATGCTACTTTTGGCCTGGGGTAAACATCAAACTGGAAGGCAGTTAGGTAATTTGGTCTTATTAACGGAAGGACGGGTGACGTTGGTAGATGCTTACCTGGCCGGGGCAGTTCTGGTCGGTTTGACCCTAAATACCCTCTTCGGTTGGTGGTGGGCCGACCCCCTGGCTGGCCTGGTAATCGTCTATTATGGTGCTAGAGAAGGTTGGCTGGCCTGGTCTGGTGAGGCCGAGTAAATTCCCCTTTTCATTTTCCGCCTCATACCTTTAAGGGAGTAATGCAAAATTTATCAAACTACTTCATAAAATAAGCCTAGCTAACGTTAGTTAAACCAGCACTTCAGGGGGTATTAAGCTGAATTTATCCAGGCTATTTTGCCCCACCAGTACCAGGATAAAAGCGGGAGCAAGGGAAGCAAGCAAAGCAGCGGCGGCAGTCGGCCATTCCAATTCACGCTCAAAGGCGAAAAAATCCCGCATTACCATGGGCAATACCTGGGGAGAATGTTCAGTAAGTAAACTGGGCAGCAAGAATAAATTCCAGTTCAACACGAACACTAACACGCCCGTCGCCACTACTCCTCCTGCCACAATCGGGAGCACCACTCGCCATAATACCATTGCCCAGGTAGCCCCCTCTAACCTGGCGGCTTCCTCCAAAGTAGGTGGTATTTTGCTCAAATAACCCTGTAAGACCCACAGGGCCAGCGGCAGTTGCAATCCACCATATGCCAGCACCAAACCCACAAAGTTGCCATACAAACCCGTTCGGCGTGATAGCTCGGATAAAGGTAAACCATAACCAATCACAGGTATTACCGCCAGCACCAACAGAAATGGCATTACTATCCCGGCTACCCACTTCCTATTAATTTGGGCCAGCTTGTAAGCCGCCGGCAAGGCACAGATCAGGGTAATAAAGGTGGCAAGCAGGGTCACAAACAAGCTATAAATAAATCCCGCGCTAAAGGCTGGGTCAAAGGTGCCGACCTGCCCAAAATGATCAAGGCTAAATTCCCCTTGCCAACCCTTCCCATCTGGTTCTATACCAAAGGCTGCTAGAAGGGTCCACAGTAGTGGCAAAAGGCAGACCACCACTACGAACCCCAGTGTTACCATCCTGGCTACAGGTTTCCACCCAATAACCCGCATCACCGCCCCTCCGACCTGATTAAAGTAATGTAAAAAATTCCTGCAATTAGAACGACCCCTTCCAAAAGCCAGGCAATCGTTACTCCTGACGACCAGTTGTGGCTAGTCACGGCTAAATTATAACTGTAAAGAGCGGGAGTTATGGTGCGAGTGCCGGGACCACCACCTGTCAGGATAAGCACGCTATCAAATTCACTCAGGCTCTCCCCTACCAAAAGAAATATTATGGTTAAGGTCAGCCCGCGCATTTGGGGGAGTATAATCCTGCTCCATTTAGTCCAGCTTGAACTACCGATTAGTAGAGCGTAGTCAAGTTGGTCCTGGGGTACGGCCAAAACACCCGGTAGTAATAAAAAAGCGGTCAGGGGAGCCACTCGCCACACTTCGGTCAGGGCCAGAGTGGGTAAGGCCCAGCCCGGATTAGCCAGGGGACTGGCGATATAATCCGAGGTAAACAAACTTCCTAGCCAAGCTGATAGCCCAACCTGCCCATTGAATAAGAAATGCCACATCACGCCCGCCGCCATCGGGCTGACCAGCCAGGGTAAGAGCAAAAGCACTCGTACAAAGCTCCGTCCTCGGAAGGGTTGGCGTAATAGGGCCGCCACGAGCAGTGCCAGAGCGATTTCCACTGGAACGGTTAGAACAGTAAGTAATACCCCATTGGTAAAAGCCGAGTTGAGGGTACGGTTTTCAAATACTTTCTGGTAATTGAGTAGTCCAACTATTTTCCAGTCAGCTTGTCCAGGGCTATAGTTGGTGAAGGTCGAGAGCAGTCCTAAGCCAGCTGGAATAATCAGAAAGAAACCCATCAAAATGATAGCGGGCAAAACTGCCCACCAGGAGGAACCAAACCAGGGGGATTGTAAACTGAAGATTTTACGCATCGAATTTTTAGATCAGGCTAAATAAAGTGGACACTCCACCAAGGTTAAGTTTACCGTTAATCGCACCAGGTTTTGCCCTTCTAATCCAAATTTAGGATCTTGGTTGAGTTAATCTAAAAGCAGAAAAGAAAGGATTAGGGGATTCTGCCAGATTTGTTTGGTCTTGGTTAAGAACCTTTGAACAATTGCAAATTTTCGCTTGGTAAAATAAGTTTAACCCACTTATTGACAGCAGATGATTCCCAGATTGTTGAGGTTACCAGTATGACATAAGTTGTTTTAATCATCAAACGCCAACTTGCGCCTTCAAAACTTTGGTCTAGCCCTCGCCTAATAAGAGTCTCCGTTATTAAAGGTGGACGGCCCTCTTGACAAGTAAAAACATCGGTGACGCTTACGGTGCGGGGCGCGTTGCCTATTACCGATATTGGTGACTGTGAGGCCAACGGCACGACTGCCCCGGCGATGGGGATGGCCGAAAAAGGCGCGGTTTCGGATGGGGTGAAACGTTGTCTGCGAATCTACGGCTCGGCCTTTGGCCTGGATTTGTATGATGATGATTGGAAACCGGAACAGGAAACTCCCAAACCCCTGATAAAGACTGACCCAGTTCCTGCCCTGGTGCGCCAGATTGAGGCCGCCGAGACTATTGAGGAACTGGATGCCATTGCTAAAGAAGTTGCTGCCCTGAAGCTGGCTAAAACCGATGCGCGGCGCAAACAGTTGGTGAGTGCCTACGATAACCTCTGCTCTGCCCTGACAACTCTTGTCCAAGCAGCCAGCTAAAATATAGAGGAAACCAGGCATAAGTAGCGGTTTTGGCAAGGAAACCGCTACTTTTCGTAATCCTGCACTTTTACGCTCTCGTCAATAACCGCTCCGTAAACGAGGCGGCTTGTGGGGGCTAGTCCCCTGTGGTAGATTAGCCGAGCAGCAAATAGCCGCGTTTGAGCCTACGGGCAAGTTGGCGGGTCAGCCACTTTCTGGCACTTTCCTCATCCTCAAACTCCAGGGCCAAACTTCGGGGCTTCTTGCTGCCCAATCTCCCCCAAGTGCGAACTACGCAATAGGGCGACCAAAGGCTGGGTTGATACGCCAGTTGATAGAAACGGCGCGAGTTCTCGGCAGGGGAAATCTTGGCGAAATCGAACACCGAGTAGCCCCTGATTTCGGGGAGTGGCGGGGAAATTGTTGTATTAGGAGCTTCTATCGGGAGCATGTCTTATTACCTTTAAAACCAAAACGATTGTTCTCAGGATAATATTAGCAAATTGCCATGAATACAGCAAATTGATCGGAACTCAGGGCACTTTTGACCCATCCAGCCCGATTTGTAGGACGGCCAGTTTCCGTCCAGGTGAAAGCCTACGAAAGCTATGCTATTATTGGGCTATAAGATTTAGCCAATCCAACAAACAAAGGAGATTTTTGATGATCAAGAAAGATGAAATGGTGTTTAATGCGGTTGATGATTACATCCAGTTACAGAAACAAGGGCAGGCTCCCAGCCCGGAAGAGTACATTAAAAACTACCCGGAGGTAGTAAGAGTGGAGTTGCTTAAAGCCTTACAAAATATCCCAAGTGATGAGGAACAACAAAAGGCTTGGGGAGAATTTAAACCTTTGACTGAGAATGTAAAAACGCCGAGGCGAATCGGCGGGTGAATTTGTTGAAAATGCCGCTTGCCGACCCGACCCGGCAAGCGGCATTTATTTTTATCGCAATGAATTGAGATTTGTGCCGAGTACCACCCTGATAGAAAAGTCCTACGGTTGCTGGACAGTTTGGACGGAAACCACCAAAACAACAAAACAAATTGACTATTCCCAAAAACTGCGTTTAAATATTGGGAAGGACACGGAACAGCGGTTTGCTATATCCCCTCTCCGCCTACCAACCGGGCCGGCGTAGCGGTTTATGTCACTAAACGGGGTGCAAGAGCAAGTATGACCACCACCAACGAAGCCAATCAGGTAAGGCTCAAAAACCGTCCAGGGATAATCCTGGAATTCGACCCGCCGCGCCCGGATGACATGGAAGTAGAAGATACTATCGGCAGGGTCTACATGCAGGACGGTTTGAAAGTCTACAAGTTGCCGGGTGATCTTCCCGAAGATGCCGATTATGAGACTATTGAGCCGGGAGGGATTAATCCCGATGGGACGGTGCAACAGTGGTATTATACGCGCACCTCTAACCCGGATGCCGAAACGATGCAGAACCGCAACCGCAAGCTGAGGGAAAAACGGGAAGCGGAAGGCTTTTATGACCGCTCCCGGCAATATATCCCTGTGCCAATGACCCCAGTCCGAAAACGGGGTAGGTTTGACCGGGAGTTGCTACGCTTCCGAAAAAGTGTGTGGTTTGGCCTTAAAGCCACAAGTCTTGTGAGTCTTGTGCTGCTGATAGGTTGGGGAATAAATTGGGGAATAACGCACTTGAGTGCCAGTGACCCAAAACAGGTTACGATAAACATGGCTGTGCTACCACAGGTAAGTTTCCAGTACACTCTGTCAGAGAGTCAGGTAACGAACCAGATAAAAGCCGTCAGTATGCCTTTGACCCTGGAAGCAAACGGAGAGGCCACTAGGACGGTGGAGTTACCGGATGTTAAAGCTAAGGGAACTGTGAGATTTCTCAATTCTCGGACTACCACGATTACCTTGCCTGCCGGGACGGTAATCGCCAGCGCGAACGGGATAAACTATAAGCTGGTACAGACCGTGACTGTGCCTGGTGCTAATTTTCAAGCTGCCAAAGTGATTTTTGTTGATGCAACAATTCAGGCTGACCAAGCTGGGCCGCAGGGCAACCTGCCGGGTGGAATTGGTGAGTTTGGTTTTGGCACATTAACCGTATCGGGTCTAGGCGCGGTCAGTGGTGGCACTAATCGTAACGTGAAAGTTGTCACGGCTGAGGATATTACCCGCCTCAAAACCAAGTTGCAAGGGCAGGCCAACGCGGAAGCAACCGTCAGCTTTGACCAGAAGCTCGCCGCAGACCAAAAACGCTGGGGAGTGGTGGAACTGGGGCAGCCAGAGTTTAGCATGCCAGAGCCAAACAGCGAACAGCCGTCCGGTCAATTCAAAGGCACGCTTACTCTCCAACTCAGCGCACTGAGCTACCACCCAGACGAACTACTCAAGTTGGTGATTGCACCGCCCTCCGTGTATGGCCTGCCATTGGAGTACGGCCCGGCCCTG
>Ga0209724_1000492_pt1 | contig 38146 bp, 32 predicted proteins | sample grotaG_FD_184143 | JGI IMG/M metagenome (GOLD analysis project Ga0209724, IMG submission 184143) | Glacier valley bacterial and archeal communities from Borup Fiord, Nunavut, Canada, to study Microbial Dark Matter (Phase II) -... | ecosystem: Environmental > Aquatic > Freshwater > Ice > Glacier ... | reverse complement strand
CACAACGGTAGTTCTAATCCTTCGCCGGGGAAAGCACGCACTTTTGAAGAACTGTTCTCCATACTGAAGTAGGTCTGCAATTGCTTAATATCATCCGGGAAATCATTCGTTGAGTTCATATTATTGCGCCTAAGTGCCATTGTTGTAGGCTGATCCGTTCCTGGTGCCCTGCCTAAACCAAGGTCAATTCTTCCGGGATAGATCGTTTCCAATGTTCCAAACTGTTCTGCAATGACCAATGGGCTGTGGTTCGGCAGCATGATTCCACCCGAACCAACGCGGATTGTATTTGTTTTTGAAGCAACATGTCCAATTAATACAGCGGTTGCCGAACTTGCGATATATTCGATATTGTGATGTTCTGCCATCCAGAACCGTTTGTATCCCAAAGATTCTGTGTGTTGAGCCACTTCTACAGTCCGGTCGATGGCGTTGTGCAGATTTCCTCCTTCGACAACTGTCGCCAATTCGAGGACGGATAAGGGTATTTTATTCATTGATGGTGTTTTTTTATGATGAGTTATTCTGAGTCAAAGACACGATTCATTGCATGCTTATCTATTTAAGCATGTAGAACAGATGACTCATCAATAAGGTTGTGGATTGGATCTTTGTACAAAAGCAGACTTCAACAAACGGTAAAGGCCGAAATCAGTTAAGCTTCCTTAAAATACTTAACACTTAAATTGTATGCAAATAATGAAAAAAGCCAGATAAATTACTTTCGTAACTATCTGGCTTTTAGTGTGGGAACTGATGGGTTCGAACCATCGACCCTCTGCTTGTAAGGCAGATGCTCTGAACCAACTGAGCTAAGCTCCCTTTTTACTTTTCACTTAACATTAACTGCTTCGTTCAAAAGTGTTGCAAAGATAGACCTTTTTTTATTCGCTCCAAATATTTCAAAGAAAAACATCCGTTTTTTTTCGGAAACGTTGATCTTGCCGGATTAAAATTCACAAAACGCTATTATTCAAGCCATACGGATCTTAAAATAGGTTGTGTTGGTTACCATAGCTCCACCAGACACAAATCAATGAAGAAAATGAAACTTTATTCCTCTTAATGTCGTAGCCGCTAATCATTAGTGGAGACCAGATACCACTCAAAAAAACGGGGCGAAACCAATAAGCCATATGAGTATTGAAGATTCTAAATTCAACAAAATGAAAACAAACAAAATTTTGGTCGGAGGAATTACCGGAGGCGTTGCATTATTTCTGTTGGGATGGGTGATTTATGGAATATTGTTAATGGATTATTCGACAGCCAACTACAATCAATGCATGAACAGACCAATGCAAGACATGATTTGGTGGTCGATGATTTTATCCAATCTTGCTTTGGGATTCCTGTTGGCAACAATATTTAGCTGGACCAACACAACGGGATTCATGGCTGGTGCAAAAACCGCAGGAATCATAGGACTTCTGCTATCTGCATCGATGGATTTCGGCTATTATTCAATGACTACGATGTATGCAAATCCAACCGTAATTATTGTTGACATTATTGCTTACACTGTTTACATGGCGATTGCCGGTTCCATTGTAGCCTGGGTAATGGGGATGGTAAAGGAATAAACACACCTACCAGACTGTCACAGATGCGCGGTTAAAGTATGGTAGAACGGTTGATAGACCAATGAAGAAGGAGCCGCAGAGCAGCGCAATATCTTCCCCATCTTCCTCCCTTTCGCCTACTCATCCACCAGCTTATCCAGGTACCGAACCTGCTGTTTTAAAACATCCCCGATTTCTTCCACACGGCACCCACAAATGACGCTGGTAATGAGGTGCGCATTGGGGTTTAGTGCAGCCTGTTGGAAGAATATTTCAAAAGTTACGTTTCCACTTATCCGTTCCTGCAGCTTCTTGTTATCGAAGCCGGTTAACCACGCTATTACCTGGTGCAATTCTTCTTCTGTTCTCCCTTTCTTCTCTCCTTATGCGAGATACATCGGATAGACCGAGGCGAAGGTCATTTTTGCGATACGCTGATTGTGTGTATTGGAATCGTTCATGCCTTGTATTTTAGCGATCATCTTTTTATGAAATCATCATCAGAAGCACAATATTTTTGACGATGTCCGGCAGGTTTTGCAGTTTTTCAAATTCTTTGATAAACTTCGTTGAAAGGAATTCTCTTTCTGTCTCCCCAAACTCCTTTATCATCTCTGATTCCGCAGGAAACTACCATATTGATTTCTGCACCAAATGGCAATTTCAGGATACTTTTCACTTTCCGACTGTCAAAACCTTCCATCGGACAAGTGTCATAACTTTCATTCGCCATAGCCAACATAAATGTTTGAGCCGCCAAAGCACAGGTTTTATGAACTACGACTCTCATGTCGTTTTCAGATACCTGGTAAGTGATTGTTCTGAAAATTCCAATAATGTTGACAATGATTTTTCGGACAATCCCTAAAATTCCTAAAAAGCGGGAATATAAAAATGGCATTACATACCTGTAGTACATTTTCCAGCTGTTGATTCTTTTCTCGCGCTTCGCTTCCGGGCTGTTTTTCAGAACATTTTGAGTTTCCAACTCAATCATTTTTCTGGCTCTTTTCCGGTACAAATCCTGCCTTGTTACGAAAACGACCATTTGTTGGGCAGTTGTCGCCGCTTCCTGACTTAAACAAGCGACTGCGAGTTTTTTAAGAATTTCCGGATTTGTGATTTGATAAAACTCCCAAAGTTGCATGTTGGAACTGTTGGGCGCTAAAGTTGCAAGTTCTATACAATGTTTAACTATTTCTGAATCAATCGGAAGGTCTTTGTAGCGTCTTACAGAACGTCTGTAATTTATTATTTCTTCTAAAGTCATTTTTATGTGGATTATCTGTTTCTGAATTTCTTTGTATCCGTTTTATCCTGTCATGGCATCAACGGATTTCTTATTGAGACTTTAAAATCGGATTGTACAGTTGTTCTCTTAAACTTGCGGACAATAACTCAATAGACGCAACCAGTGTTGCGCCTAATATTCAGCCTTACCTGCGATTAACTGCTAATTCAGCAACTCTGCAGGAATCACCTTAATCGGTTCGATTTCGAGTGTTTTGACGAACAACTCTCCACCTTCTGACTGTAGCTGGATTTTACCTTTTGCAAGTGGCAAAACTGCACCGTTTTCGATCTTGCCCGAATTGTAATTGATCATATTTACCTTGCCGTTTACAACATGAACGGAGGTGCGTCCCAGACAATATAAATCGATCACATTCCATTCGCCTTTGGGACTTTCGTAATCGGCACTTTTGGCAGCAATTGGGGCAGTTTGTCCTTGTCCAAATTTCGTCTTTTCGCCCGCTGGTGAATAGGTATATGTTTTGCCATCAGCACTTTTTACGGCAGGGATTTCAGCATAACTTTTGCCCATGCAATACGAATCGCCCATTTTACCGGTGCAAAGCTGAAGCTCGTGCGACGACATCCAAACATCAAGTCCGGCGCCAAAATCGCCGTAACTGTGGTACAGCAATCCCGAATTAAGTTGTTTGGTTATTTTATCACCCCATTTAAAAACCATACGGATGTGGTAGTTCTCGTACTCTTTCTGCGTGGCAATCGAGGCATTCACTTCGCCCGAAATACGTAAAACCGGGGCATCATCCAATTTCACAACGGTGAAGATTTTTAACGGATCGACATTCAGTCCGACAGGCACGCCGCCCTTTTCTTTCGGACCAATGTAGGTGTCCCAGCCTTTGAGGTTTTTACCATTCAACAACGATTTCATTCCTTTTTGAGAAAAGCCACTTGCTGCCAGGGACAATACGACACAAACCAACATTAATTTTTTCATAAAATTATTTTATAAATTAGATAACAAAAAGACTGCCCCAGAATCGGGGCAGTTCCAAAGTTTATATTTTAATAATTAACTATTTAATACCGAGTATTTCTTGCGCTTTTTCCAGGATCGTCGTGTCGTCGAGCAGAATGATTCCGCCTTGTGGCCCTTGTTCTATATGCATACCAACACTTGCCCCTTTTTCATAATGCGTACCTCCAAAATAATTCCTCACGGTTTCAACTTCAATGCCTAACTCCTGAGCTATCCGTTGCATTGAACCGTGAGGCAAATGATCTTTGATATCACGAAGCTCATTGAAGGTTATTTTTTTCGTCATGGTGAAAAGATTTAAAAAGTTAATAATTAATAGACAAATTTAAAGACGTTAATCAACTTGGACACGCCGAAAATTAACATTAAATTTTCAATATTGTAACTGAACTTTAACAACTTTTCGGTCAAAAACATGAAATTTAGGATTATTAACAATTCGGAATTTTCGCAGGAAGAACATACAATTGAAATTCAGATCATTAAAATTCCAACAGATCCATTTTTAGGCCTCAAACAGAAAGGTGTTATACAACAGGTTTTAAAATAGACGCGAATCGGAAGCCCGAAGACAAAAAGTGTGTACTCCTGAATTCTGGTACCCGCACCCCGATTTTTGCCCCCAGACTTCAGTCTTTCCTACTTCCTGCTTCGGCTACCTGATTTCCGGTTTGAAACGACTGGTTTCCGGTTATGAACGACCAGCTTGGGGGTTCCGGCTTTTGTCTTCCAGCCTGCATGGTTTGTTTTTTGCAGAATTTCGTAGGCTGTTTCCTGAATCATCTCCCGCAGTTTTAAATGATTGATCATGTTGTTAGCGCGGGTTGGGTAAATCCGGTTCGAAAAAAACAAGAAAAGGATCCCGGTTTCGGGATCTGCCCAGGCAAACGTTCCCGTAAAACCACTGTGTCCAAAACTGGCATCGCTGGCCATCGGTGCAGGATAAGCCTGTCCGATAGTTCTCAGGTTATTTCGCGGATAAGGCTTGTCGAAACCATAACCGCGCCGGTTATCCAATTTTTCGAAATGACGCCTTGTCCACTCTTTCATGGTGGCCTCCGAAATATAGCGATCACCACCATAGGAGCCGTAATTCAAATACATCTGCATCATCTTTGCCGCATCATTAATCGATCCGAACAAACCGGCATTACCCGATATTCCGCCAAGAACAGCGGCAGCTTCGTCATGCACAAATCCCTGCAATTGCTCCTTACGAAATGAATCATCAAATTCAGTTGGATCTATATTTTCGATGGGCTGATACAAATACGGTCTAAAAGTTAAAGATGAGGCTCCAAGTGGCCTGTAAAAACTATCTTTAAGGTACAATTCGTAATCTTTTTGACTTAACGACTCGATGATGCGCGGAAAGATGATAAATCCGAGATCCGAATACACGTAACGCTTTCGCTTCAGCAAGGCAGATTTTTTGATCGCTGCATAAACGGAATCACGAAAACTATTTAGGATATAGAGATCTTTACTTACCCTGAGCGAGTATTGGTCCGTTGAATCCTTTGAATAAAATCCCGGTTTATAATTCCCGCTTTTATCAAGCGTTTGCAACCAGAACGGGATTCCCGTTTTAAGACGTGCCTGGTGCGAAAGAACATCGGCCACAATAAGCCCCTGTTTATTACTCCCTTTCCAGTCGGGCCAGTAGTCGCTCATTTTCTGATTGACGGCCAGCTTTTTCTGATCGGTTAACAGCATTAAGGCTGGAACAGGAGCCATAATCTTGGTCAGCGAAGCAAAATCAAACAGATCATCTTGCTGCAAAGCCCTATCGCCATTATAAGTTTGGTGACCATACGATTCCTCGAAAATAACCTTTCCATTTTTCGCTAAAAAAACAGTACATCCCGGAAAAGCCTTTTCTTTTAATCCAATATTTACAAGTGAATCAATCTTTTTTTTTAGATACGTGGAATCGACACCCAACTCTTCAGGAAGTGTATATTTAAAGCGGTCGATCGGTAAAGTGACCAGCCCATCTCCCGTATGATACTTACCGTTTACATTCACCGGAAGTTTTCCCTTTGCTCCAAAAGCGCCAAATATTAATTGACCGGCCAGATCCTGCGATTCAGGACTCTCCTGGTAAGCAACAATCAGACCATTTGCATTTTCAATATCGTCGAAATAATTAAGTACATAGGGATTCCCAAAAACGACAAAAACAGATTTACAACCCGAAGCAACCTGCTTTACCACTTCCTGTTGATTGTCGGTGATCCGGTAATTCGACGACACGAAATTACCAAGGTTGTTTACTGCCGCAATCACCAGGTTATAATTCTTTAACTGAATCATCACCTTTTTAATCGCTGCATCATTGGCATCTTTAGAAATGAAAAAACGATCAGTATGCGTATATTTCGCAAGCGATTGCTGAAATCCGGTTACATTTCCACGACCAATACTTAAGGTCGCAATTTTCAAGGTATCAAGGCGCCGCAAAGGGAGAAGATTATTTGCGTTCTTTAGTACCGTCAGCGACTGCTGCGCCACATTCCGCAATGTCATCCGGTAAGCTGATTGGTTTAGATCTGTATATAGATTTTCAGACTTTACAGGAACGTATTTATTGAGCCCCGCCCACCTTTTAATCATCAGAATCTTTCGGCATTTGGCGTTGATTGCCTCAACAGATATCTGACCATCGGCGATTGCTTTTTTCACATTCCCGATGACTTTAGCGGGATTCAGGACAAATTCGAGCAAGTCATTACCTGCAATTAGAGCTTTTACCTCAGTACCATCGCTATCTTCAGGATCATCTGCACCTTCCATATTCATTGCATCGGTGACAACCAATCCTTCAAAACCATATTCACCAATCAGGAGATCCTGAATCATGGGTTTTGAAACGGTCGCCGCCGCACCACTACGATCCAATGCCGGAACACTTAGATGACCCGTCATGATCGCACCGATACCGTATTTGCCGGTATTCCGGAAGGGAACAAGCTCAACAGAATCAAGATGAGCACGGTTGCGGGAAATTACAGGAAGTGCATAATGTGAATCCTTTTGGGTATCTCCATGACCAGGGAAGTGTTTAAAGGTCGCCAAAACCCCTTGCGATTGCAAACCCAGACCATAGGCTACCGCCTTTTGCAAGACCAGTTTCGGGTTATCGCCATACGACCTGAAACCGATTACCGGGTTGAGCGGATTGCTGTTCACATCGGCTACTGGAGCAAAATTAATATGGATCCCCAACCGTTTACACTGTCGGCCAAGATCGGCTCCCAAATCATAAACCAATGAATCGTTGTAGATGGCTCCAATTGTAAAACCATAAGGGTATTTGATGCAGCTATCCAGGCGCATCGATAATCCGTATTCGGCATCAATAGCAACCAGAAGCGGTATTTTCGAGGACTTCTGAAGTTGATTGACCATATTGATATGGCGCCGCGGACCACCCTGCATCGCGATAATGCCACCGATCTTATTTTCGTTTACCATTTTGGCCAACTTCAAAAGATGCGCCTGTCCCTTCGAGGAATAGGCCGGCACCATAATCAGCTGACCTATTTTTTCTTCAATAGTGAGTGAATTGAAAACAGAATCAACCCAATGATCGGTTTCATACACAAGAAACGGGGGTCGAATTTTCGGTTGAGCGAACGACAATGAACTAAAAAAGGATAATATAATGATAGCTAATAACTTCTGCATTTGCTTTTTTTACTTGATGCATTCAAATTGAATTCGCTCAAAAATAGGGAAATCAACACAAAGCAGCGACCCAATTGGCTTTTATTAAAAAAACAAATATAAAGTTTCTGAATTCTTAATTCATATCAATACATTCGCGGTAAATTAGGGTACGGTTGAAATTTAAAACCGTCTTTAAACAAAAATCAGTTGACACTTTGACTTACAGACTTATTCAAAACTCAGTGAACGCAATCGCATTAAAAAACAAATTGTTTCATTTGGCACTGGTCATTTCGGTTCTGTGTCTTACCTTAACGGGTTACGCCGCAAAGAACCAGATCTTAACCGGAGCGGATCAGCCGGATCTCTATCTTTCGAAATTAAAAGGTAAAAAGTTAGCGCTGGTTGTCAATCAAACTTCAAGAATCGGTAACCAACACCTGGTTGACTTCCTGTTAGAAAAGAAATTAACGATTAAACGAATCTTCGCACCCGAGCATGGTTTCAGGGGTGAAGCAGGAGCCGGAGAATTGATTGATAACTCAAAAGACCGCGATACAGGAATTCCGATTATTTCCGTCTATGGAAAAAACAGAAAAGCAAGTAAAGAACAGCTTTCGGGCATCGATATCGTACTATTTGACATACAAGATGTTGGATGCAGATTTTATACCTACATCAGTACCTTGCATTATATGATGGAGGCTTGCGCTGAAAATAATATCACACTTCTTATTCTCGACCGTCCAAATCCAAATGGCGATTACTTCGATGGACCAATTCTTAAGCCCGCCTTCAAATCGTTTGTCGGAATGGACCCAATTCCTGTTGTACATGGTTGTACAATTGGCGAATTGGCACAGATGATCAACGGTGAAAAGTGGTTGGCAAATGGTATAAAAGTAAAACTCGAAATCATAAAAGTTGCGAATTACAACCATTCGACGAAATACGAACCGCCCGTAAGACCATCACCAAACCTTCCAAACTATTTATCAATCAGGCTATATCCGTCACTTTGCTTCTTTGAGGCTACGAGTGTTAGTGTCGGAAGAGGCACACAGTTCCCGTTTCAGGTCTTGGGTTATCCTGATCAGTCGTTCGGAACTTTCTCATTTACCCCACAAAGTCTGAAAGGGATGGAACTAAATCCACTTCAAAAAGATAAAAAATGCTTTGGCGATGATTTTCGTGAATTAAAAGAGGTACCAAAATTCACCTTGTCGTATTTTATTGACTGGCTTCATAAGTTTAAAAATAAAGATGAATTCCTGACCAGAAGTCAATGGTTTAACCAATTGATGGGAAATGACCAGGTTTTAAAGCTCATCCTCGAAGGCAAAGGGGAAGTTGAAATCCGGAAATCGTGGGAGAAAGAATTGGCAGACTATGGTGCAATTCGTCAGAAATATTTGTTGTATCCAGATTTTAATCAAGCAAAATGAATCCAGTTCTTGTCGCCATCCTGCTCGGAGGATATTTTTTAATGCTCATAATTATTGCTCATATCACGGGCAAATCGGCAACGACCGATTCGTTCTTTACTGCCAACCGAAAATCACCCTGGTTTGTGGTGGCATTCGGAATGATTGGAACGACTATATCAGGCGTTACATTTATTTCTGTCCCTGGTGAAGTCGGAAATTCAGCGAGTACCTATTTCCAGTTTATAATGGGTAATCTGGTCGGTTTCTGGATCGTTGCGCTCGTTCTTCTGCCAGTTTATTACAAACTCAACCTGATCTCCATTTATTCCTACCTCGAACAAAGGTTTGGATTTTATTCCTATAAATCGGGATCTTTCTTTTTCCTGCTCTCAAGAACCATAGGTGCTGCCTTTCGAATGTATTTAGTGGCTGAAGTACTGCAACTGGCTCTTTTCGATGCACTTGGTATTCCTTTTGCTTTAACAGTTCTGATCAGCATCTTCCTGATCTGGGTATATACCTACAGAGGCGGCGTTAAAACAATCATCTGGACAGACTCTCTACAAACCATCTTTCTGCTTTCAGCTGTGGTATTGACCATCTACTATATCTTTTCAAGTTTTGGATGGTCAGTTGGTGAAACGCTTCAAAAATTAAATGACCACCCGTATTCGAGAATCTTTGAATGGGATGTAAAGTCGGGCAAATACTTTTTCAAACAATTTATTGCAGGAATCTTTGTTACGATCGTCATGGTGGGCCTCGATCAGGACATGATGCAGAAGAACCTTACCTGCAAAAGTCTGAAGGAATCTCAAAAAAACATGCTCACCTTCAGTGCCATTTTTGTATTTGTCGTTGCAATGTTCCTGATGCTTGGCGTTTTACTTTACATTTTTGCCGATGTAAATGGAATTCAATTGCCACCAAAATCGGACTATCTGTTTCCATTGCTTGCGATGAACCATATGAACGTAATGATTGGAATCTTCTTTTTGCTCGGAATCACTGCAGCCAATTATGCAAGCGCCGATTCTGCTTTAACATCGCTTACGACAGCATTTTGTGTAGACTTTTTGGATATAAAAAATCGTCCCCAGGACCGGAAGCAAATACTATTGCGACGCACGCATGTCGGATTTTCGTTATTGCTGTTTCTTGTGATCATGATCTTCCGGATTATTAATGACCAAAGCGTTGTAGTTGCGGTTTTTAAAGCTGCCGGTTACACTTACGGACCTTTACTTGGCTTGTTTGCGTTCGGTTTGCTCACCAAAAAACACGTAAAAGACCGCTGGGTACCCCTTGTAACCCTTTGTTCACCCTTTATTGCATGGTTGACTGATGCTTATTCAGAGCAATTATTCAATGGCTATCAAATTGGCTTTGAGCTTATTATAATAAACGGAGGAATTACTTTTCTCGGATTACTTTTAATTCAAAAAAAAATTACGCTATCGTTAAAAAACGTTAAAGATTAATGATTATTTATTCTATCTTTGAAAAACTACATTAGGATAAAACTATTAATGCGTATAGAACATAAACGACAGGCCATCAAAAATGAAGCGCTTATTTTATATATTAATAATTTTGGGATTTGTTTCTCTTTTTCAGGCCTGTGAAAAAGAGAAAATGAACTCGTCCTCGAATGCAATCCTTCATTTTTCCTCAGATACAATCACTTTCGATACCCTTTTTACCACAATCGGTTCACCAACCAGGATCCTTCGGGCAATAAACAAAACGAACGAAAATGTTGTAATTTCATCAGTCAGACTTGCCGGAGGCAAACAGAGCGGCTTTCGTCTGAATGTAAACGGCGATGCTTCAAACGAAACTTACAATGTTCAGATTCCGGCGCAGGACAGTATTTTCATTTTTGTCGAGGCATTACTCGGGAAAAATGGACGAAACGCACCGTTGGTTACCGAAGATTCCATCATTTTCGTTATAAATAATATCGAACAAAAAGTACGGCTATTGGCATGGGGACAAGATTTCGTGATGATAAAAACGGATCATATTAAAACAGCGGTTTGGAACAAGGAACGTCCCTATTTGGTTTTCAACGAAGCGCTTGTCGACTCAGGACAGACGCTTACAATGGAACCAGGCACCACCGTTTATTTTCATAAAAACGCCGGATTACAAGTAAAAGGAACCTTAAAAGTCCTAGGATCATTCGAAGAACCGGTCGAATTTAAAGGCGATCGTCTTGAACCAGCATTCAATGATACACCCGATCAATGGAACGGAATCATTCTATTTTCAGGAAGTCATAATAACAGAATCAATTACGCAAAAATTAAAAATGCAAATATTGGTTTGCAGGTGGGAACCATTGAGCACAGTGGGTATGCATCTTTAGAGCTGTCCAATACCCGGATCGAAAATATGAGTTGGTCGGGAATCTGGGCAATGAAATCAAAAATCCTTGCTTACAACTGCATCATTTCAAACGTAAGATATTACAATACTGCACTTTTGCTGGGTGGTGACTACCAATTCTACCACACAACCTTTGCCAACTATTACAACCAGTTATCCTCGGGAATGAGGACTACCGAAACTTTGGTCGTATCAAATTACCTTGTTGATAACAAGAGTGGTACAAGATATGTCGGCGATTTAAAAGAGGCCACCTTCGGAAATTGTATCATTACAGGCAACCGCGTGAACGAACTATCCATCTCCATGGATAAGCAAGGCGTGGCGAACTACCTCTTCGACAGATCGCTAATTCAGATTTCGGATACGTTTAAACTTGTTGAATCCAACCGTTTTGTTGACATTATCCGAAATGTAAATCCACGATTTAAGAACCCTTACAAAGGAAATTTTGAATTGGATACCTTATCGATTGTCAAGGATTACGGAAAAGCCAGCTATGCCAAATCGTATCCGCTTGATCTGAAATACGACAGCAGAATAAGCGATGACGGGCCCGATCTTGGGGCATTTGAACGAATCGAAAAAAAGAACGGAACTAAAAAGTAGTTCATGAAAGGAATTCTGAAATGGATTCTTATTCTCGCAGCAGTATATACCGGACCTAATTTGCCGCTCGCTGCGCAAACCAGGTACAATGTTGTGTTCTACAATGTTGAAAATCTATTCGATACCAGAGATGATTCATTGACAGCTGATGAGGAATTTACTCCGCTGAACGAAAGGCATTGGACCAGGGAACGTTTTGACGATAAAATCAAAATGATTTACAAAGCACTGATCTCAGCTGGCAATGGCCAATTTCCTGATATCATTGGTCTTGCAGAAGTTGAAAATCTTTGGGTACTTGAACAACTGACCAGCAAAACACCCTTAAGCAAAGTTCCGTATGGAATAATCCATAAAGATTCTCCCGATCCGCGCGGAATTGATGTTGCATTACTTTATCGCAAAGACCGCATAAAACCTATCGACTACGAGCATATTCCAGTTTCAGCTGAAGGAAAATACAGGTTCAAATCTCGCGATATTCTTCATTTCACCGCCGAATTGGGAACAGAACAAATCCATTTCTTTGTAAATCACTGGCCTTCGAGAAGCGGCGGATATATCGAGACAAGGGAAAAGCGAGACATAACAGCCCGAATTTTAAGAAAATGTATTGATTCATTGCTGGTTAAAAATCCTTCGCCAAATATCCTGCTAATGGGAGATTTCAACGCCACTCCAAAAGAAAAATGTTTTACCAACCTACTCAAAGCACTTCCTTATCCCGGAAATAATAATCCATCCTGTTTAATTAATCTTTCGACACTTTGGACGAAACGCGCCGATGGAACCATCAGGAACGGAGGCCAGTGGGAGGTTTTCGATCAAATGATCTGTTCTGCCAATATGGTATCAAACAAAGCGTTAAAAATAGAAATGGATCAAAGCGGTATTTGCAATTTCGATTTCTTATTGGAACCAGACCCAACTTATCTTGGTAAAAAACCTTTCAGAACCTATCTCGGACCAAAGTACCACGGAGGAACAAGTGACCACCTTCCTGTAAAAGTCTGCATTTCCGAAAAGCAGTAAGGGCATTTCAACGCTCAATTTTAACCTCAAAATCGTCAAATCTTACCAATTTTTCATTTCTTCTGAATGTTTATCCTTACTATTTTGTAGTATAGATTCCTGATTTTCTAATACATATCCTGCAAACGCATTTTTATTGCAATCGATGATTAAACCTCCGTGTGATATTCCCATCAAAGAACTGAATTAAATAAAGAAGCAGAATGAAAAAAGTATCAATATTTATAATCCTCCTAACAGCAATCGTTATTCAATTAAGTGCTCAGGCACCTCCTCTGATTGGTGGCGTAACAAAGAACAACCCAGGCGAAGAATCGACACTCAAAAACCTAACAATCAAAGGTAAAATTGTTGAAGCAACCAATCATACACCCATGGAATTTGCCAGTATCGCCATTTATTCGGCAGCTGACAGTTCAATTGCAGGCGGAGTTATGAGTACATCTACCGGGGCTTTTGAGGTTAAAAAACTCAAACCGGGGAAATACTATCTCCAGGCCAATTTCATCGGCTTCGAAAAAACCACCATATCAGATATTGTTTTAAAAGCCAACGTTTCTACAAAAGATGTGGGACAAATTGAATTATCCGTTGCGACGCAACAAGTTGGTCAGGCCACAGTCACAGCTCAAAAAGCCCGTGTTGAATTTAAGATCGATCGTCGGGTAGTGAATGTCAGCCAGGATCTTACTGCAACCGGAGGTTCTGCCGTTGAGGTTCTTGAAAATACACCTTCTGTACAAACAGACTTTGATGGAAACATTACACTTAGAGGCAGTTCTGCTTTCACGGTTTTGATCGACGGCAAACCAAGTGTTTTACAAGGAAGTGATGCATTGCGTCAAATTCCCGCAACCAATATCGAGAACATCGAAATTATCACCAATCCTTCTGCCAAATACGATCCCGATGGTTCATCAGGAATCATCAATGTAGTAATGAAGAAAAACCTGAAGGATTCTTTCAGCGGATTAGTCAATATGACCGCAGGATTAAATGATCGATATCGTGGTGACATGAACTTGAATTACCGTACCGGCAAATGGAATTTATTATTGGGAGCAGACTTCACTGATATGCCACATAAAGGAACCCGAATTATGAATCAGGAAATTTATACTGCCGACACCATTACAACCAGAAATACAACAGGCGACGGAGATATGAACCATAAAGGGAAAGGTGTAAAAGGGGGTTTCGATTATACCATTAATAACAAAACTTCATTTGGAATGACTGGTTCAATTGGTACACATGGTAATGAAAATATCAATATCGGAAAGCTACATATATACGACAACATGGGAACACCCGATACATATATTTACCAGGACGAAAGTTCAATCAGGGATGGAAATTACTGGAGCAGTGATCTGAATTTTCAACACAAATTTGATAAAAAAGGCGAGGAACTTCAGGCATTATTCTATATATCAGGAGGTAATGGTGATGATACCGGATATCAGATAAGAGACACAACTGACGTAAACTGGATAAAAATTAATCCTAACTCTGTAAATATCAGATCGACAGAAGCATCAAAAGAAGAAGAGTACAGGGCAAAAATCGACTATACATTGCCTTTGAATGAAAAAGATAAATTCGAAGCAGGTTATCAGGCCCGGATTGAGAAGGAGAATGAGATATTAACTTTTGATGAATCGAAAGACAGAATCCTTTGGACAGAGAACAAAACATATAGTAGTGATTTCAATTACTTAAGTAATATTCATTCTTTATATACAACCTTTTCGCATGAAGGTGAAGGATTCTCATATCAGATTGGTCTGCGTGGTGAATATAGTGACCGAAAAATTGAGAGCATAAAATCTCCTTTGGCACACAAATTAAATAAAGTGGACTATTTTCCAACTCTCCATTTCTCCCAGAAACTAAAGAATGATTTTGAGTTCCAGGCCAGTTACAGTCGTCGGCTAAACCGTCCGCGCGCAAATGATCTTGAACCTTTTACATCGTTCATGGATCCATATAACCGCGGAGAAGGTAATCCTGATCTTTTACCGGAATACACTGGTTCGTACGACCTCACCATTTTAAAAAGACTGGATAAATCATTTGTTTCGCTTGAAGGATATTACAGAAACACCAAAGATTTAATAACCAGGATTCAAACTTTAGGAACGGATGGTATTACTTACCACTCAATGGCGAACGTGAATGATGACTACTCACTTGGCGCAGAATTAATGGCTAATATTGAAGTAAAACCCGGATTCAGAATTATTGGTAGCGCTACGCTTTATAACTATTGGCTCAAAGGCACCCTCAATGGTGCAAGTGTCGACCAGAGCAGTACTAATTTCGATTCCCGCTTAAATCTGGATATGAAGCTGGCCAAAAACACACGGTTACAATTAACCGGAATTTATCGTGGAGCAACAGCTTCTGCTCAGGGAACACGCGACCCAATGCTATTTGCCAATGCAGCAATAAAACAAGATTTCTTTAAAAACAAACTTACTGCAACCTTACAAATGCAGGACATTTTTGCTTCGATGAAATTTGCAGGTACAACCTACGGTGAAGGATTCCGTACTGCATTTAAGTTTCAACGCGAACCACGGGTAATCCAACTAACCCTAAGTTATAAGCTTAATAATTTCAAGGTTAGTGAATCACGAAATGAACAATCTGGTCAAGGTAATGAAGGAGGCAATGGAGTAGAATTCTAATCCATCCTTTACATATATAACAAACCCTCTCCTGTTTGACAGATGAGAGGGTTTGTTGCATAACTACATTTAGTTGAATTAGAAGTCAATTTGTTTAACCTTTCGGCTTATGCTTACGTTAAATTTCTGTTAATAAGCGTTAAATTGCCAGCAAAACACACGGACCATATTTATTTAAAATCAGTTAACAGGAATTAAAACAATTGTTCAGGAAAAATAGGTTCTTCCAATTACCAATGATACAATTTATTAAACGACAGAATAATCGCTGAATGATCGATCAACTGACAGATAACAAAATGAGTTTAAAATTTGCGAGTATCAACCAGAACCAATATCTTTAGCTGTCAATTACAAACCATCAAACTTTATAAGATTAATACATTACCATGAAAGAGAACAACAAAGTTTCAAGAAGAGGGTTTTTAGGTACGAGCGCGGCAGCAGCTGCTGCAATCACCATTCTTCCCTCAAACACAATTGCAGGTCTGGGTCACCGGGCACCAAGCGATAAATTGAATATTGCCGCAGTAGGTATTGGCGGTATGGGACATGGAAATTTAAAGAACCTTAAATCGGAAAACATCATTGGTTTATGCGATGTAGACTGGAAGTACGCAGACAACTGCTTTAAAGAATTTCCGGAAGCTAAGAAGTACAAAGACTGGAGAGTAATGTACGATGAACTGGGAAAATCAATCGACGGAGTTTTGGTTGCAACTGCTGACCATACCCATGCGATTATTGCTTCTCATGCCATCACAATGGGCAAAGCTGTATATTGCCAAAAACCACTTACGCACACTGTTTATGAGTCCCGTTTATTAACCAAATTGGCTGCAAAATACGATGTTGCAACTCAAATGGGTAATCAGGGTTCATCTGCCGAAGGTGTTAATCTTACCTGCGAATGGCTTGCTAATGGTGCCATTGGCGAAGTTACCAAAGTAGAAGCTTTTACAGACCGTCCTATCTGGCCACAAGGTTTAAATACACCTAAAGAAACACCAGAAGTTCCAAGTACATTGGATTGGGATTTATTTACAGGTCCTGCAAAGGTGATTCCTTACAACCCACTTTATCACCCATGGAACTGGCGCGGATGGTGGGCTTACGGTACAGGTGCATTAGGCGATATGGCTTGTCATATTCTTCACCCCGTATTTGTTGGTCTTGAATTAGGCTATCCAATCAAAGCACAGGGTAACTCAACTTTATTATTACAGGATTGCGCTCCAACAGCACAGGCTGTTAAATTGACATTCCCTGCCAGAACGCCAAAAAAGAACATGAAAATCAAACTTCCACAGGTTGAAGTATCCTGGTTCGACGGTGGTATTAAACCAATGCTTCCTGCTATGTGGCCAGCTGGAAAGAATCCAAACGATCAGGGCGGTTGCGTCTTCTTCCATGGTACAAAAGGTATTTTGGTTTGCGGATGTTATGGCGTTAATCCATGGATTTTACGTCCTGATGGCAAGGTTGAAAAACCTGAAGCTCCAAAATTCCGTCGTCGCGTGACCCTTTCACACGAAATGGATTGGGTTCGTGCAGCGAAAGAATCTCCTAAATCACGTGTGATGACTGCATCCGATTTCAGTTTGTCAGGACCATTCAACGAAATGGTTGTGATGGGTGTTTTGGCTGTACGTCTTTCAACACTTAATAAAGAATTGAACTGGGACGGACCAAATATGAAATTTACCAACATCACCGATGCAGAACAAATCAAGATCGTTGTTGAAGATAAATTCAGTATTCATGATGGACATCCAACATTCGACAAAGTATACACTGATGCAGTTCCGGCGCCTAAATTCGCTGCTGAACTGATTAAACACACTTACCGCGCACCTTGGACATTGCCCAATATGCCAGCGTAATTGTTGCAGAATAAAATTAGAAAGGGCGGAATGATTTCCGCCCTTTTTTATTGCATGTTTTCAGATCTCTTCTTTCGAATAATCGTAATCTTCTCAAGGCCCTTTCCAATGTCCTTCTTCGTGTAAGAAATAACCGACGCATCATTTGTATCGAATTCGAACTGATCTCCAAAGGATTGTCCGTTCATCATAAAAGGAGGCATTGGTGGTGGAGGCGGAGGTGGCGGAGGCGGAGCAAGAAGCTCATTATCTTCCATGTCGCCTAAAGAAATAACATCACCATTTTCACCCACGCGAATAATTTTCCGCATGTGTTTCGTCATGCCGGAATCGCCCTGCTGAATCATCACATCGAATTGTTCATCTTCAGGCAAATTAGCTCCTCCACGATTCGTATATTTCATACGCTTACCCGGATGATGGATAAGGACATTCATGCTTCCTGAATCATTCCTTTCAATACCAAGCTTAGTCAACATAGAATCAACTTTCCAGTTGATCATTTTCTCATCAGGAAGATTAAACGTCGTATCGATTCTTGTCTCCTTTCCATCCTTTTTCACAATAACCTTCACTTTTTGCTCCTTTTTCTGAGGCCCATCACCTGCCAATGGCGCCTCAACAGAAGGATAAAAAGTAAAAGATGAGGCACTCAGCAACATCGCCAATAAAGCAATGCCGAACGCCATCCTGTTTCTCCAACTTAATACGCTTTTCATCTCGATTAATTTTAAATGTAAATTACTTCTCAATCATAAATATGGCTCAAAATTAGATGGTTTATGAACCAATTCCGGTTAAGGTTCTGTAAAAAAGTGTTAAGGGAAAGTTAAAGTTGAAAACAGGGTTAAATTATTGTCTATATTTGGGTTATCAAACGAGTTCTGATGAAGCAGGGCGCGTTCCAAAAGGCAATATAAATACATAAATAGATACAGGTGAATAAGCGCATCATCATCGGTTTAGTGTTTCTAATGGGAATATCGCTGCTCGGAATTGTAGCGGTTCAATTCTATTGGTTTAACAACTCGGTGAAAGTTAGAAACGAACTATTCGACCGGTCGGTTAATGAAGCTTTGAACATGGCCGTCCGTCGCCTCGAAACCGGTCACGATCTGCGCATCATTCGGAATATTGTAGCAGGCGATTCGATAAAATGGGACGATGGCATACCGCCACCTCCGCCGCCACCAGCTTTTGAGGACATTGATGTAATGATAAAAAAAGACACCGTTAAAGGGAGAATCAGTGTTATAACATCTAAATCGCGGAAATTAAAATCGGAATTTCCTGAAATAGGGAATAATATGGCAAAGAAAATTGAGCAGATTGAGGAATTATCGAAACAAATCACCTACGAATATAGAGGGTGGGAAACAGGCAGGCATATTGATGAAAAGCTATTAAAAGATCTTATCAAAGAAGAATTGGTTGACAAAGCCATTCCGATCGATTTCAGTTTCACAATCGATTCGAAAGACAGTATAAATAAAGCAACAGCTAAAACTGCTGATTTCAGGAGGTGGTATAAAGTGAACCTTTTCCCGAATGATGTGTTTCGAAAGAATCTTGAATTAGCGCTCTATTTTCCCGACAGAAATCTTTTTATCGGTCGTACCACTACCCTGCTGCTCGGACTTTCTGTCGCGTTTACGTTGATTATCTTCCTCACTTTTTTACTAAGCATTATTCTGATTATCAAGCAGAAGAAAATTTCGGAAATGAAGTCCGACTTCATCAATAACATGACGCATGAGTTTAAAACCCCGATTGCAACCATCTCTATTGCAGCCGATTCAATTGCGGATGAGAAGGTGATCAGTAATGAAGAAAAAGTCCGTTTTTTCGCAGGGATGATAAAGAAAGAGAACATTCGGATGAACGAACAGGTTGAACGTATCCTGCAAATTGCACGGCTGGACAGGAAAGAATTCGAATTCAACTTCCAGGCAGTGAATGTCCATGAGCTGATCGAAGAGGCCATCATAGGAATTGCATTGCAGGTTGAGAAAAAAGGCGGTAAAATTGTCAGGCATCTCGACGCAATCAATCCCGTCGTGATGACAGATCCTATTCATTTTACAGGATTGCTTTACAATCTATTAGATAATGCGAATAAATACTCTCCCGACACACCATTCATTACTGTTTCAACGACTAATTGCCCAAAAGGCATCTACTTATCAGTTGAAGACAAAGGCATTGGAATGAGCAAAGCTGTACAAACCAGAATCTTCGATAAATTTTATCGTCTTACATCCGGAAATATTCACAATGTAAAGGGCTTTGGTCTTGGATTAAGTTACGTAAAAGCGATACTGGAAGCCAATAATGGGAGCATTAAAGTATATAGCGAACCGGGAAAAGGAAGCAAGTTTGTTGTTTTCGTTCCATTTTTAATTAACAAACGATGAGCCTCAAAAAATCTCTCTTTTTCGTTGAAGACGATCTCAGTTTTGGAGCCGTCTTAAAATCCTATCTCGAAATCTGTCATTTTTCTGTCACCTGGCTCGATGATGGAAAACATGCAGTAAGTGCATTTAAAGAAGGAACTTACGATTTATGTTTGCTCGATGTAATGCTTCCGCACGTTGATGGTTTTTCGATTGGACGTGAGATCCGGGCGATCGATCCCAATATTCCAATGATCTACCTGACAGCAAAATCGCTGAAAGAAGACATCATTACGGGCTACCGGTTGGGTGCTGACGATTATATCATCAAACCATTCGATGCAGATGTACTCCTTTACAAAATTGCAGTGGTACTCAAAAGAACCGATGGACCAAATAGTTCTGCCAACCAGTTATTTCAAATCGGGAAATATATTTTTGATCCTCACCTACGCGAAATAAAGCTTGAAGGAACAAAGCAATTACTAAGTCCCAAAGAGTCAGCGCTGCTCAAATTACTCTGTGAGCATAAAAACGAATTGCTTTCGCGCGAAATCGCACTAAAACGGATCTGGGGTGATGATGGTTATTTCACAACTCGCAGCATGGATGTGTTCATTACCAAACTAAGGAAATACCTTAAAGATGACCCGACAATTGAAATCCGGAACATTCACGGAAGCGGGTTTATTATGACGCATGGCATTTTATAACTGCGAAACTGCATTCGGCAAGACAATTTGATGTTATTCCCGTGTATCCTTGAATGTCTCAAATATTCTAACAAAAATATCATCAATCATTTTGATATATACGTCTTTTGAAATGCTTTTCTGATAAAAATTGTGTATCTTAGCTTCATATTTTAAGTTGTAGGATTTTGTATTTTTTTCCTTTATTACTAAACTTATTTTGAAAAAATATGGAAACAACTGACAGAGAACTTTTAATAGAAGCATTAAATGATTGTGCTAAAGCAGATGGATGGGCTAATCTTGCTGAAGTTGGAGTTGACCTTCGATTAAAAGGTGTTAAATACGGTAAATTATCGAAATTCATCCAGAATTATTCTGATACCGTAGAAACAAAAATTGATGACTTAAGGCAACCTCCGGTTGTATATGCCCGATTAATACAAGACTTTTAAAGAATTGAACAATTCTTTAAAAAAAGCCCGTCCCTGATTTAGAAACGGGCTTTAATCTGCATATTAATTCGTTGACTTGTCTTGTATTGCGGCAATTGTCTTCGACTTGGCTGCACTTCCGGCAGATGAACCGAAGTAGTAGCTGTAGATTTGAGTAAGTGTGGCACTCAGAACACCAAGGATATAAAGAATGATATCTTTTTTATCGCCTCCTATGAGCTGTGGCGAAAAGATAAGTATATAAAAGAGACCTAAGGTCAATACCACAGTTCCCAAAGCAAGAAACGATGCAACATTTTTACCCAGTTTAGTAGCATTGTCGCTGGTTTGAATCTGCGTTTCACGTTGCCGGGCACTACTGATATCGTCCAGGAACATCTTCTGCTCTTCGTTGGTGAGCTTTTTCATATCCAGCTGGAATTGAATTTCCGATTTGCGGAGTTCGTTTTCCTGCTGCATTTTTTCTTCTTTTGTCGTAATGACATTGTCGAGCACTTTGCCAACTGAATCGACAATTGAACCGGCTCCGCCGGAAAAAAGATTTGTTATAAATGACATAGCTGCTAGTATTTAGTTTTCACCCAATGCCCGACGAACCCAACCGTAGAAATATTTCTGGCTGGTAGGTCGTTTCTTTACAATGCTAACGTAGCGCGCAATTTTAGCCACTGTAAATGCAGCTATAAAATGCTCCGGATCGAACTTGTTAATTGCCTCAATTGTTTGTGGCCCAATAACACCGTCGGCTTCAGTCTGAATTACCAACTGAGCCAATGATACACTTGTTCCAACTCCTGCATTGACGCCAAAATCGAAGATCGATTCGGCAACCTGCTGATTGGTAATGTTATCCCCATTCATTTTGTCCCAGAAATTAACCCGGTAGAAGTCGACTACATTTTGTTGAAGATCAACATCTTTGTCTAAGTTAGCCGGAAATCCGGTCTGTCGCTTCAGGATGTCTATTTTTATCCAGCCATCCCATTTGCTGAAAATCTTACGCGCAACACCTTTATAGGTTTCGCCTCCCGGATCATCCGGATCGTTGCCATAACCACCTTCATGGGCTATAACCAACTGAAAAGCTTTGGTGAACTCTGCCATAAAAATTGTTTTTTACGTGGATAAGAATGTTTATTTTTTAGCCAGAAAAATCAACGAATCAGTCTTTCAACGGATTGTTTACTAATAGCTTTTAATCCATACGTCAATTGTATTGAAATGTTACAACCCTTCCTGCTATTCAACCAAATACACGACGAGAAAAATGACCCGTCCGGTATTTTTAATAACCCATTCTCTTTTTTTAATGGATTATATTTATCTCGCTTTAGGAAGCGAAAAGAATTTTTTTTCAATTAATTTTTTTGTAGCTTTGTTCAAAGCTATCATCTGGAGTTCCCGGCGAAAGGAGTGCCCTAAGGAGCAATGCAAGTTGTTTCTAATGTACAGTGTGGTTTACCGTCACAAAAATCCGTACGGGTTTGAAGGGGGTGATCCCGTTCTTAAGGGAACTTCTTTTTTTGTTTTATACTAAATTAGCAGTTTCCCACCTTTTCGCTTTCCGTATTTGGCTTTTTATATCTGCAGTTATTTTGGAAAAATAAGCATCGGCTATATCCGCATTATTGAATTCTGCGCCTAATAATTCTGCTGATTGAAGATGCGCTGATTGCATTTTAGCGTCTTGAAATTTGCAATGCATTAAATTCGAATGCTTTAAATCAGCTGATATCAGATTTGCCTCATTCATTTTTGATTTTTCGAATATTGCTTTCTGTAATCTTGCCTCCTGCAAATTGGCTCCTGTTAAATTGGCACCGAAGAAATTGGTTTTATAACCCCTCATTCTTTTCAGTTTTGTATTGCTTAAATCTGCAAATTTCAAACTTGAAAATGCGAGATCAACCCCTTCCAAATTTAATCCTGACAGGTCAATTGCATCTAATTTGAGTCCTGTCAGTTTAATTTTAAGCGCATTTATTGGATTCTCTTTTAAATAAACTCTAAATGCCTTTTCAAAGCTAATGACTAAAAATTTGTTTGTTGTTTCATCTAAGTTATGTTTGAGATAGGCGACGCAAATTAGTAAAATTCGATAGTGATAAGCCTTGTAATCATCTTCTAAATAGCTGATTAATGATAATGCAACACCCGCTCTTAAAGATGTATTTTCCGATCCAAGGTTTGCTACAATCGAACTGAAATTCTCCTGAAGCCGATTGTTTTTCTCTTCTATTTTAAGATTTAATTCTTTTTGCTGTTGTTTGGTTGTTGTTTCCTTTTGCAGTTTTTGTTCTTCCGTAAATTTGAGAAATGTGAAAATAGCCCCTGCGATCGCGAATATAATTGTAAATGCACCACTACTTTCTGATAAGTATTTAAAAAAATTGCCACTGTTATTTTTTTTGATTGAATTAATCTCTTCCCTAAGTTTTAATACTTCTGTTTTGATTTTTTGCAAAGAATAGTAACTGGCACTATCCACTTTAGCCTGAAAGATAGTATCTGTTTTATTTGCCGAATATATTTCAATTGATAAAAAAGAAAATAGGCATAATAAAATAAGTTTTTTCATCTTGAATTTTATTTATTAAAATATTTCCGACTATTTTTATTCGCTTTGGAACTGTTAATGAGGTAACGGGATCAGTTAATCAAAGTTACAATTTTTTAAATGTTTTATTAATATTTTTATAATTTTCAATATAATAGCAGAAGCCTTGATCTTTCAGAAAATTGAAAAGATCAAGGCCCCTTTATTAAAAAATATAGTTGTCTACTTTTTAAATGCTATTTTTAAAGTAACTACCTGCCATTCTGGTAATTTCGAAGGTTTGGTGATTACAAGTGCATCGGCTTCCTGCTTCCAGCTCAATTTTTCTTTACTGCCCAATATTTGAATCGAAGCGATCGCTTTATCGTTTAGCTTGGATTTTTTACCCAACGAATTGATTTTGAAATCACCTGTTGGTGCATTCATGCAAAAGGCATACAATGTTTCACCTTTGGTAGTAAACCGGATATCGGATGCTTCATATGGTCTGACATCTTTTACGCCTCCAAATTGCCCTTTGGCCTGGTTCTTTAGCGTAGAAGGTCCTTCACCATAAATTTTCCATGGACGTGTTCCATAAATACCTTCTTCATTTGCGGGTGTCCATTTTCCAATTTCATCCAAAATATTAAGAACATCGGGTTCAAGGTCTCCTTCTGGAGTCTGAACAACGTTTAACAAGAGATTGCCGTTTTTACTTACAATGTCAATCAACATCTGTATTACCTGAGTTCCAGTCATGTATTTCTGACCCGTGCGATAATACCAGTCACCAATTGAAGTGTCAGTTTGCCAGGGGTAAGGTGAGATTGAGTCCAGTGCTCCACGCTCTACATCCTGCACCCAACGGCCATTTGATGCATGTTTGCAGGTATAAACTGGCTCAAGCTTTCCACCGTTTTTCGCTTTGTCCTGGTTGTAGTAATGAGCAAGCATTGTTCTGCCGACTTCTCCAAAAGGGAGTTCGCTGTCCGAATAAAGAAGATCGGGTTTGTAATTATCAATCAGTTCGGTAATACAAGCCAACCAGTTTTTTTGATTGTCAGCATTGTTTGTCAGCCATGCTTTGTCATCGGACGTAGTTTTGGGGTGATAAAGTTCTTCAAACGCAGGATTTGTTCCATCGTAAGGAACTCCGGCCATCGCGCCCGATTTATCGGCGCCACGGCTTGTTTGGAACCACGTGTAACTGGCACCCAAATGTTCGGAAACACCAAAACGTAATCCTTCTTTTTTTGCAGCTTTCTGCCAAAGACCTACCACATCTTTCTTCGGACCCATGTTTACCGAATTCCATGAATGAATTTTGGAGTTCCAAAGGAAGAAATTATCGTGATGGGTAGCCATGCTTACAAAGTATTTGGCACCGACCTTTTTATAAAGTGCCATCAGTTGTTCCGGATTCCAGCGCTCGACTTTCCACAACGGAATAATGTCTTTGTATCCGAATTTCGAAGGATGGCCGTAGTTCGCTACGTGATATTTGTAATCGGAACTTCCTTCTTCGTACATCTTTTTTGCATACCAGTCACCTTGACGCGGAACAGCCTGCGGTCCCCAATGTGCCCAGATTCCAAACTTCGCATCGCGAAACCATTCGGGATATTGGTACTGTTTAAATGACTCGTCGGTTGGTTTGAACGTTTGTGCAAACAACTGACTTGCCGAAAGGACGCTGATTGCGAATGCCAAAAGCGTCAGACTAATTAATTTACTGGTGTTTTTCTTCATGTTAACGGATGTTTTATTGGTTCTTAATCGTTGATTTTATTTCGTTAATTCAATATTTGTTTCCGGGTTTTTTGCGAGAATAATTTGCGCCAACGGCCGATCGAATTCAAGTTTTGCAACGAGCACTGTATTGGACATTTCATTCACCGGAAGATTTCTCAAACGCAGATAGGGTTGTTGTGATGCATGATCGCTGGGACATAAATTAACGGCACAATCAATTGTTTTTCCAGTATTTAGCAAAGTCGCTTTTGACGGCAGCACATTGATTGGCTTTAATTTTAATCCATTTCCCACCGGTAGTTTATTCATATGAATGTAAAGTGTACTTTCACGTTTGGTAACCAGCACACCCGGTGCGTTTACAAATTCAGAATCGGTTTGCACCTTATGAAACGATTCATTAACAGACGCTTTCCATTTTCCAATCCGTTGAAGGATAGTTGCTGCTTCGGTTGGTATATCGCCTTCGCCGGTAGGTCCCACGTTGAGTAAGTAATTGGCATCGCTTGCAAGGTAACGGTCGATGCTGCTGATCAGGTGCCGGTCGGTGTAATAGTCTTCGTCTTTCTTGTAACCCCAGCTTTCCATACCTACCGATTGGCAAGCCTCGACCGGTTTGTCAAATCCTTTCGCTTCGGCAGCACCACTGTCATAATCCCGTTCGGGAGTTCCAAAATCACCATCATCAAAACCTCGGTTGTTAATCACCGCTTTGGGCTGAAGCTTTCGGATCATCGCATTAAGAGAAAGATCTTTATAAACGGGAACATTCATATCCCACCAGATTCCATGAATTTCTCCATAGTTTGTGCAAAGTTCCCGCACCTGTTCTTTCAGAAAATTCATGTATTTATCCCAGTCGGGTGTGTCATTGGGTTGAGGTGGAAGTTCATGGTGACGTCCTAAATTGGGATAATTGGGTTGATTCCAGTCTGCTATTGAATAGTAGAGACAAAGTGGTATCTTCCGTTTATGACAGGCATCCGACAACATTCCGACAATGTCCTTCTTATAAGGAGTATTCATTGTATTGAAAGCGGTTTGTTTTGTATCCCACAAACAAAATCCGTCGTGATGTTTAGTGGTTAGTGTGATATATTTCATGCCAGATTCTTCCATCAAATCGAGCCATTCTTCAGGATTGAATTTCTTTGGGTTCCATTGTTCAGCCAGCTTCACATACTCAGCTCTTGGCACTCTTGCGCGCCATTGGTGTTGCTCGTGCCATCCTGGAATGGAATACAAACCCCAATGTACAAACATTCCATAACGTGTCTCAAAAAACCAGTCGCGACCATCACCAAAGCGGGGGATGCTATTCCCCATTTTATTTTGACTGGATGAAGATAAGTTTTCCTTTGCAAAAGGATTTGCTTCTGCTCCATATGCAAAAAGAGACGTTGCTGCAATTGTGGCTCCTGATTTTAAAAGGGTTCTACGTTTCATTTTTTTATATTTGGCTTTAATGAATCATTTAATCAATGTGCACCTGGCTGTTGCCAGGTGCTTTTCTTAAAACCGTACCAAAATCTTCATCACTCGTCCAGGGTTGGCAGCCCATGAAGCAACTGCATCTGCTGCATCTTCAGGTTCGATAACCTGGGTGACCATTTCGTCAATAGGAAAAGTTCCTCGTTTAAGGTAATTGATGACTGCTTCAAAATCGGATGGTGTCGCATTGCGTGAACCCAAAATGTCGATCTCTTTCTGTACCCAAAGTTTGGTTGCAAAACTGACATCATTCTTTGCGTATCCGATACAAACCACGCGGGCTGCAAAAGCGGCCTCTTCCAAAGCTGATTGGTAGGTAATAGGATTGCCAGCAGCTTCAATAATCACATCCGGTCCGTGTCCATTTGTGATCTTCAATAAAGCTTCGTGCAAATTGGCGGTTTTCGAATTGATTACATGGGTTGCCCCAATCTTGCGTGCGAGTTCGAGTTTCTGATCATCAATATCAACAGCAATGACAGTGGCGCCACGCAAGGCAGCACGGATAATTGCACCTGAACCAATCATTCCACAACCAAATATCATCACGGTATCGATGTCTGTAACACGTCCACGATCAATGGCATGAAAACCGACCGTCAGCGGTTCAACCATCGCGAGTTCTTTTGCCGAAAGCTGATCATCGGAAATCAATTTCTGCCATGGGACAGTGATAAATTCCTGCATCGCACCATCTCGTTGAACACCCAGTGTCTGATTATAACGACATGCATTAAAGCGCCCTTTCCTGCAAGATGAACATTGACCACAATTGGTATACGGAACAACGGTAACAGCCTGTCCTGTTTTGAAATTTTCAGGCACTTCCTCCCCAATTGAGTCAATGACAGCCGAAATCTCGTGTCCGGGAACGCGCGGGTATTCTACCATGGGATTTTTTCCAAGAAAGGTACTCAGGTCGGAACCACAAAATCCGACATAGTTAATTTTCAGCAGTACTTCGCCTTTACCTGCTTTTGGCGCAGGACGGTCGACTACCTGTATATTTTCTGGCGTAATAATTTGAATTGCTTTCATTGCTATTTATTTGATATTTAATATTTTATTTTTTGCTGCTGGCAGTTAGCTTCTTGCGACTGGCAAAACATTTATATTTTTAATTGGTATATTCTTACAGCATTCCCTCCCATAATCTTTGCTTTTTCTGACTCAGATAGTTGAGATATGCTTTTCAGCAACAGTTCCATCCAGTTTTTATAAGAAGTGGCGACAAGACAAACCGGCCAGTCGGAACCAAACAGCAATCTGGCCGGACCAAAAGCTTCCAATATCACCTCAAAATAGGGATGGAGCTGCGAAGGTGTCCATTCCTGATAATCGGCTTCGGTAACCATTCCTGAAATCTTGCAATTAACATTTTCACGTTTTGCAAGTTCCATTATATTCTCTTTCCAGGGAGACAATACCTTCCTGCCAATTAAAGGTTTTGCAATGTGATCGAGCACAAAAACCTGATTGGGATGCTGATCCACAAACCGGATTGTATTGGGCAATTGTCGTTCAACAATCAGAATATCATATACAAGTGAATATTTTTTGAGTAATGAAATGCCACGGTTAAAGTCTTTCCGAAGAATAAATTCAGGATCAGGTTCTCCCTGAATCACATGACGCACACCTTTTAGTGCTTTTTCGCCGGCATATTTTTCGAGATAAACCTCCATATCATCCTGAATTAATGGCAACCAGCCCACAACTCCTTTTATAAAATCATTTTGTTGCGCCATGCCTATTAACCAGTCTGTCTCTTCAACCGATTGCCTTGCCTGAACTGAAATTACACCATCAACTCCGGCTTCCTGGATAGTTGTTTTAAGATTTTCAGGAAGGAAATCTTTGCGGATAACCTTCATTGAATCATCAATCCAATCGTATTCAATTGGATCGTATTTCCAAAAATGATGGTGCGAGTCGATGATCATGGCAGGTAACTGAATTGTTCGTGAATGATTCCCTGCCGTTTCAGTTCGATCCAGAATTGTGCCGGTAATTCAGTATTTAAAAGATCGACATTGCGGTTAATGCGCGAGGGTTTGCTCGGATTCAGTGCAATCGCGCTTATTTGCGGCATTGCAAAGGCAAACTTCAGGCACGCATCGCCCGGAAGAATTTTGAATTCTTCGCAAATTGCATAAAACTTTTCGCGCCATGCCAGTAGTTTTTGATCTTCAACTGATTGCGGGTTTATTTTCCGGTAATCGAAAAAGTCACCGCCGGTTAAGAAACCGCCATTGAATATGGCTGAGTCGATAATGCCAACACCTTCGTTGTGAATCTTCTCAATAAAAGTGACAATCTCGGGTGGATGGTGATAGATGGTCAGTTTATTGGCAAACATCACCCAGTCGAACTTCACATGATCGTATAATTCCCTGATCGTAAGCCAATCCTTTGCCCCGATTCCAACTGCTTTTACTTCACCCTTTTCCTTTAATTCGAACAGCGCCTTGTAAGCGCCTATAATATCGTTCACCCTTTTCTCGCGATCGGTCGAATCAATTGCGGCAAACAGGTATTCGTCGGGATCGTGAACCGATACTACCTGAGGTTTATAATAACCGCCCAGTAATTCGCACCCTTGTTCCCAACACTCCAGAATTTCGGAATAGCTGATCTTCTGAACCGCATCGTATTTCAGGTTGACCCATGCTCCGGGTTCAAAGGTTGGTTCATCGGTTGCGAGTGGTATCCGGTACCAGCCCAGTTTGTTACTGATGATGATGTCATCTTTATCAATTCCCAGTTCTTTTAACCCTTTGCCAATTACTTCGAGCGCAAGACCTGCACCATATTTTCCGGCGGTATCAATCATCGGTGCAGACGTAGAAACATTAAACCATTTTTTCATGATTTCAAGTTTCGTTTCGGCTGGCAACTCTTGGTATAAGTTTCCCATAAAGCTTGTCCCATAAATGATTGGTGGAACAGATAATCCTGTATTCCCCAATCTCTTCAAATCTTTTATATTTCTCATTTCAAATATCCGATCAGATTTTGAATTCATACTTTAATTATCACGTTTACAGAAGTATTTTAACAAATATATGAATTTTATATCGTCGTAATTCGGCCGATAATGGGTAAGCTTTCCGCAAAGGTTTGCGCAAAGCATTGCGGAGGAATAAAATGTTTTATAACATGAATGTCTGAGTGCGGGTGAGAGGGCGAGACGAGTAGAACATGATTGAAGAGAATCCAAATTATTGACTAATTTCGGATGATATTAAGGAAATGAAAATGGCTTCCTTTAACAATTTTTCAAAGTATGGTCAAACGGAGGATTTCACTTAAAGATATAGCGAAAGAGCTTGGGGTTTCAATCTCAACGGTTTCAAGGGGACTCAGAGATCATCCCGACATTAGCAATGAAATGATTGTCAGGATAAAGGAGCTGGCCGGATTGCGGAATTATTCGCCAAATCCGATGGCGATGGGATTATTAAAGCAACGAACCCAAATGATTGGTGTAATAGTGCCTGATTTGGTTACCCATTTTTTCTCTTCTGTCATTTCTGGCATAGAAGAGGTTGCAAAAGAGAAAGGGTACTTTGTAATTGTTTCCCCATCCAACGAATCCTATCTCAAGGAGAAAGAAAATATAGGCAATTTAATGAAGGCGAGAGTGGAAGGATTTATTGTCTGCCTTTCGCAGGAGACAACCGATTATTCTCATTTTGAACAGATTATTGAAGCGGAGATCCCATTGGTGTTTTTCGATCGGGTGTGTCTAAAAGAGTTGGTTCCAACAGTCACCGCCGACAGTTTTGAAGCAGCACGTGGAATAACACACCATTTCTTTGAGAACAGTGCACGCCGGATTGCATATATTTCAGGACCTGATCACCTTAATATTTCAGACGAACGAAGAATGGGATATTTGCAGGGCTTAACTGATTGCAGACTTGAATTTTGTCCCGAATATCTCGAAAAGTGTGACCTGAGTCCAATATCTGCAGCTAATGCAACCTTGCGACTTTTAACACTTCCAATACCACCTGATGCCATCTTTGGTATTAACGACACGGTTGTTTTTGCTGCAATGAAAGAGATCAGAAAATTCGGTCTGTCTGTACCGAAGGATATTTTACTCGTTGGATTTACGGATGAGTTTCATGCGACTGTTGTGCATCCAATGTTAACATCCGTGATGCATCCTACGAATGAAATGGGAAAGGTAGCTGCCAACCTCTTTTTTGAATTGACTGAAAATATGGGGCTCCCTCCGAAATCAGTTGAACTGAAAACGAAACTTGTAATCAGGGAATCGTCGGTAAGAAAATAGATTTCATAAAAAAAGCCGCTAAGTAAGCGGCTTTTTTTATGAAATCTATTTTTGGTTAATAGAATTTTGAGCGTTTGTCAACGACTTTTGCATTTTCACGTAATGCTTCGAATGCAACCATATTGGCACGATAGTTAATCGACGCAGCTAATCTTTTCTTATCTGCTTTTATGTCCTGATCGGTACCTAAAGTAACGCTGGTTGCCTTCACAACATAAACTCCACTGGTTCCGGCAACTGGTTTTGAAACCTGATTCGCTTCGAGCGCTGTTGCAGCACCTGCAATAGCTGGTTCGAAACCGATACCAGGAATGGAGGCAGATTCAAAATTGATATTTTGAGCTTCACCAACAGTAACTCCAAGGCTGGAAGCCAACTGAGCGAGATCAGATTTGCCCGACATTTTTTCGATCAGTTGTTGAGCTTTCTTTTCCTTTTTAACTTCAGTTTCGATACGAGGTTTTACTTCGCTAAAGGTGGAAATTCCTTTTACTTGTTCACCAGTCATTGTTGCAACAACAAACTGATCGCCAAGTTCGAATATTGGGGTTCCTTCAGTACTTAAAATAAGCGAACCCGTTTTTGCTTTGTAAGCGGCGCGGATCAATGTGCGTGAATTTTCCAATCCTGCAATATCCTTATCGTTCTCGCGAACATTTGCAATGCGTTTATTTAATCCTTGTGCAACAATAGCTGCATTGAATTTTTTTGCATCCTGATTTTCGCTTGCAAATTTCGAAGCGGCAGTATAAGTTGCCTGATAAGTCTGGCTGCTTGGTTCGATAACACGATTAATAACCGCCAACTGAACATTAGGTGCAGTTTTACCACGGTTGGTTACCTCAAGCAGGTGAATTCCAAATTGCGTTTTAACAATTTGAAGATCATTAACTTTTCCGAAGAAAGCTGCATCTTCAAATGGTTTTACCGTCATTCCGCGACGCATCCAACCCAGACTTCCGCCGTTGGCTGCTGATCCGTCTTCAGATTTTGCACGGGCAACATCTTCAAATTTCTGACCTTTTACTACAATCAGGTTTTTAATGCTGTCGATTGTTGCGGTTGCCTTTACCAATTCTGCCTGCGAATTGACCTTAATTAATATATGACGGGCTTCAATAGAATCGGGTAGTTCTTCAAATTTTTGAATTTTAGCCAATTTCCAGCTTTGGCCATCCTTGTAAGGTCCATAGATGTCTCCGATTTTGCCTGCAAATACAAATGCGCCAAGTTCAGGAGAAAGCTCACTCTGTTTAAAGTAAGACGCATCAAAAGGAACATCGGAATTGATATTTACAAATGCGGCAGGATCTTCAACTGTTGCAAATTCTGATTTGATATCGTTTGACCATTTAATCAACTTATCTTCATCTGCTTTGGATGCTACAACCGGAAACGAAACGTACTCAATGTTACGGTTGTTTTCCTGCTTGTAGTTTTCCTTGTTCTTTTCGTAATAAGCTTTAAGTTCTTCTTCTGTTGCCTTTACATCAGTGTCAGGAACGGAAGAAAATGGTTTTGCAACAAACTGAATGTTCGCCTGATGATTACGGCCTTTAAGGTCGCTTTTGGCTTCGTCGCTTGTTACATAAATCCCTTTTGCCAGAAGATTGTTATATTTTGAAAAAGAACGTTCTTCGATAATTTGATTTTCAATAAAAAGCCAATAAGCGCGTTCCTTCCCGGTGCTATTTGATTGTTGGTATTTTAAAAACTGGATTAGCTGTCCACGGTTCAATGTCCCAGTGTTAGGATCACGGAAAATACTTTGAATAATGGCATGAGGATTCTTTCCCTGAACCATGTCAAAAAGTTCGGACGAACAGACACCGATTCCCAATTCTTCGTAGATATCTTTCATCGTGAGATTTCTCACCATGTTTTGCCAGGTCTGTTCCTTGATCTGCTCAGAGGTCTGCGCATCAAGCGAAGTTTTGCCTGAATTCATTTTGTAAATTTCTTCCAACTCACTCACTTTGGATTGAAATTCGGGGTACGTGATCACTTTCCCGTCTACTTCTGCCAATTCCATTGCCTTTCCACGCGTGAGTGAACTTGTTGACTTAAACAAGTCACCGAGAATAAATGCTGCGAGCGCCACTCCAATAAATATTGCAATTGCAATTCCGGCTCGGTTCCTGATTTTCTGTAATGTTGCCATCGATATTTGGTTACTTAAAAATTACTTTTACTTTTAGTTTATGAGGGTACGAATATAGTAAAATTCAACTTTGAATTACGGCGGATTGATGATTATTAAATACTACCTGCTATTTTCATCTCAACAAGCTCAATTCTTGTTTTTGAACAGCGCAATATTTTAAATTCATATTTCCCAATTAACAAAATGGCGTTAACTTTTGGGAAACTGGGATGGTGATAAAGCAGGTATCCTGCCAGTGTTTCATAACTGTTATCCTCTTGAAGATTAGTATTATATGTTTCATTTATTTCGTCTACTCCAAGTCGTCCTGAAAGGATAAAGTGATTCTCTTTCACCTTTTTTGAAATATTATTTGGCGTATCATGTTCATCTTCAATTTCTCCAAATATTTCCTCCAGAATGTCTTCAGTCGTGATCATACCAGCAATTCCTCCAAATTCATCTACGACAAGGGCCGTACTTTTATGCTCACGAAGGAGTTTGGCAAGCAGTTTATTGGCTTCCATGGTTTCCGGAACAAATGAAACTTTCCGGAGGCAGGCCTCGATATTTTGAGGATTATTGAACAGATCAGAAGAATGGGCATACCCAACGATGTTATCGCTTTTCTCTTTAAAAACTAAAATCTTTGAATAACCGGTATCGATGAATTTTTGCTTCAACGGTTCGATTCCAGCGTTTATTTCAATAAGTTCAATCTCCGGACGTGGAACCATGCAGTCGCGAATTTTAATTTTCGAGAAATCAAGCGCATTTCTGAAAAGCTTAATTTCGTTGTCAAAATCGTGCTGACTTGTTCCCTGGAAATCTTCCATTTCACCCAGAAAATGATCTAAATCGGTCTTCCCAAATACGCGTTGTTCCTGTTTAGGCCCAATTTCGGCATGCAACAAATATTTAAGCAGAAATTTGGAAATGCTGAGCGATATCCGTGTGATGGGATAAAATAAGTAATAGAAAAATGCTGCCGGAACAGATAACAAGTTGAGTGCCTGATTATTTTTAAACTTAAATATCGTTTTGGGCAAAAATTCGGCTACGATAAGAATAATCAGTGTTGAAATAATCGTTTGTGACAAAAGCCGCAACGTTTCGTTTATTGCATAGTCTGCCATCAGGTTGTCGAGTATACTTGCAAATGCCAAACTATAAACCACGAGGGCGATATTATTGCCAACCAACATGGTAGCGATAAATTGTCCGGGCGTTTGAAGGAACTTAGTGATAATTTGAGCGTGGATGAGATTTTTACTTTTATCGAGCTCTAACCTCAGTTTATCAGACGAAACAAAAGCGATCTCCATGCCTGAAAAGAAGGCAGAAGCGATTAAAGTTACCGTTATGATTATCAGTTCGTTCATTGTTTTTTATCCGGCATTATTTATCCTCAACATAAATTTGGCCCTTGGTTTTTTTAAACGTCCACTTCGTCATTTGCGTATCCGACTCAAAACCTCCCGAGCCGTTAATTATATCATCGCCTTTTTTGATGCTGACGAATTTGTCTGTGTAGATCTTTTCTTCTTTAATGAGATAGATTAACTCCTCAGAGCGCAGTGTATCACCTTTATTATTCACCATCACGACGTTTCCGGTAGCCAGCCATTTTTGTTCAATTTCGAAGTTTTTACCGTAATTGGCTGACAATTCAGAAATGATTTTTTTGTTCGCATCAAATTGTTGAAGATGGAAACCTTCAGGAAACTCTGTATACGGTTCCTTTTCCTGTTCATATTTTAACAACCTGGGCGTCTTCAGAAAATACCTGACAACTCCTGAGTCGGTATAGAATGTTTGAAAATCAGTTGCTTCTATGGTTGGCGGTTTTTTTACACTGATCAAATCCGTCGGAAGATCAGAGGCAACTTTTGAGCTACATGATAAAATGAGCATTGTCGCCCCCAATGAGAGGACGACAATGCTTAAATTTTTAAAACACTCTATTTTTCCGAATAAACTATCGAAGACGTACTGTCGTACTTTCATTAATCCAACCTCCTACTTTAAAAGTGCTACCGGCTTTCAGATTTTCAAAAAATGCATCTTCCTTATTTGGAAAATACTGTGAGTAAGTTGCAATTTCCTTGTTTGCTTCAGCAGCAACTTCAGGATCAACGGCCTTTGCCTTGATGAACTGATCAACGGCTAAACAAAAAACAAGTCGTTGTTGGATATCAGATTCTCCGATCGATTTAGAAGAAGCAGCATAAACCTTTCCGATCAGGATATATGGTTTTCCCCATTCCGGATTCAAACTAATTGCCTGACGCGCATAGTCTCGTACCCTGGAATAATTTTTTTGCGTATAAATAACCTGCGCTAATTCGTAGCAATAATTTGCTTTTTCGTATTTATCTTTCTCCGAACTAATTGCTTCTTCATAGTATTCGATGGCTTTTGCCGCGTTACTTCTTTTCAGAAAAAGGCGTGCCATTGAAAATGCCGATTGTGATGTAGGCTCCATTTTATAAAGCTTTTCGGCCACATCTGCGTAAAGCTTACTGTCTGAGCAGTCTTCACGGTTCAACATGTAGTTGATTTTCTTTAAAGTAGCAAGATCATCCGGTTTCTTTTCAAACTCAGCCTGGTAAAGAGGTATAAGGATTTCGCAAGTAACGGCTCCTGATTCAACAAATGCCCTGTTGATTCCTGCTTTTGCTTTCTGGTAGTTGTCATCATCTGGTTTTGCCACCAGATTTTCTTCTACGATGGCGATGGTTTTATCATAAACGGCCATCACTTTGTCAGCTTTGAAATCGCCGGTTTTGAATAACAAGGCTGTTGCGCGATTCAATAGCAGAAGAACAGCAGCTTCCGATTCCTTTCCTTGTTTTTCTACTGAAGTTTCGAGCCATTTAAATGCATTATTGTAGATCACCTTTTTCTGCTCATCGGTCATCTGTTCTGCGCTTGCCAGCTTGTATTTCAAGTAGATGGTAGCTTTACGGCCAAGATTGTATCCTTCGTTTCCAAAGTTCTGAATTCTTTTATCGTAAATCTCCATAATTTTATTCAGCAAAGCTTCTTTTTCTGTTTCCTGAGCCTTGGTGAGCATATCTTCATAGATTTTAATCCCTTGAATATAAACGTTTTCAGAAGACTTTGGAAATTTAGTATATTCAATTGTCCAGGGTGCTAAAGCCGATTTGTAATCGTCTTGTTTATAAAACTGATCAAAGACAGATGCTGCTTCGATGTACTCTTTTACCCCTGCCTGAACTAATTGCGCTCTTGAGCGAAGATCGACATCACCTGTTGTTGCCGTTGTAGTTGTAGCAACAGCTGCAGTGCCAGACTCGGCTGCTTTCTTTCCAAAATCGATCACATTGCTGGTATTTCCTTCGATATCAACTTTTTCTTCACGATCGGGGAAAACGAATTTAATATACTTGGATTTTGAATCTACTTTTATCTCGTATTTTCCATCAAAGCTTGTGAAATAAGGGGATCCACTCAACCGGTGAGCTGAAACATTTACACCAGAAGCAGGTTTTCCATCTACATTGTATACGGTGCCTTTAATAGTTCTTGGCTGAGCCATGACTCCAGCAACTCCGACAATAAATATCAGAATTACTACCATAAACGATTTGTACTTACTCTTCATTACAATTTATATTTAATTTTCAATCAAATTTTCTTTTAATAAACCACCTGTCATGTAAAAGCAGGTGAAGTGTAAATTTAGCATACGACTCTTTAATCAGATTATTATCCGTGGTACCTAAACGTCCGAGTTCTGCGGATAAATTCAACGACGAAAGTGCCCGGCTAAATGGTATTCCTAATCCAAACGTAACTCCATAACCATTAATCGGTTGTCCGTTAATGGTTAAATATGATTTTTCGTAGAAACAACCTGCCCTGTATTGTATTCTGGAGATATAGCTTCTGATTGAATAAGCATCTGGAGTGATCTCGAAGCCGGAGGAGTAACGGGTACTATTGGTCATATTCTGACCTTGAGCTGAATTTCCCAAGAAAGTTACATCACTCCATTTTTGATGATAGACATCTGCACCAAAAACAATTTTATTTTTGTAGGAATAGGAGAAGCCTGCGCCAAAGCTTAGCGGAAGAATTAATCCGTTGTTAGTCCTTTTGTCGGGAGTAATAGTGTCAATAATCGGAGTGTAACTTGTTGAACCTCTAAAAAGAGCTCGCTCTTCATGTACAACGTATTTAGATGACATGTTTTGTTTCGGTTCGAAAACGGCACCTAAAGTCCATTCGTTTTTATTTTTGGTTTTCCAGGTATATTGTAATCCTGCGGTTAAGCCAAAATTGTTCACTGTCAATTTGTTTTCCAATAGGTAGTCGTATGTGGCAGCATCGTAAGGGAAATTCAAATAATAGCTATCAGACAATGTACCAAATAGGTACCATGCATTTATCCCGACAGAAAGATTCTTCCCGATTTTAAAAGCGTTCCCTAAAAAGGCTTTCGAGAGTGTACCTGTGCCAGTGATGGTGGTTGATGTGAAGCCGTTTGTTGATTCTTTGGTAGCCACAATATTATAACCTTTTTCGGATAAAGGCATGAGTCCAAATGCTGTTGCCCACCATTTTTTGATCGGAAATGAAAATGCCAGGTAATTAAAATTCACATCATTACCTCCATTTTTCTTATCTGCCGACTCATAATTAGTATGTTTGGAACTGACCCCGAATTCCATCAGAAAGGTCATGGTATCAATAGCCGTATACGATGCGGGATTTCCTGTGTTTATCTGAAATCCATAGCGGGTTCCAATCCCAATTCCGCCCATTGCTTCGCTACGACCCAGCGAGTTTC
>Ga0209724_1000491_pt1 | contig 38151 bp, 29 predicted proteins | sample grotaG_FD_184143 | JGI IMG/M metagenome (GOLD analysis project Ga0209724, IMG submission 184143) | Glacier valley bacterial and archeal communities from Borup Fiord, Nunavut, Canada, to study Microbial Dark Matter (Phase II) -... | ecosystem: Environmental > Aquatic > Freshwater > Ice > Glacier ... | reverse complement strand
TCTTCAGGCTTGCTCAGGTTGAGCATAACATTGAGCGTGCTCAGATCAACCGCCGGATGCAGCAAGTTGACCACAAAATTAGCAACGATGATCAGCGTAAAATTGTGCGAGAAGGCTAGTGTGAACGGAAACATCCAGGTACCCAGGGTGGCTGCGCGCAGTACCCAGGTATAGCTGCGTTTGCGCAGAACCGCTTCCCACAGGATCAAGCCAAACACGACGCCGAGCGTACCCGCCGCTGTATTCAAGCTGATCATGCCGTCGGTGACTTTCAAGGTGCCCGTATAATAAATCACGAACAGCGGACCTGAAAGTTGCAAGCCAAGCTGATACACGAACGAGTTGACCAAGATGTTGATCATCGGACGTGACAGTTTGATCGGCGGCACTACCAATTTCGTGACAGGACGTGCGACGACGACCGCATCCGGCACTTGCAGACGCATCAGAAAGAACTGGCTGCCCATCGCAATGATCACGCCTACCAGATACAACACCTGATAATTCATCGGAAAACTGGCCGTATCCAACCAGCGTCCGGCGAACGTCAGGGCAACTACGATCGCCAGCGACCAGATAATCGCGCGCCGTGAAAATACGAAGGCGCGGCGCTGTGCCGGAATCAAATCCGCCAGCATTGCGTTGAAGCCATTGGTAAAGAAAGCGTTGGGCACATTCAGGATGATCAGCCACAACACCAACAGCACCGCCGCCACATTCAGCGGCACGAATAACGGTAAGGCTACGACTACCAGATAGCCCAGGCGCATGAACAGCAAACTGTTGATCATCCACGCTTTGCGATGTATTTTGCGTTCAAGGTAGCGCGCCGATGGGATGCTCGTCAAGGCGACTACCAACGCGGGTGCTGCACTCAGGATGCCGACGAGTGCGGTCGATGCACCCAACCGCACGACGAACAATGCGTTATAGGTAATGATCGCGCCGAGCGTTGCTGCGAACAATATTTCAAAGTACAGGTTGCGAATGTTCGCTTCAACGATGCTGCCAGGCTGTTGGCCGAAAGCGCGTGCTCTCAGCGTATTGATGAGCAAAAACATAAAAAGTGGCTGCCGTTTGGTGTTATTGAACTGCTGTTGTCGAGTATAACGCGCGGAGTCAGCAAGGGGTGCGCTGTCAGGTGCGCGTAGTTCAAGAAGCCCATGATCAAGTTATAATATTGACCGTGGCAAAGCAGCGGGCGAAATACATCATGATCGAAGTGCGCGGGCGGATCACCGAATTGGGAACACTGGAAGTCACGCTCCCGATAGGCGTGCCAGCCGGTGATGTGACGGTACGTATTGAGGTAGATGCAGATACCGAGCGACCCTACAAAAGATTGGTTGAATCATTATTGGCTGATCCGTCCACTGAGCCGTGGGGTGACTTGCATGATGATCAAGATGTAGGTGACTATATTCACCAGATGCGGCGCGCATCAAGTTTGAATTTAGATGAAACTGATAGCAATCTGTGATACCTGCTATTGTGGATACGAACATTCTAGTTGAAATTTATCGAAGGCGTCAAACTGCACTAATTTGGTTAGCTGAACAGCCTCGACTCGGTGTAGGGGTTATTTCATGGTTTGAATTCGTAGGAAATGCGCGTGGCAAGGCGGGGCAAGCCAAATGCCTGGAAATAGTACGGGAATTCGAGTTGTATACGCTTACGGATGCAGATCAACGTTGGGCAATGGATAGGCTATTGGAACTCCAGTTTAGTCACGGGACCAGTTTCAAAGACAGTTTAATTGCGTCGGTTGCTTACCGACTACAAATACCTATTTATACGCAAAACGTCAAAGATTTTGTGCCATTATTAGGCACGGCACAGGTAATCAAACCCTATTGATCACTCACCCAAACGTCAGATTTGCCAGCAGCGGATACCAGCCGTAAGCGTCGAACGTCAAACCGCCGATCCGCGCACTGGCAGCGCTCACGATCACGGTATCGCTGATCGGTAAGACGAGCGCCTGATCCATCACTTTTTGCTGCGCTTGCGTGTATAAATCGCCGCGCTTGATCGGATCGATGATGGACGATGCTTGCGTGAACAAACCGTCCAGATCGGTATCGACGTAATGAGTCCAATTCGGTGTGCTGCCACTGCCATAAAAGTGGCTGAGCATATCGGCATCGATGCCCGAATCGTCTGCCGCGATCAAGTTGTAATCGCCTGCTTTCTGGGCGTTGATCAACGTTGCATAATTGGCAACCTGCCGCAATTCAACGTCGATCCCGATTTCGCGCCACTGCTGTTGAATCTGCTGCGCAATCTGGGGATGGTTGTCTTGCGGCGGAACGACCATCACCAGATGAATTGACTGACCATTACGACTCAGCGTTTTATCGCCCGTGACAAGACTGTAACCTTCGCTGCCGAGCAGTTGCAGCGCCTTTGCTGCATCGAACGGATAGATCGGTTGGCTCGTTTTGAGCGCGTATGGCGTCGTAGCACTGAGCGGTGCATTCGCGACGGGCGAGAACTGCTGATAGATCGAGTCCACGATGGCCGCGCGATTAGTGGCAACGATCAGCGCTTGCCGAATATCGAGCTTATCGGTAGGCGGTTGACTCACATTGAAAAAGAATTGCAGCGGTGTTCCGGCGATCGGCTCTGGATATAATTTAAGGCTGCTGTTACCTGCTAATAGTCCGGCGTCGGTGGGCGGCAGCGCGTCTATAATTTGCGCCTCGCCTGCTGATAGTGCCGGAGCGCGCGTGGCGGCGTTGGCATAGAACCGAAACGTCACTTGATCGACCGCGTGATCGGTGGGCACGTGATAAAACGCCGGACCCCACTTGTAAGCCGGGTTGCGTCGCAAAGTCAGATGATCGCCGGGGATATACTCGACCATCTCGAAGGGGCCAGTGCCGACCTGATGAAACTGATAGCGGCTGGCGTCGTAAGTATCCAGCGCGGTAGGGCTGGCAATGCCCAGATAAAATTGGCACAATCCATCCAGCAGCGGCGCATAGGGTTGGCGCAGCACAAGCTGAATGGTGTACGCATCAACAATCGTGTAGTGATCGTAGGAGCCAAGCAAAAACACGGCTTTTTGCGACCGCAAATCAGCGTTGGTGATGCGATCCAGAGTGTGAGCGACTGCCTGCGCATTGAAAGGCGTGCCATCGTGGAACTTGACATCGGTGCGCAGCTTGAACGTGTATGTCAGGCCATCCGGCGCGACTTCGGTTTGTGTGGCTAACCCCGGCACGAACTGGCGCGTTTGCGGATCGCGATACAGCAGCGTATCGTACACCGATCGCAGCACCATTCCCATTTGCGGCGATGCGTTGATGTACGGATCAAAACCGCTCGGCATGAGCGATAGGCCGTATGCGATCGGGTTTTTGGTGGGATTCGGGTCGGCTGGCTGGCGCCTCAGAAGCATTCCCGCCAACGCCACTGTCACGCATAGAAACAGCACAACGGGCAAGCAGCCGATCAGCACAATAACACGGCGTGGTTTTATTCGCACAGCGATTCCTCAGCGATTCGTTAACAGGCAGGCTCACCACTATAGCGCCAATAGCGCGCTGGCCAAAATTGCCCTGATTTTTGCGCTTGCGTGTCCTGTAAGAAAACAGTTTTGTGGGTAAAATGAACTTGTAAATCATGTACATTTTTTGTTGCCGACTGAGGGTTGCCGACTACCCATATGGCAAATTCAGCGAAAGTGTACGCAAAACCTACTTATATTCGGCATGATAATAAGCTAGAGGCCAACAAAAGAGCCGGTCGGTCGTCCAACATCCGCACTCACAGCGTAATCCCGATTGCCATGGTTTTTATGAAGTCAGGAACAGCCTATGTACCACAATCGCATTTCCCAAGTGCAAGCAGCACGCGAAGCACCCGTCCGCCCCAAAAAAACCAGCCCGACTCCGCACCAGCGACGACCATCAACTTGAATGCCGATCAAAGCAAGCTCCTCCATTTGCAGAACACACAAGGTAACGCGGCGGTCGTTCACTTGCTCAGGCAGCGTTCCGCGACAGCAGGCCCGCCGAACGATCCGACACAAGCGCTTCCAACCAATTTAAGCAGTCCTTTACAAACGCTATTCGGGGACGATGCTCGCCGCGCACAGATTCATACGGGCGCACAGGCAGATGAAATTGCTCGCGCTGCCGACTCTGAAGCGACAAGTGTTGGCGATCATATTTACTTTCGGACGAGCGCCTACCGTCCGGGAACGGCCAAGGGCAATGCAATGATTGCGCGGCAAATGACGCATGTTGCGCAGCGCCAAAGCAGCCGCAAGGCGTCCGATGCACAGCAGCAGGAAGCGGAGGAAATGGGCGATCTGGTCGGCACTATGGGCGCAAACCCGACGCAGACGCTTGAGCCAGCCGCCGACGGTCAATTAACGCCCGCACAGCATGGCGTGATTCAGCGTTCGGAGCGTTCACGGCGGGTCGGCGGGATTGTCGTCTCAAAAGCGCTGTAAGGCATGGCCAACTTGTTAGGGCCGCTCGGTATCGTTTTCCGCTGGCCGCTGATCCGCAAGAACTTGCGCGAATATGGCGGACTGGATAAGACCACCGGCAAAGTCAATGCAACCAATATGGCGCGGTACGGCGAGGGCGCTTGGGCTGATGTAGCGCGGGTACTTTCCCAAACCGCTGAAATACTCAAGGAAGCGACCATCTGGCTTGGGTTAGGCACGCTCATTGCAGCCATTGTCACTGCTGCGACGCATGGTGCAGCAGCGCCCGCCCTGATCGCGCTAACGGTGATGACCGCGACGATCGCAAGCGCGGCCGCGCTGATGAAGCTGTATCTGGTCGGTCACAATCTGGTACGGCTGGCGATGGCAAAGAAGGACGACGCGGCGCTTCCGATGATCAAGCATCAATTGTTCATCGATGGTATGGACGGTTTAGGGAATCTTATCGGTGCAATGCTCTCCATCTTCGGCGCGGCCAGCGCTACGGGTGCGATCGGTTTTGCGGCCAGTGCGGGCAAAGAAATTACGACTGGAATAGGTCTGTCGGGCATGGGTGCTCCGGTCGTCGGCAAAGTGATCAACGATACGGTCGTCAGCCCGCTGATCGGAATGCCGATTAACGCGGTCAAAGAAGGCGGTAAGGACTACACCAAGACGGGTAGCGAAAAAGGCTTCACGGGCGGCTTCCTCAAGGATTACAACGACATTAAAACGGCCTACAAGCCGGTGGTGCCGCCCAAATCTACGGTTAGCACACCCACTGTGCCCACGTCCACTGTGCCTACGCCGTCTACTTCCAACACGGTGCCACAAGACGATCTGTCGTCGCAAAGCGCATCAGTGAGCGAAGCGAGCAAGCAGTTAAGCACAATCAGCCAGGCCAGCCGGCGCAATTCGATTGACCAACAAAGCGAACGGCGCGTATCGACCAGCGTGGCAACAACACTCAAAGACAGGGGCTTCGACGATTTCGGTGAGAGCATCGCGCCAGTCAGTAAAATTACCGGCGATCTGAACAAAGTCGATGTGGCGGTCAAAACAACGGATCAGCAAATCGATCAGGGCGTCTCGCAGATTGATGAGAAGGAGATCAAGAGCGTCAAGAAACAAGTGAATGAGGGTCTCGTAAAAGTTGGCGAATCGCCCGAACAAGATGACGTAAAGGACGGGGACGGCGTTGTTCAGAAGAAGGGCAGTAAGCCAAGTGTGGGTTCGCGCATCGCAGGTTGGTTCGCAAGTAAGCTGAGCAGCGTCAAGAAGGGCGTCCGCAAACTCAACGGCAAGTTGATGATGGGCGTGCTCAAGCTGATGGCTAAATTCGGTAAAAATGGTGGCGACCTGACCAATGCGGCACAAATCGTCAACACGACCGTACAGAATGCCGCAGAGAATAAGGCCGTCGAGGATGAAAACGTCGCACTGGCCGAGCAGTATCAAAACAAGTCCGGGCAGGCCGTCCTGATGTTCGAGAAAGCCAAGCAGGAGGAATAGCCCATCAAAACGCAAGGCTCGCTGACCCTCCTGCTCTTGGTCGGCGTCAAATTAGGGCTGGCAACCGGGGCAGTGTGTGGCTTGCTCATTGGATTGCTGGCGGCGGTCGTTGGCGGTGTGCTGACAAGCTCACTGCCCGATTTCGCCAGCTTCATTGCCAACACTTTCTTACTACTGTTGGCGGTGATGCCCGTGTTTTTCTATTTGAACGTCATGAACTACCCGGATACCACTCAAGATAAAATGTTCGCCCGCCGGAATGGAGTCGTTGTGGCGGCGTTGGCCTGGATTCCGGCGCTCGTGATTGGCCTCGTATTGTTCATGACTCCCGTAACGATGGCGCCTATCACGCTTGGCAAAGGCGTAACGTTTGCGACCGTGAGCGATTGGTACCGTCAGGTATTCGATCAGCTGATGGGTTGGCGCATTGCACTGGTAGCGGTTGCGACGTTAGTGGGCTTTGGCGTGATCGGACACGGCGTATCTAAACGTCCTTAGCAACCTGCAAGCGATCTCGACATTGTGGCATATATTTTGCTTTTATGCTCAATAGAGATATTCAGCGAATATAAAGGGTTTCTATCATGGCGAACGATCCAACCGATAAAGCAAAGCAGGATATAGACAAAGCTGCCAGCAATGTCAAGCAAACGGCAAATGATGCCGCCCATAAAGTAGACGACGCCGCTCACAAAGTGGCTGGTCAGGCGAATCAGGCAGTTGACAAAGCGGCTGCGGGCGCTAAACAAGCCGCGAGTGACGCCAATCGCACTATCGACAATGCAGGTCACGATGCCCACAAAACGGTTGGTGATGCTCAGCAAAAAGTAAGCAGCGCCGCCGCGCAAGCGCCGCAATCAGTTTCGCAAGCTGTTGATCAGGTGGCGGGTTCGCTCAAAAACACGGCTGCCAGCGCTCAGCAGCAGCTTGACAGCACACAGCACGAAATTCACCAGCGCGCACTTGGCGTGAAGGACAGCGCCGCTGAACAACTGTGGCAAGCGGCTGATAATATCCGTGGCGATATTCGTACCTCCGGTGGCGATCCAGTGCCGCAAGCTGAAGAACTCGCACGCAGCCTGGAACGTGCCGCTACCTATCTGGAAGAGCACGACTTCAACGAGATCGAACAGGATGCGCGCAAGACCATTCAGCGCTACCCGTGGCAGTCAGTGGCCGTATCGGTCGCTGTTGGCTATATGTTCGCGTCCATGTTCCGCCGCCGCTAGTAATCCGTCAATATGAATGTCATGAGCTACCCTGCCCTGAAGGGACAGGGCTCATACAGAAGAAAAAAGCGCATTGCTTTTGGATGATCTTCTGTATGAGCACTGCGGCTTTAGCCCAGCGCTTTGTGCAACCGTTTCGAACAATACGATGGCGAAATGAAGACCGATGCCAAGGGCATTTTCAGAGCGATGAAACAAGCCTGGTTCAAAGACCCGGCAGGCAATATCCTGTCAGTGATTCAAAGCGACTACAGCAGTTCTCAGCTAGATTGATATGTTAAATTTACCCATACATGGGCGCGAACTGTCAAATCAGGTTGCCCGGTAAGCGTATTTCTACGTATGTGCCTGGTTAATCGGTCAATCATCCTGAGAACTGCTGTAAACTTGCAAAAAAGGGGGGCGATGTTGAACAAGACAATAAACGGAACATTGAACCTTGAGGGTGGTTACTTGAAGTATGAAATGGCAGGGGAAGGAATGCCACTTATTTTATCCCACGCTGCATTTCTTGACAGCCGTATGTTTGATGGAATATGGGAACCGCTCGCGCGAGCATTCCGCGTCATTCGAACCAATCTCCATCGCGGCGCAGCGTATCGATCTTGTGCTCCAAAAAGGTGACTTGCGAATATTCAGCAAGCTGTTGGCGTCCCAGTTCGCGCAGCTTACGCGCCGGAACGCCGCCCGGAAAGCCTAAATAGTTGTGATTGACCTGATGCCAGGTTGAGCGACCGTGCCCGCTATCAAATACGACCACCTGTCAATCAAAACGCGCCAGGTTTATGGCTGCCGATAAGCCCGCCGGTCCGCCACCAATAATGAGCACCTCAAAACGCTCGTCCGCCATAAAGTTTTGAGCCTTCCTATGTTTGCGCAGTGCGTCTGGATTAGCAAATGTTAGCAAAATTCTTCACGGGGTGGCTATTTTGATTTTGTAGTTGAAAGAATGGCCGAGCAAGCCACATCCCTACAGCGCGCCGGATTGCCCGTAGGGATAACGGCCTGCCGTGTCCGCAACCTTCGAGATTCAACGTGGAGAACTACCAGCCAGCAACTCAGCGCCGGAAACGCCGCAGCAGCGCGCGCGGCACACTACGCGCTTCGGCCAACCCGAAGGCCAACGTCAGCCCCTCATACGCGATCATGCCGACTGCCGCACCAATTGCCAATATCAACAGCGGCGACGGCGTGCTCAGCATTCGCATCAGCACCATTCGCGTGAGCAAGACGATTACGCCCATGAGCAGCGCCGCGATCAGCTCGCGCCCTGCTGTGCTGAGCACTACCCGATCGGTGATCCCATTCAATCGGCGGCTGATCAATGCCCACAGCGCGATGCTTTCCAGCACGGTTGCCAGCGCATTCGCCAATGCCAATCCACCAAAAGGACCCTCGCCGACCGGACTCAACCACAACGTGCGCCCGCTGAGCTGCTGCATAAATGGCATGAGTTGGCCGAACGGCGTTTGATGTGTCCCCACCACATGCATCAAAATCAGGCTCAAAATCACGTTGAAGATCACGCCTGCCACGCCGATCAGCACGGGCGTAAAAGTATCGCGCAGCGCGTAAAAAGCGCGTGCCAGCACTTCTTGCAGGGCAAATGCCGATAAGCCGACCGCGTAAAATTGCAGCGCCCAGGCCGTCGCGTCCGTGTCCTGCGCGCTCCATTGACCGTGATGGTAAATCACATCGACCAGCGGCTTTGCCAGCACGATCAAGCCGACTGTAGCAGGCAGCGCCATGAACAATACGCCGCGCACTGCGCCTGCCAACACGCGCCGGAAACCGTCCATATCATCGCGAGCGTTCAGTGCAGACAGCGTAGGGAATACCGCCGTGCCGACGCTTTGCCCCAACACGCCCAACACCGTGAACAGCAGCGCAAAGGCGAAGGTGAGCGCCGTCAGGCTTCCTGCCACCATGCCCGATGTGAGCGCGGCATTTACCCAATAATTGATTTGCACCACGCCTAAGCCCAACACGCGCGGCCCCATCAGCCGGATCACTTCGCTCACGCCGGGCGTATGAATGGCGAGCGTAGGTCGAAAGCGTCCGCGCAAGGCATATTGGGCGGGTAACTGTACGATCAGATGCAGTGCCGCGCCGATCACCGCGCCGTAAGCTAACCCGAACACGCCGAACGTCGGCACCAGCAGCACGGCTCCCGCAATCAGGCCGATGTTGTACATGCCCGGCGCGAGCGATGCTGCCAGAAACTTTTGATGAGCGTTCAGGATCGCCATGCTCAAGCCGCTGATCGCAAAAATGACGACGGTTGCCAGCATCACGCGTAAAAGCTGTACGGTGAGCGCTTGCTGTGCCGGATCAGCGCGCGGGATCAACAGCCAGATCGTGATCGGCTCGGCAAAGATAGCGACGAGCACGGTAGCGATCAAAGCAATGACGCTCACCAGCGTGATCACTGCACTTGCCAGCCGCCACGCATCTGCCGCATCGTCACGGTTCAGATAGCGCGAAAAGACCGGAATGAAAGCCGATCCAAGTGCACCGCCGGACACCAGCGTGAATAACGTTTCGGAGACGCGATTAGCCGCCACAAACGCGTCTAATTGGCCGCTGATTCCGAAGCGCCCACCGATCACCGCCTGCCGAATGATGCCGAGCACGCCCGTCAGCACGAATGAAGCCATGACGATGCTCGCCGCGCGCATGATCTGGCCGATGGTCAGCACATTTTTAGGGGCAAGCGCAGGCGTATTAGCTGTCATATGGCAGGATGAATCATGCTCAGACGACCGTGATTCCGCCATCGATCACCACGATAGCGCCGAGCATGAAGGCTGCATCATCGGTAGCCAGGAATAACAGCAGTGCCGCCACTTCTTCAGGCGTGCCGAGTCGTCCGATGGGCACTGAACGGGTCAGCCGATCGATCGGCACATTGGTTTCGGTGAAGGCGTCTACCATCGGCGTTTTGATCCAGCCGGGCGCGATCGCGTTGATGCGAATCCCTTGGCGCGCGTATTCGATCGCTGCCGTGCGCGTGAGCTGGATCACCGCGCCTTTGGAAGCAGCATAGGCGGCATTATTTGGGAAGCCCACTAAGCCGCCGATCGAGGCCATATTCAGGATCACGCCGTACTTTTGTTGAAGCATGTGCGGAATGCTGTGCTTCATGCATAAAAAGGTGCCGGTCGTGTTAACTGCCAGCACGCGCAGCCAATCCGCCTCGTCTTTTTCGTGGATTGCGGCGGGCGGTTCACCAATGCCCGCGCTGTTGATCAGCACATGCAGCGCGCCGTAAGTTTGCAGCGTGGCCGCGACCATCGCTTGCACTGAGGCGCTGTCCGCGACGTTGACATGCAGGCCCAACGCATCCGCGCCTTTCAGTTTGAGCGCTCGTGCTGCATCCAGCGCGCCCGATTCGTTATAGTCAGCGGTGACCACGCGCGCACCTTCTTGTGCAAACAAATGCGCCGTCGCCAGCCCAATCCCTGATGCGCCGCCTGTGATCAGGACGACTTTTCCGTCTAATTTGCCCATCAACTTCCGACCACGTCGAGCAGCGTGCCGACCGCAATTTGCTGTGCGTTGGAGCCGTCCAGATTGACGCGCCAGGTAGTCGCATCTCCATTCGCTCCGCTCAAGCTGTAATAAATGCCAGCAGCGCCCCATACCAGCGCCGTCACGGATTGATCCGCCGCTTTGAATGCCGTCAGCGCTTTACGGTTGCCGCCGTCACTGTCCATAATATACAGGTTGGCGATCTGTGCTGCATTGGCCGCCGTACTGCTCGCCGTCACGACTAAGCGCTTCCCGTCCGGCGAGGCAGCAACCAGATAATCGTTCGTGTTAGCGGGCGTCAGCGTCTTAGGCGCGTTCAGCGTATCGATCGAATAATAGATCAACTGGCTGGTGTTTTTGGTCACGTCGCCACCCTGTACAAAGAAGCCCTTACTGCTGCGTGCCCATAGCAAAAAGGTGAGCGCATCGGGTGGCAGCGGTGTACTCTTACTGGTTTGCGTATCGAATAAAAAGGGCTTTACATCATTGGTATTGGCACTGTCAGTGCTGCCTACCAGATAGATCAGGAAGCGCCCATCCGGTGACCAGGCGACGGGCGTAGCCGCTTGCTTGGCTGCGATGGTCACCAATACGCGCGTTTGATTGCTCGCCACGTCATAGTATAGAATGGTGCTGGCCGTTGTTTTGTTAGCTGCTGGAAAGTCATAAAACGCCACGCCGGAGCCATCACGTTTCCAGGTGACAGCAGGGTTGCTCAAACCAGCGCCTTGCGGAATCGGCTTGGTCTGACCGCTGCCGTTATCGACTAAAAGCAGCGTGACAGTGCCAGGAGCGCCGCTCGCATCGTAGCGCACGCCCAACTTATAGTTACCGGACGCCTGCCCGCCATACTGTTCTGCTTTGAGCGCAATTGGCTTGTTCGATGCGGGCAGCGCGATCGGTTGATTGCGTTGCAGCAAAATCAAAGTGCCGTCCGCCAACAGCGCACTGCTCGCGGCTGCCGAAGTCGGGCCAACGGAGGTCACGGCGATTCCGGTAGGTGCAAGCGTCGCGGCAGCTTGCGCTTGCGCCGGAACTGCCGCCGCACTAAGTGCTAAAATACTGAGCGCTAAGATTGCGAATAAACTAAGGCTGATCGAAACAGTCGTCAGCATACTGGTAAACATACGTCGCATAGCACGTCTCCAAAAGGGCACACCAGCCGACAATGCGGCGGATCGGTTCAAGCGTTGCGGTGTATCATAACCTGTGCTCACACTTAGCGCCATTTGCCGGAAATCAAGTCACCTGATGGCACACCCTGTGCTTATTGGTGTGCTGAGCTCGGCTTACAAAGGCTATCCGTCATGCGTTTGATCATCGGGATTGTGACATTTATCATCGCTTTTGCGATCATATCGGGCGTGTTGAAGTTTCTATTCCACGTTGTAGATGACATTTTGACTTTCGGCGTTGGTGCAGTGATAGCGATCATTGCCGCAGTAGTAGCGCTGAGCTTTGCGCGTAACGTATCAGGTGGCACGACAGGTTCAACGGGCGTTTAAGTACAAGCACATTGAATTTCGAGGGTTTCGGACACGGATTGCCGTGTCCCTACCAGCAATCCGGCGCGCTGTAGGGACGTGGCCTGCTACGTCCGCCGTTCCTCATGCTTGAACGTTACTCCGCTTGCAAGACGCGCGGCCAGCGCAGCAAAATCAGCCCGCTGACAATGACGCCGGCGATTGAGAAAATTGCCAGCCCGTTTGCAGTTCCGATCCCCATAAAATACGAGCTTGTCTGTGCTGCTGATGCGCCAAACAACTCGGCAATCGGTGCAACACCACCCGCTACAACCCCTAAAGCCAGCGCGCCGAATGGTGACAAGCCAAAAAATGCCAGCGTATACAAGCTCAACACACGCCCGCGAAACTGATCGGGCACGGTAGATTGAATGAACGTGTTGAGCGAGATCACTTCGGAAACGATGAATAAGCCCGACATCAAGCTGAACAGTGCCGCTTGTGGAATTTGGGTTTGTCGTGACAATGCAAAATTAGCGATGCCGCCCATGCCGATCGCCAGCCCGATCAAGCGTCCGCGCCCCAGGCGAAAGCTCAGCCAACCGACCAGCGCTCCGGCCAACACCGATCCGATCCCCTGCGCCACCAAAATGACAGAGTAGCCAACATCCGGCGAGTTGAGCACCGTCTTGGCAAATGCCGCAAAGAAACCAATGATCGGCAGCGAAAAGAAACCCACGGTTGCAGTCAGCAGCAGCAGCGGCAAGATCGTTTCGTTCGTGCGCGCGTAGGCCAACCCTTCGCGCATTTGCATCAATGGCGATGCTTGACCTGTGCGCTTATTGATGATCTCGTAAGGCACTTTCATGATCAGCAAACTGGCGATCACCGCCAGAAAGCTCAGCCCGTTGAGAAGAAAGCACCACCCCGCGCCAACCAGCACTAAGGCCACGCCCGCCGCCGTCGGACCGAGTACCCGTGAGGAACTGACCAGCATCGAGTTGAGCTGAATGCCGCTTTGCATCTCGCCGCGTCCGACGACTTCTACCACAAACGTTTGCCGTGACGGTTGATCCACCGCATTCGTGATGCCCAAAATAAAGGCCAGCACGATCACTTCCCATACCTGTACGATATTGGCAAAAGTGAGCGCAGCCAGAATGAAGGCCAGCAGCATTTGCGTCGTTTGTGTCACCAGCATGATCCGGCGGCGCGGCACTCGCTCGACAATGACGCCGGACACGGGCGATAACAGCACAAGCGGTATCCCGGCAGCAGCGGCGACCAATCCTAGCCACAGGTTCGACAACTGCGGATTATTAGTGGCTTTACTGATGATCTGCACGACTAAAAAGCCTTGCGCGACGTTTTGCATCCAGGTGCCAGCGGTAGACACTAACTGTCCGGCAAAGTAGACGCGAAAGTTAGGATTAGACAGCGCTGAAAACGTGTTGGGACGGGTTCGAGTGGCAGTTGCCATCAAAATACCTTTATGAATCTAACCTAATCAGCACGCGCAGTGCTGATGATCCTTACTTGCCCTCAGCGCGCAATGACCAGCACCTGACCCGGATCGAGCGCCACGATCAACAGCGTTTCGTCAGTGATCGGCACGTTGCCATATACGCCGAGTAATCCAACGCCTTCGCTGCCCTTCGCATCGATCACGACACGCCCATTTTGCGGAGCATCCATATCCACATTGGCGATCACGCTGATCCAGGGCGAATCCCCCGGCGCGCTGGCATGACTGTTCGTGTGGCGCGAATAAACCAGGATCGACGGATTATCAGCGTAGCCCATCGTGAAAGTAGCCGGGTCGCTATCGTTGTACAGGGCTTGATCACGCTGGCGCAGTGCCAATGTCGCGCGGACTGCCTCCACTAAGTTATCGGAGCGCGTCCAATTGAAAGCGTAGGCACTGAACAGGGGCAGCGCGTCAGATGGATAGCGCGCCAACATCTCGTTTGAAAAGCCTAGCCCTGTGTTGATCGGCTGCGTTTCACCCAATTCAAAGCCGCTCAGCACGAATGGCATAGCCGGAATAGTTGCGCACACCGTCAATGCGTAGCGTGCAAAGCGCAGTCCGCCTGCTCGTGACGCGGCGCGCGGCGTGTTGTGATTCTCCGGCGCGCCAAAAAATCGAATGGCGAACGGGTGACTTGCCATTTCGCGAATGAAGCCGCTCACTTTGGCGGATTGGTGAATGTCGAACAGCAAATAGCCCATGACCGCGTTGTAACCTTCGGCGCGGCTTTGTGGCGTGATCAGGAAGTTTTCATCCCAAAAGGCAAAATCTGGGTTGATCGTGCGTGCCGCCGCCACCACTTCCTGTTTGAGTGCTTGCGGCAGTGCGTGTCCCATGTCGATCATCACGCCGTCGATCCCGAACTGCGCCTGATAATGTGGAATCACGCCGGTGATCGCTTCCCACAACGGCGCGTTGCGATATTCCGGCTGCGCAGAACGTTCGTCGTACATGCGGATCGTGTTGTAAGCGATATAATTAAAATCGGGGTGCGTGAACATCCGCAAATAGGTCACATCACCCCACGGCGGCTGATTATCATCCGGCGGCCAATCTGCAAATGCGCCGGGAATGCGGACGCGCGTCCCATCCTTCAGCGTGCCGACATAGCGCCCATTTTCCAGCGTTACCGCGTCAGCTTCAGGTGGCATAGTGTAAAAAGCGCGGTAGCTGTCCGGCGGCGCAGGCAAATCGCGAAAATCGTGCTCATGTACTTTGGCTTTGACGCGCGTCAGCACATCCGGCGCAAAGATCGGATTGCCGTAGGCGTGCGGATCAGTGGCGGCAGGCGCGCGATCGGGCACATCTTCGCGAATCCAATAAAACCAATCGGGATGTGCCTGAATCCAATCGCCATCCTTGGACGAGGTGCGCAGCACGAACTCCATGACCACGCGCAAGCCGAGCCGATGAGCAGCTTCCACAAAGCCCGCGAAAAGCTGATCAATCGTCAAGCCGAGCGCTGGTTCGTTCAGATTTTCGTCGAGCTGATACGGGTTGCGGATCGCGTAAGGGGATCCGAGCGTGCCCTTTTTGCCATCTTGTCCAACGGCGGTAATGGGCAGCAGATGCACCGTGTTGAAGCCCATGCCGCGAATGTACGGCAAGATCGCGATGCACTTGAGCAGTGTGCCCGTTTCGCGCCATCCATCGGCATCCGCGCCCAGGCTGAGCGTCCCATCAGCGGCATGATCGAAGGCAGTCGTCACGCGCGGAAACAGGTTGTAAATTACCGCGTTGTCCGACCAACCGCCGCCCGCCGATCCGGTGACCAATGGCTGCGGGTCGCGCGCCGCGATTTCTGATAAGCGCGCCTGATAAAATGCATACGGATCAACTTGCTGTGCGTTGGTAGTACGGCCATCGACCCACAATCCGGGAATCGCATAAGGGGCACTTAGCGGGCGGCTGCGGGTCGCAAGGTGTTCAATGATTTGGCTTAGGGCAGACATAACTTCTTTCGATTTGAGTAGGTATATTCGTAGATTCCCCCGCCCTGAATCTGCCCCATCCCGGCTTTCCCCAACGGTGGGGAAGGAGCATTCCCCACAAGGAGGGAGGGACTTTGAGACGAAAAACCCCTTCCTTGTGGGAGAAGGGGCAGGGGATGGGGATGAGACTTAGCGGGCTATTTTACCCGACGAACGCTTGAATACCCGTGATATCGCGCCCAACAATCAAAGTGTTGATTTCGTTGGTGCCCTCATAGGTGTATACGGCTTCCATATCCGCGAAATGGCGCGCAACATTGTAATCCAGCAAAATGCCGTTGCCGCCCAGAATTTCACGACCCCAGGCGACCACCTGGCGACCAGTAGCGGCGTTGTGGACTTTGGCGAGACTCGCTTGTCCATCCGTGAGCGTGCCCTGATCGAGCAGTTGGCTGAGGCGCAGCGTGAACATCTGCATGGAGGTGATCGCGGCTAACATTTTGACCAGCTTTTCCTGGATCATCTGGAAGCTGGCGATCGGACGATCGAACTGGACGCGCTGCTTGGCATAGGCCAGCGCGATCTCATAAGCGGCCATGCCATGCCCGACGCCTTCCCATGCGACGCCGACGCGGGTCATGGTCAGCACGGCGGCGGTGCTGCGCGATCCGGTTGCCAGCGCGAGCTTGTTATCCGCCGGGACGCGCACGTTTTCCAACTTAATATCAGCGTTGATCAGCGCGCGTTTGGCGATCTTGCCTTCGATCTTGGTGGCAGTGAAGCCCGGCGTTGGCAGTTCGATCACGAAGCCGCCGACTTTGCCGCTTGTCTCGTCACGCGCCCAGATGATCGCCAGATCGGCCATTGTCGCGTTGCCGATCCAACGTTTAGCGCCGTTCAGGATGTAGTGATCGCCATCTTTGCGAAAGGTCGTTTCCAGATTCCACGAGTTCGAGCCGACGTTCGGTTCGGTCAAGCCGAAACAGCCGATCTTCTCCATACGCACCATAGGTGGCAGCCAACGCTCTTTTTGCTCATCACTACCCAACATACCGATCGAACCCATTGCCAGGCCGCTGTGAACGCCAAAGAAGGTGCATACGCTGCCGTCGCCACGGCTCATCTCCATGCCCGCCACGCCAAAAGCAACTGCGCTGCTGCCGGGGCATCCGTAACCCTTGATCATGCCGCCCGCTATTCCCAGGTGCGCGAACTTGGGGATCAATTGCATGGGAAACTCGGCGCGTTCCCAATACGGATTGATAATCGGCACTACTTCGGTCTCGAAAAATTGGCGCGTGCGCTGCCGAATATCGCGCTCTTCGGCGGTTAGCAGATCATCCATATGGTAGTAATCAGTTGACATTTGCACAATTTCAGCAGCAATATCCGTCATTTAACAACATCCTCAAAATTGCATCGTCAAATAAAGTTTGATCTTCGATAGTACCTGTGAGTATAACAAAAACGGTGGCTCACTGTCAACGACAACCGCGAATCTTCAGCTTTGCGCTTGCCTTTGATTTTGCTGTGATCTTCTTTAATGAGTTATCCACAGATCATTCTTATTATAAGATAATCATACTCATAAGGCTGTGAATTCTGTGGATAACTCGACCATCGATCGTCAAGAACCTGATCAGTATCACAAAATCAGGGCAAAAAGTTATCCACAACCCCCTGTGGATAACTGGCCGAGTTATCCACAGTTTCCACAGGCTGCTTTTTTTGGCCGATTCTATTTTTCAGCATAAATAATCACAAAAAGCGTTGTGAGCACCATCTGTAGGGGTACTGCCTTTACGGATCGCCATAGGTGGGGGTATCGGCTCAAAAGGGTGCAAGATTTGCTCAAAACCGAGCCGAAAAGTTATCCACAGGGGCTGCTCACTTATGCACAGGTTATCCACAGGGAAACATTGCGCCTGTGGATAAATATCAATGCTTCTTTGTACTTTATCAATGCAAGAAAACTGGTCTTGCGAAAATGTCGATTTAGAACTCTGCTGTTCGTCGTTATGGTAGACGCAGTGAATTTCTCACGCGCCAACAAGCAAAAGGAAAAGACAAACCATGAAGTACATCGCCTTAATCTATGGAAGTGAAGCTGCCTATGCCACCGCCACTGAGCAAGAGCGCGCTCAGGAAATGCAGGAGTACAATGTGTTTACCACTGGGATCGGCAAAAGTGGTAAGCTCGTTTCTGGCGAATCGCTCCACCCGACCAGCGCAGCCACGACTATCCGCGTCCGTGATGGTAAAACAGTCACCACAGATGGCCCGTTTGCTGAGACAAAAGAACAGCTTTCAGGCTATTACGTTCTGGACTGCAAAGATTTGGACGAAGCGATTGCCTTGACCGCAAAAATACCGGGCGCGCGCGTGGGTTCCATTGAAGTCCGCCCCGTGGTGGTATGGTAAGCTGCTGATCCGTTAACTAGTCTACTTGTCCGCCGTTTGGCTGTGCTAAGAAGTTGCAGCCGAACGGTTTGCATTTCAAAAAGTTTTTTCAAACGCTGTTTTCATGATGATAAGGCTGCTTATAATTTTGATTCAGGGTTACGCTGAACGAGAACAAATTGTAATGGAACGTTGGTAGCGCTATTTTGACCGGTACAATCCACGCTTTAATTGAGCAAACTTTTCGTAAAGAGTCCGGTCAGGTGTTGGCCGTACTGAATGCCGGAGTACGCGACTTGGAACTTGCTGAAGATGCGTTGCAAGATACCCTGCTGCTGGCATTAGAGCGTTGGCCCATGGAGGGTGTCCCACGTAATCCTGGTGCATGGATCACCACAGTAGCACGGCATAAGGCGATTGATCGGCTTCGACGGACGCAGAGTCTGGAGCGCAAGAAAGCCACATTGAAGGTGCTGATCGAGCTGGAAACGGTAGTCGAGGTGGACAACGGGGAAATGCCCGATCATATCCCGGACGAGCGCCTGAAACTGATGTTTACATGCTGTCACCCGGCACTGGCAAATGAGGCACAAGTCGCTTTAACTCTACAAACGCTCGGTGGTCTCACAACATCGGAAATTGCGAATGCGTTTTTAGTTCCGGTCGCGACTATGGCACAACGACTGGTCCGTGCTAAACGCAAGATTCGTGACGCAGGCATCCCCTATGAAGTGCCGCCGATCAGTGCATTGGTTGAGCGGCTCGATGCGGTGTTTTCCGTCTTGTATCTGATTTTCAATGCTGGTTATACAGCACCGCTCGGTGACAGCCTGATCCGGCATGATCTATGTGTAGAGGCGATCCGGCTAACACGCATTTTGACGATGCTGCTCACACAAGAACACACTTTCAGCCTGGATCGTTGGGCACATGCGGAAGTGCAAGGCTTGCTTGCCCTGATGCTGCTTCATCACGCACGGCGTCATGCGCGAGTGAATACAGCAGGGGAGCCGGTCATTTTAGAAGAACAGGATCGCGCTTTATGGGATCAAGCTGAAATCGCTGATGGTGTGGCAATTCTTGAAAGTGCATTGGCGTTGCACGCACAGGGGCCTTATCAGATTCAGGCGGCGATCAGTGCCCTTCATGCTCAAGCTGCCACTACGGGTCTAACCGATTGGAAACAGATCGCCGCATTGTATACGGGCTTATATGTCATGGCGCCCTCGCCTGTGGTTGCCCTGAACCGTGCGGTGGCTGTGGCGATGGCACATGGCATACCCTACGGCTTGAATTTACTGGATCGGTTAGAAAAGTCGGACACACTGAGCGATTATTATCTATTTTATGCGGCGCGCGCCGATTTGCTGCGAAGAATGGGCGCTTTCGAGTCGGCAAGTGCAGCTTATCGGGTAGCACTCACATTGTGTCAGAACACATCGGAGTGCAGCTTTTTTCAGCGCCGTTTGGCCGAGATTGAAGCCCAGTTAGGACACAATGACGAAAATAAGTTTTAGCAATTCATCGCTTGATTGCCCGTGAACGTCCGCCATGCGGCACTACATCGCCAAAGCTGCGCCCCTGTACTGAGTGAGCATAAACAAATACAGCTGAGGGTAATGTGGCGTTGGCGTGTACAGGGTGTGCCCTCCCGAATAAGGGGAGGGATTTTGCAGTTCCCCTCGCCTATAAAAAGGGCAAGGGGACGGGGGTTAGGAGAAAATTGGAGTGTTTAGCGGTTGCTCTGACGACGGACGATCGTATAGCCGCCGAAGCCAAGCCCACCCGCTACGAATAAGCCAGCAAGTACCATCAACCAACCACCATCAAACGATGACTCGGCGGGATGTTCACCCGTCGAAGGCAGCCGCCCGGAAGTCAGATGGATAGTCGCGCTCGATGTCTTACCGTTGTTGTTCAACGTGGCGGTGTTGGTGATGTCCAAAGGCGTTGTGGCGCTGGCGCTCACTTTCACGATTACCGTCAATGCGATCAGCTGACCGGGGTTCACCGTGCCGACATTGAAGGTTACCGTGCTGCCATTCACTGTATAGGAACCTTGCTGTGTGCTGGCAGATACATACGTCAGCGGCGGATTGATTGGGTCAGTGACGGTCACATTCTGAGCCGCGACAGTGCCGTTGTTGGAGACGACGATCGTGAATGTCACGGTATCGCCGGGCTGCGCCAAACTTGGATTACCCGTTTTGTTGATCGCCGGATCAGCGAAAGACAGATTCGGGCCGCCAGGCGTGTTAGTTGCCTGGGATTGGCTGGTAGCGGTGTTGGTCGGCAGTGTGCCAGTCACGGTGGCAGTGCTGGTTGGCCCCGTTGCAGTCGCGGTGTTGGTTGGCAGCGTGCCGGTTACTGTGGCACTGCTGGTAGCGGTACTGGTCGGCGGCGTACCCGTCACAGTGGCACTGCTGGTATTGGTTGCCGTTACGGAACCATTCAGCGTGCTGGTGGTGCTAGACGTTGGCGTTATGCTAACAGTCGGCGTTACGCTGGCCGTAAGCGTGGTCGAAGGCGTCGCTGTCACGCTGCTGGTGGCACTCGGCGAACTGGTGCCGCTTGGACTGCTGGTGACGGTTGGGCTGCTCGTTCCGGTTGAGCTGCTGGTAACCGTTGGAGACAGGGTAGTTGTCGGCGTTGCGGTGCTCGTCGGCGTTTGCGTGTTCAGCGCACTTTCATTGAGGCAGCCTTTTGGAACAGCAGGAATAACGGCAGTGAAGGGCACAGCATTAACGGTGCTATTATAGGCCAGTGTGATGCGGTCGCCACGGCCAGCAGGATTGTTGATGAACGAGGGGCCGTCTGTGCTGCCCCACCAGTTGTTGATTGCGTTGATATTGCTTGGCGTACCCGTGTTATCGCCGGTGCTGCTGTCGGCGTATAAACCAGCCGGGATCGCGTATGGGTCAGTGCCTCTGGGGCCTGTCGAGTTGGTGATACAGTTACCCGTTACATTACCTAACGACGCATTGCTGTACAGGTTGATCTGATTGCTATCCAGGTTGTTCCCCGTAATGGCAACATTTGATGCGTTGTCGATCTGAATACCGTTCGCCAAAGCGTTGTCGCCGCCTGTGCCGGCGTAGATGTTTTGGGTAATTATGTTGTTGTTGATGGCGTTGGCCTGGCTGTTAGCCGGTCCTGGCGCCAAATCACCAAGCTGAATGCCGTTTTGCGCAACAATGTCGCCAGCGAATAGGCCGCGACCCGTGATCGTGTTACCGTTGATGGTCACCTGCGAGTTGTTCAGCACGGTAATGGCGTTCTTCTCGTAGTTGGTGAAGATATTGTTGAGAATGTTGGCCGTGCCCGACGAGTTCCATGAAACACGCCCAACGACGATCGCCAGACCGCTGTTACAAGGCTGAGCTACGACCTGTGGGACGATATTTTTGATGGTATTGTTGGTGATATTCGCAGTAGCGCCATCGCGCACCGCGATACCGACAAAGACCGGATCGCAGGTGGCCGGTCCACTGCCGTTGCCATTGATCGTCAAGTTCTGAATGGTTGCCGTTATGCCCGCACCACGGATCGAAATGATCGAGGCGTACTGTTGTGGCGGGGGGCCTAACGATTGTGGCTCCAGGTTGAGTGTTCCCGCTGGCGCGTTGATAGTACCTGTGGCCAGGCCGTCGATTATCACCCCGCGAGTGACGACAAAGGCTTCGGTAATCGCTCCGGGTACTTGAATAGTAGTACAGCCCGCGTCGGCCAACGCCAGGGTGACGGTCGCGTAGTCAGTCGGTATAACGCAAATGGGCCCGGCGGCGGCGGCGGGCCGCACACCGGCAGCCGTAGTAGTCACAAAAAGCGCCATCATCAGAATAATGGCATAGATCAAACGTATTGCGCGCGTTTTCAGGATGTCCTCCCCCCAAAAGTGCAAAGTCCTAACTCAGTGTAACGTGCTTGTACAGGTTTACACAAACTTGCAAAAAAGTACCTGTCTACAAGTATGCAATTTATGTCAAGTCGTGTGTCTGTCTATCATCGGACGTGCATTATACACGCTTTCAAGTGTTTTTGTTCCAGCAATTTGATTTGCACAAAGCTCTGCCAAATAAGGAAAAGCTTGCGCACATTTAAGTGCGTCCCATGCGACCCAATCGTTCGACCGCTGCGTTGAGCGTCGCATCTTGTTTGCAAACGGCGAAGCGTACCCAATCACAGCCCAAAGCGCGATCGCTTTCACGATAAAAAAACGACGGCGGGATGCACGCCACGCCCACCGTTTCGATCAGCCAGCGTGTGAAGGCCACATCGTCGGTCACTGAAGCAGGTGGCAGGCCATGCCAGCCCGCCATGATAAAATAGCCACCCTGCGGAGTCAAGGTCTGGAAGCCAGCCGCCTGCAAAGCGCTCAGCATAAAATCACGTTTGGCCTGAAACGTCGCGCGCAGCGTGTCAAAATACTGATCGGGCAGTGCCAGCGCGGTTGCCGCTGCTGCTTGCAACGGTGACGCTACCGCAAACGTGATGAATTGGTGTGCACGGTTGACGGAGGCTACTAATTCCGCCGAACCCATCACCCATCCGATCTTCCAACCCGTGACGCTGAACGTCTTGCCCAGGCTGCTGATCGTAAGCGTGCGCTCAGCCATCCCAGGCAGCGTTGCCAGCCGGAGATGCTGCGCGTCGTCGTACAGGATGTGCTCATACACTTCATCGACGATGGCGATCACATTGTGCTGTTGGCACAAATCCGCGATCATCGTTAATTCGGCGCGCGAAAAGACTTTGCCAGTCGGGTTGTGCGGCGTGTTGACGATGATCGCGCGGGTACGCGGGGTAAACGCTGCTGCCAATTCATCGGGGTCGATTGCCCATTCCGGCGCGCGCAGCGTCACGTAGTGCGGCACAACGCCCGCCATGTGTGCATTCGGCACATAGCTATCATAGACGGGTTGAAATACGATGATCTCGTCTCCTGGATCGGTCAAGCCCAGGATCGCCGCAAACATCGCTTCGGTAGCGCCCGCCGTGATCAGCACTTGCGTCAGCGGATCAAGACTTTGGCCGTAGAAGCGCGCGGCATGATCGGCCACCGCTTGCTTGACGTGCGGCATTCCTGCCCCCGGTGCATACTGGTTGTAGCTGCTGTTAAGGGCGACAACTGCGGCATTCAGCACTTCCGGCGCGCCATCGAAATCGGGTGCACCTTGTCCTAGATTGATCGCGCCATGCTGCCGCGCCAGTGCATTAATCTCGCTAAAAATGGTAGTACCGAAGCCCGCGACTCGATCGGCCATGTAGCTCATGGTGATGGTTATCCCGTTACGTTTTGAAGGTGCGTTAAATCTTAACGCATTTCGTTAAAACTTCAGCCACCTTGTAAGCACTGATCGCAGAGCGTTACAAAGTCGTTGCCCCCTAACCTCGCCCTTTCTCCGTTACAGGGCAGGGAAGTCAGACCTGAGCGCGTGATCCAACAGGACACAGTGCCTATTGACGGCGCGCTTTTGCCAACCAATAATCATGCCCACCACAACGTGTTCGCAAAAGCCGGACTTGTTTTTGCTGATGCATCGTTTTACACTAACGTTGCACCCGTACCTCATCGTTTCGTTGGGATAAATTGCAACCGCGACTTATCAAAGCAAAAGTCACTGACGACTCTATGCTGATACTATGTCTCTACTTTTCGACTAAGGAGCCATTCAAATGGTGGATATAATTAAAGTGTCTGCGCGGTCACGGTCAACCGCTGTCGCAGGGGCTATCGCTGGCGTCGTTCGTGAACATCAAAGAGCCGAAGTACAGGCTATCGGCGCTGGTGCTGTTAATCAAGCGGTAAAAGCTGCCGCCATCGCGCGTGGCTACCTGGCCGACGATGGGATCGATGTGATCTGCATTCCGTATTTCACTGAAGTCAGCATCGAAGATCAGGAACGAACCGCGCTGCGCCTGATCGTCGAGCCGCGCATCCCTGGCGATATGGACACGACGAATTCAACGGACTCTGCGGCACAATAACAACAAGCGTTCAGGACGTTTCGCAGGTTAGGGGCTCATACAGAAAAAAAGCAAAAGCGCATTGCGTCTGTATGAGCGCTGTGGCTTTAGTCCAGCGCCTTAAGCCCTGCCGAATAAGTAAGATTATGGAGCGATAAAGTAAAAACGGATGGCAGCTTTTACGTACACTATTCAAGACGGCGATACGCTGTCAGGAATTGCGCAGCAGCTATGCGGCGATGCGACATTATTTACCGCGCTGGCTGTGATCAACGACATTCCCAACCCAGATGTGATCTACACGGGCAATACGCTCACAATCGATTGCGAGGCTGCTGCTGCCTGGACAGCCGCTAATGAGCGCGTTGGCACGCCTGCCTATCCGGGCAGCGGTACCACGCCTGCACAGCGTGCGCCCGCCGGAACGCTGCTGACACCGCCGCCCCCGCCTGTTAATTCAGAGGTCGATCAAAGCGCGTTGAAGCCAGACGATGTATCGCCTATCCCGGACTCGATCCCGCACTTGCCGAATACCTGAATGCAATCCGCGAAGCTCCGGTGAGTAATCTTCTTTTCGCGATCGTTGCCGCGCCAGTCGGGCTGTTGTTCGGCGGCATTGTCAACTGGCTGGCCGATAATTTGCCACATCACTTACGGCTTTATGCGCCAAGCTATTCGGACGGCACACTCCGCCCGCGCGCTGCATGGTTCGGCTTGAGTGCATGGCTTACGCATACGCGAACCGCACCCGATGGTACGCGGCTAAGCTGGCGCTACCCGCTCACGGAAGTGGCGATCGCGCTGCTGTTCGTGTATATTGCGCTGGCCTATCCGGTGGGTGTGCGGTCGCTGTTCTGGATGGGTAACGTCGTTATTCTGACGTTGATTACGGTGATCGATCTGGAACATCGGCTGATCCTGTTCGTGGTGATCATTCCGGCGTGCATCTATGCGCTGATCGGATCGGCACTCAGCGGCGAAGTGGCCTTGCGCGATTATGTGATCGGTGGCGCGGCAGGCTTTGGCCTGTTCTTCATCATTTATCTGGGCGGCATCCTGTTCAGCGTGATCGCAGCCAACGCGCGCGGCGAACCGCTCGATGAAGTTGCGTTTGGCTATGGTGACGTGATGCTGGCAATGCTGGCCGGTTTGATGCTCGGCTGGCAGGCGCTGATCTTTGCCATGTTCATCACTGTCTTTGCAGGTGCGGTAGGCGCGATCGTGTTTCTGGCGATTCGGCTGGCAATGCACGGCAAATATGAGATGTTCACGGCCTTACCGTACGGCCAGTATATCGTGCTCGGCACGCTTGTTATGATGTTGTGGCGCGAGCCGATCCGCGCATTTTTGCAAGGTCACTGACTCTGTTGCTAACTGATTTTATCGCTAAGCGTACGTTCAGGAGTTAAAAATGGATAACACAACCCACGATCCATTGCTCGACATGCTGCATGAAGATCGCAGTACCTATCGCGGCGCCTTCAATCCGCCGATTTATCGCTCGTCCACCTTCGCACAAAAGAGCCTGGCGCAGTTCATGTCGCCGGACGTGATCAAGCCGCCGAACTTCGTTTACTCACGGGTTGCCAACCCAACCACGCGCGTTTTTGAAGAAATGGTCGCACGCATGGAAAATGCGGACGACGCAATCGCTTTCGGGTCGGGCATGGGCGCGATCACGGCGGCACTGATGGCTTTTCTGCAAAATGGCGATCACGTTTTATGCGTCAAGAGCGTTTATCATCCGGCGCAGGATTTTCTGACGATGCTCACGCCGCGCATGAATTTGACCGTCGATTATTTTGACGTTGACGCTGATCTTGAACCACTGGTACGCCCCAATACGCGCCTGATCTATTGCGAATCGCCTACCAGTGGACGCTTTGAAGTGCTTGATTTACGCGCGATCAGCCGGGTTGCCAAAGCGCACGGCGTATTGACGATCATCGATAATACGTGGGCAACGCCGATCTATCAGAAGCCGCTCGATCTGGGCATCGACATCAGCCTGCACAGTGCCACCAAATATATCAACGGTCACGCGGACGCTATGTGCGGCGTCCTGGTTGCATCGAGTAAGCTCATGGAGACGCTGCGCCCTATGGCGATCGCGTTGGGCGCGACTCTTTCACCGGAAGATGCATTTCTGTCGATTCGCGGCCTGCGCACGCTGGCGATCCGAATGCCGCATCATATGGAAAGTGGCTTGACTATCGCGCGGTGGCTCAAAGCGCAGCCGTTGGTGAGCGAAGTACGGCATCCCGGCCTGTCCGATTCGCCTTACTATGAATTGGGGCGCGCGCAAATGAGCGGTTGTTCGGGCTTGTTCGCGTTCGCTTTGCAAGCCGCGCCCGCTGATAGCGGCACGTACACCGCCGAAGCATTCGCTGATGCGCTGACTTTATTTGGGCTTGCGCCAAGTTGGGGCGGTTTCGAGTCGTTGATCCTACCGGTCGATGTGACCGTTGGCAGTGCGCCCGTCTTTCGCTTGTCCATCGGACTCGAACCGCCTTCTGCACTGATTGCTGATCTGGAGCAAGCGCTCGTAAAGTACGGCGCGGCACTCCACGAAACATCAATAACCCGTCAGGTAAGCGCACAGCCGATCGCTTGAGGTACGCCTTTCTGACCGCTCATGAAAAACGGTCAAAAGCATGATAAGCTGCTGTGCATCAAGTTGTGCATAAGCTCTGCCAAATAAGGAATCAACGATCGTGAAACGCCTGCTAAGTTTTGTCGTGCTCTTTTCAATGTTGGCCGCCGCTTTTACGCTGCCCGCAGCCGCCGCGCTTGCCGATAACGGACCGTGTAATGACGCCAATTCGCCCGCGTGTCTGGCTGCGATGCAAGCCAATCCGTCGCCGGATGTCACACCGATCGAAGATGATAAAGCCGATGTCAACGCTTACAGCTTTTATCGCGTCAAGCCGGGTACACAATTGTACGACACGCCAAACGGCAATGTCGTAGGTTCGCTGGCTGACGGCTTCAGTTATGTGATCGTGTACGATCAGCGCGATGGTTTCGCCCAACTGCGCGATAAGACATGGGTGGCACGCGGTCAACTTCAACACACTTACGCCTCACATTTTACAGGCGTGCAGATCACGCACCCACTCGCTTACCCGCTGGCATGGGTGATCCAAACGTCAATCCCAAGCCCGGCACCCGGCGCAGCAAACAGCCCTAAAACAGGCGCTATCGATCGGCTTACCGCAGTCAACATCTTCGCGACGGTACATGTTGGCGAATGGGATTGGTATCTGGTCGGGCCGGGGCAGTGGCTGGAACAACGCAAAGTGGCGCGCATGATCGCGGCGAGCAAGCCGGATGGCGCGGGCAATAAGTGGGTATCGGTCAACTTGTACGAGCAAGTGCTCACTGCTTACGAAGGTGACAAGTTGGTTTTTGCGACGCTCATTTCGTCTGGTTTGCCGGGCTGGAATACGCATGTCGGCACGTTCAAAGTGTGGAGTCGGCTGGCCGCGACGCCTATGTCCGGCGCGATGGGGCAATCCGATTTTTATTCGCTGCCCGCCGTGCCCTACGTGATGTTTTTCGACAATGATATCAGCTTACACGGCACTTATTGGCATCAGGGCTTTGGCTTCAAACATAGCCACGGCTGCGTCAACATGTCGATCTCCGATGCGCGCTACGTATTTAATTGGATGGGCGATGGCGGCGATCTGACGGTCAACGTGATCGAAGGTAAATAGGGCGTTTTGATCTTTTGGGCGTGTGTGTAAAGATAACGCACGCGGGGCTGAAGCCACAGCGCTCATACAGAAGATGAAGGTACAAAAAAAAGCGTATTCTTCTGTATGAGCCCCGGTCTTTAGGCCGGGGCATAGTGATGCTTTGCATGAGCCGCAGTCAAGCACAAAATGCCCAAATAGGATATTGTTAAGTCCGACTAATCTTCCAGAGGAGAGTTTACTCATGCCTATTTTCCGCACGTGGACGCGTAAGGTGCTTCCGTTGTTGAGCGTTTTGTTGATCAGTGCGTGCAGCGCCATTTCAGTTGCTGCGCCGACCAAAGATGTTTCCGCCAGCAATCTGATGCCCAATATCAGCGGCTATGCCAGAGTCGATACGCAAGATGTGCGCGGTACGATCGCGAATCTTGCCAGCGGCGGCGCTTTATTAGCGGGCAATCCCGAAATATCGGCGCTGGTCAAAGTGGCTGATCGGTTCGCGGGCTGCTATCAGAAGGCGGGCGCTTTTCAGGCTGACGTGTTCACCAACACCTCGAATCCGGTGCTCAGCGGCGCAATTCTGATCCTCAATCAGAGTGTGGCACAAAACCCGCAGGTATTCCTGTCATGCCTCAACCCGGCTGGCGCATCGGTGCAGGATGTGGGCGGGCCATGCACCAAAAATTACACGCTCACTTCCAATGGCAGCACCTATCAGATTTTCTACGCGGCCACTGATCCGCAAGTCTGTCAGGCATTTTGCAGCGTATTACAAGGCTGCCACTAAGCATCACGAATAATCGCTCTGGCCATAGCGGGTTTAGCTCACCTGTTCGATAGCGCTTTGAGTCAACGATGCTTTATAATACAACCTCATGCGATTGAGGATCGTTCGTCCTGATGTCTGTCACTGACGATATAAAAGCGCGTATCGACATTCTGGATTTGATGCAGTCTTACAACGTGCCACTGCATAAAGCCGGACACAACTACAAAGCGCCCTGCCCTTTTCACAATGAACGCACGCCCTCGTTCGTCGTTTTCCCCGACTCCGGCACCTGGCGCTGCTTTGGCGCGTGCGGCGAAGGTGGTGACGTGTTCGGCTTCGTCATGAAGCAAGAGGGCGTCGATTTTGCGGGCGCGCTGGAGCTTTTAGCCGGGCGCGCAGGGGTCGAACTGAAACCGCGCACATCCGAGCAAAAAAGCCGCGATGCTGTGCTGGATCGAATGCGCGGCTTGTTGGATGAAACGACGCGCTTTTTTCACGATCAACTTTTGCACGCCGAGGGGGCAGAAATCGCGCGCGCATATGTCGCCAAACGCGGTTTGCGCGCCGAGACGCTCGATCGCTTCATGATCGGCTATGCGCCGCACGATTGGCGGCAAGCGCTCACTCATTTAGGGGTGCTCGGCTATTCCGAAGACGAGATCATCGGGGCGGGAGTCGCTACTCGCAACGAAAAGGGCAAAGTCTACGATCGTTTCCGCAACCGATTAATCATCCCGATCCACGATGGGCGCGGTCAGATCGTCGGCTACGGAGCGCGTGCGCTGGCTGCCGAAGACAACCCCAAATACTTGAACTCACCCCAAACGCCGCTGTTCGACAAAGGCCATACCCTGTTCGCGCTGGACGCCGCACGCCGCATGATCCGCGAGACGGAAACGGTCGTCATCGTGGAAGGCTACATGGATGCCTTGCAAGCACATCAGGCTGGCTTCAGCAATGTTGTGGCACAGATGGGTACGGCGCTCACTGAACCGCAGCTTAAACAGCTCACGCGTTATGCCAAACGCTTGATCCTGGCGCTTGACCCGGACGCGGCGGGCGTCAATGCAACGTTACGCGGCTTGAATGTGGCACGTCAAACGCTAGGCGAATATGCATCCGTATTCGATGCCAACGCCGTATTACGTCAGAGCAGCAAGCTGGATGTGGATATTCGGGTGATCACGCTGCCCGACGGTCAAGACCCGGACGATCTGATTCGCGATACGCCGGAACGCTGGCCACAGTTGGTGGAAACGGCGCAGCCCATCGTGGATTACATCATCGAAAGTGGCACGGCAGGCGTCACGCCACAGACGCCGCTCACCGAACGTGAACGAATCGCCCGTGATTTGCTGCCTGCGCTGTTGGAAAACCAATCGTACAGCCATTACAGCGTTCAGCGCTTAGCCGTCAAACTGCGAATCAATGAGCGCGACCTGATCGGGTTGGCACAACGCCAGCAGAAAGCCGCCTCGCCTGAAGTTCCGATAGTTTCGCGTAAGCCCGCCAAAGCTGCCAACGCACGCGTCGATCGCAACCGTGCGCCCGTCAAGATTGAGCCGATCGCGTCAACGGCGGACATCGCGGAGGAGGGCGCTTTGCTATCTGCCTTGCTGCAACGCCCGGAATTATGGTCAATCATCAATCGGCACTTTGCGCAGCTTGCCCGGCAAACCGGCGCTCGCGATGCACTTCTCGGCGCGTTCTGTGCTAAAGACTTTACGCGTACCGACTATCAGGTGATTTTGGAAACGCTCAAAGCCGCTATTGATCAGGATACGCTTGACCCGCTGGACTATCTGCAAGAAGCGCTGCCCGCTGATATGGTGGACGAGGCCAACCGTTTGCTGAATGAAACGATGGGCGGGATGAAATCGCCCGAAAATTGGAAACGCGATATGGAGTCGATCCTCAAAGAAAAGTCACGGGTGACACTTGCTACGACTAATCCTGAAGGACTTGTGATCGAAAAAGCCTTAGCTTTACGTTCTCGACGGCTCAGGCGCGAAATCGATGAGTTGCAATTCTTAGAAGCAGAGGGGCAAGGTTACCTGAGCGCTATACCGCGCAGCCGTTACCGCATGGCGCGGCACTGCGTTGGGCAAGCTATCGATGACTTGCGTTCTGTGCATAATCAAGCCTGACTTGAATCTGCAATCCGACCTATAATCCAGCCAACTAGCTTATTTTTGGGGAACTATGGCTAAGCGCCCGATGAAGCGATACGACGAGAAACCCGCCGGACCAGCGCATACCCGTGCTCAGCGCGCGGATGAGGACGACGAGGACGGTGACAGCGCCGTATTCAGTGATAAAAACAACGCCCCACTTGTGCTTGGCGATTTGGAAGACATGGGGCTTGAAGTTGACACGGATGACGACGGAGACGCTTTCAACGCGGACGAATTCGTCGAAAACGATCCTGAAAATGACACTATCGATCCGTCAACCATGACCGACGATCCGGTGCGGATGTACCTCAAAGAGATCGGGCAAGTGCCGCTGCTCAACCATAATCGCGAAACGTGGCTAGCCTCACAGATTGCCGCGATGAGCCTGCTCAAAGAGACGCGCGCTCAGCTTCAAGCGCAGTTGGTGGAGCGGCAGCCGTCTAACACGGAAGTGCTGAGCGCCCTCTACGAACGTTTGCTAGGTCATTGGCTGACCGTAATGCAGAGCGCCCACGATTACACGCTGGATATGCCCAACTTGTCCGCCATTGTGCGTGAGGCGCAAGCGCTCCGCCGCAATTGGAGCATCGAAGATTCGGGTTACATCCGCTCCTATCTGGATCGCGGCGAATGGGGGCGCGATGAACAATGGACAGTGCTGGCGCGCAGCTTATTCGAGGTGTTCCAGGCGCTTTATCTGATGCCCACTTTGCTCCAGGATCGGGTGTACGACTATGTTGCGCAAGCCGCCGAACTGCCGCCGCTCGACACGTTCAACGCCTGGCTGGACGCAGATAGGGCACATTACGAAGCGCTTGCTGCTGACGAATTCGAGGAGTCACGGGAGCGCGCCAGTGAAGCCGCCAAAGGTTTGACGCGCGCCAATTTGCGATTAGTCGTGAGCGTCGCTAAACGGTATATGATGCGCGGTATTGGCTTCTTGGATTTGATTCAGGAAGGCAATATCGGCTTACTGCGCGCGGTCGATAAGTTCGATCACACTAAAGGCTATAAATTCAGCACCTACGCGACCTGGTGGATTCGGCAGGCGATCAGCCGCGCCATTGCGGATCAGGCGCGTACCATTCGCATTCCGGTTCACATGGTCGAGACGATCAACAAGATGATGCGCGTTCAGCGTGAACTGGTGCAAGAGCTGGGTGGCGATCCGAGCGCTGAACAGTTGGCGCTTGAAATGGAATTCATGACGGCGGATGAAACGCGTCAGGTGCGCGAAGCCGAAACGACCGGCCAAAAGCTCGATCCGGCTTTAGCGCGTAAGCTGCGCCGTGCCGCCAACAAAGTCCGCAAGATCATGCGGATCGCGCAAGAGCCGATGTCTTTAGATATGCCAGTCGGTCAGGAAGACTCAAGCTTGCTCGGTGACTTCATCGAAGATGATAAAGTGGTCGGCCCCGTGGATGCTGCTTCCCGCCAGCTTCTCAAAGAGCAGATTCGCGGCGCGCTGATGGTGCTTAATGAACGCGAGCGGGAAGTGCTGGAAATGCGTTTCGGCCTGCTGAACGGTCAGGAAACGACGCTTGAGGACGTTGGCAAACACTTTGGCGTCACGCGCGAACGCATCCGGCAAATCGAGGCGAAAGCACTCCGTAAACTGAGGCATCCGGCACGCAGCCGCCCTTTGCGCGATTATTTATGAGTCAGGCATTCGTTTCAGGTAGCCCTTCAGCCTGACAGCGCAGGTGATAACAAACTTTGACCAGTGGATGCGCTGCCGTTGCCAAACAGAATTGCGCTAACCGTCGCTTGCCTGTACGTCGGTCAAATAACGCGAAAGCCTGCATGATGGGATCATCCGATTGCAGCGAATGTTCGATAGATGATCCCAAATAGGCTTGAACGGCGCTTTCAAAATCAAAACGCGAAAGCAACCCTGTTTTGCGTATAATTTCTTGAGCTTGAGCATAGGTTACATTTTGCTGATTTTGTACAGCATACGTTTCCATTGCCCATTCAGCATTTGACAAGTTGGCGATTTCTTGACCATCCCAGGTGATCCACGCCCGCGCCATTGTTTGACTAACGCCCAGACCGTAGCGAGTCATGTGAAACTGAACATGCTTCTTCACTGAAACAGCCAACAACGACTCGATAGCCCTCTTTGTTTTAGACCAGATCATATAACAAATGCATTTATGGCACGGAGTATCGCACGATGCGTTGATCATCCGGGCCATTGCGCGGTGTGGGATGCAAAGGCACAGCGGTTTGCGTATGCTGTGCCTCGAACGTTTGAGTCGCGGCGTGCGTTGCATTGTAAGGCGTAAAGACCGTCGCATCGGCGCTCAACGCCAAAAACGCCAGCACGACGATTGCGATAATCAGCGCCAGCGCGCCGATCGCCCGGTTGCGATAGGGCGGCGGTGCTTTGGTGGGAGAGCTAAATTCGGATCGAGCAAACACGGGCGACTCCTGCTGAATGTTTCGGTGTTGAATGACGCTATAGGGACAACTTACTCGTTTTGCGGGTCGCTGCCGTCGTCGGGCTGCCAACCGTCCAGCGCGTTATCGGGAAAGTCGCCCCCTTCATCGTCGCTGGCATCGTCCTCAACGTTTTCGTCGTCGGCCTCGTCCAGCACATCCTCGATCGGCTCATCCACAATCAAGTCGTTGACCGTCAAGGTTTCGTCTACCACCAGATCATCGTCGGCAGTTTCGATCAAGTCGCCCGCTTCACTGACAGGCACATCGATCAATTGACCTTCCACAACGGCCACGCTCACGATACGATCCGCGTCGGATAGGTTCATCACGCGGACGCCTTGCGTGGCACGTCCGATCAACCGAATCTCGTTGGCAGGCGTGCGCAGCGCCATTCCTTCACGCGTGATCACCGTAATATCGGCGCGCTGGTCGCTGAGCGCTTGAACGCTTACAATCGGGCCCAGTTTGCCATCTGCGGAGTTTGCCGCGAGCGTGCGTACGCCCATCCCGAAACGTCCGCGCAATGGATATTCATCGAGCAGCGTCCGCTTACCGTAGCCATTCGCAGTGATCACGAGCAGTGTCCGCGTTGAGGCGTTGATCACGGCCATACCCGCCAGCTTATCGCCAGCTCGCAAGCGCATGGCGTTCACACCGCGCGAGCTACGTCCGGTCACGCGCACTTCGTTTTCCTGAAAGCGCAATGATTGGCCGCGTTGAGTGACCAGTAAAATATGATCGTCGCCGCTGGTGCGATACACCCATCCGAGCTGATCTTTATCATCCAGACTGATCGCAATCAAGCCGTTGTTGCGTACCGATGAAAAGTCCGCAATGCGCACGCGCTTGATATACCCACGCCGTGTACACAACACGAAAAAGCCGCTGTCGAAATTCTCGACGTGCGCGATCGCCGTGATTTTTTCGTCAGGCTCAAGCGCCAGCACGTTGTTGACCAGCGTACCCTTACCATTGCGATCGGCTTCCGGCACCTGATAGGAGCGTTCGGCGTACACTTTGCCCTTATTGCTGAAGAACAGCACATGCTCCAACGAGTTGGCGCTGAACATATGATCGACTACATCTTCTTCACGGGTGGTCATGCCCATCACACCCTTACCGCCGCGAATTTGCGAATGGTAAAGCGCAGCAGGCGAGCGCTTGATATAACCGCGCTGTGTGAGCGAGATCAGCACTTCTTCATCGCGCACAAAGTCCGATTCCTGGAAGCTGATGCCGCTGTGATAATCGATCGTGGTACGCCGTTCGTCGCCGTACTTGTCGGTCAGCTCGTTCAAATCGCGCTTGATCACGTCCAGGATTTTGGGCGCGCTCTCCAGCAGATCGACCAGATAAGCAATACGCGCAACGATCGTATCGTATTCTTCGTTGATCTTCTGACGTTCCAACGATGCAATCCGGCGCAGCTGCAAATCCAGAATAGCCTGCGCTTGCGCTTCGCTCAGCTCGAAACGCGCGATCAACTGTCCGCGCGCATCCTCGGTATCCTGTGCGGCGCGAATGGTCGCAATGATCGCGTCAAGGTTGCCGAGCGCTTTCAAGTAGCCTTCCAGAATATGGGCGCGTGCGCGAGCGTGTGCCAACTCATACAGCGAGCGGCGCGTGATCACTTCGCGGCGATGTTCGATCCAGATTTGCAGCGAACGCTTCAAATTGAGCGTGCGTGGTTCGCCATCGACTAACGCCAGAATTTGGACGTTGAAAGTGGTTTGCAACTGCGTATATTTGTAAATCTGGTTGAGCACTTTTTGTGGCTGCGCGTTGCGTTTCAGTTCAACCACAATGCCCATGCCGTTGCGGTCGGACTCGTCGCGCAAGTCGCTGATCTGATCGAGACGGCCTTCACGTACCAACTGCGCCAACCGTTCAATGATCGACACTTTGTTGGTCTGATAGGGGATTTCGGTGAACACGATCCGGTAGCGATCGTTCTTCATTTCTTCAATGTCGGCACGCGCGCGAACGGTCAGGTGGCCGCGTCCGGTGGCGTACATCTCGCGCAGTTCTTCGCCGCCGATAATGATCGCACCCGTCGGAAAGTCCGGCGCGGTGACGAACTGCATCAGGTCGTCTACGCTGATATCGTCGAACTGATCATAGTGATCGATGATATAGGTAATGGCAGCGGTCAGCTCGCGCAGATTGTGCGGCGGAATATTGGTTGCCATGCCGACCGCGATCCCGCTGGTGCCGTTGAGCAGCATATTGGGCAATCCGGCAGGCAGCACGATCGGCTCTTGCAGTGTGCCGTCGTAGTTATCGGTAAAATCAACCGTGTTAGCCGTGAGGTCAGTCAGCAGTTCTTCTGAAATGCGGGTCAGACGCGCTTCGGTGTACCGCATGGCCGCTGGACTATCGCCATCGATACTGCCGAAGTTTCCCTGACCATCTACCAGCGGATAGCGCATACTGAAACTTTGCGCCATACGCGCCATCGCTTCATACACCGCCGAGTCGCCGTGCGGGTGATATTTGCCGAGCACGTCACCGACAATACGCGCGCTCTTTTTGAACGATCCGGTCGCGCGCAAGCCCATGTCCTGCATAGTGTACAAAATCCGCCGATGCACAGGCTTCAAACCGTCGCGCGCATCGGGCAGCGCACGCGCCACAATCACGCTCATAGCGTAATCGAGGTAGCTGCCGCGCATCTCGTCACCGATCGTTACGGGTCTTATCGTACCAATATCCATAGCCATAGAAATAAACTTTCGCCATAAACCCGACGGATGCACGGTTGCGCTTACTTCAACCCTACTTCAACCCGTTGGGCGCATCGATTTTCAAGCGCAGAGTGTACCTCTTTTGACGAAGAATTGCGAAAACCGAAAGCGTTGTGTACAGTTGTACGCTTTTAGATTCCACAGATTCCACATAGATCAAGATTATTGGCAAGGCGAACACCATGCGTTATCACGGCAAAGTTTGGAAATATGGCGATAATGTCAACACCGACGTACTTTTTCCGGGCAAATACACCTATACGCTGACGAACCCGGCGGATATGGCGAAGCACGCGCTGGAAGACCTCGATCCGCGTTTTGCAAGCGGCGTGCGGCCCGGTGACATTGTGGTGGCTGGCCGCAATTGGGGCTGCGGATCGTCGCGCGAACAGGCGGTCACAGCGTTAGTGGCAGCGGGCATCAAAGTCTTGATCGCGAGCAGTGTGGCGCGTATTTATTTTCGCAACGCGGTCAACGGTGGCTTGCTGCCCGTCGTGAGTCCGTTAGCTGTTGAAGCGATTCAAGACGGCGAAAGTGTGACCGTCGATGCTGATAATTATCAAGTGCTTTGCGCGGCGGGTACGTTCGACTTTCCACCGTTGTCACCATCGCTCAAAGCAATTCTGGAAGCGGGTGGCTTGATCCCAATGCTGCAAAAAAAGCTGGCTGCTGAACGGCTGGCTGCTGAACAGGAGCAAGCATGACGCTCACCATTTGTTTGATCCCCGGCGACGGCATTGGTCAGGAAGTGATTCCGGCGGCGGCGCGCGTGTTGGAAGCGTTGAAGGCGGATATTGCGTTCACGCACGCGGAAGCGGGTTGGGATTGCTTTCAAAAGTATGGCGACGCACTGCCCGCTGTCACGATTCAAGCGATCGAGGCGGCCCATTGGGCATTGTTCGGCGCAACGTCTTCGCCCTCTACCAAAGTCGCGGGTTATGCGAGTCCGGTGCTGACCATGCGCAAGCGCTTTGATCTGTACGCCAATTTGCGCCCCACCCTGTCGCTGCCGATCGTGGTAGCGGGCGGGCGTGAAGGCGTCGATCTGCTGATCGTGCGCGAAAACACCGAAGGCATGTACTCCGGGCGCGAACGGCGCGAAGGCGATACCGCCATTGCCGAGCGCGTGATCACCGTGCGTGCGTCCGAACGGATCGCGCGAGTGGCTTTTGAACATGCCATGCGGCGGCGCAAACAGGTCACCATCGTGCATAAGGCGAATGTGCTCAAAGAGACGGACGGTTTGTTTCGCGATGCGTGCTTACGGATCGCGGCGGAGTTTCCGGGCGTGGTGGTTAATGAGCTGCTGATCGATGCGTGCGCGATGTGGCTGGTCAAAGACCCGGCGCGTTTCGATGTGATCGTGACGACCAATCTCTTTGGCGATATTCTATCGGATGAAGCGGCGGGCTTGATCGGTGGGTTGGGCGTTGCGCCATCCGCGAATGTCGGCGCGGGCACGGTGGCCTATTACGAGCCGGTACACGGTTCAGCGCCGGATATTGCCGGACGTGGCATTGCAAATCCGCTCGGCGCAATCCTGAGCGCGGCCATGCTGCTGAACGACGCTGGCTTACCCGATCAGGCGGCGCGTGTGACACAGGCAGTGCAGCAATCTTTGCGCGATGGAATTTTGCCGCGTGACCTGGGCGGCGAAGCGAGTACCGATCAGGTCACGGCAGCGGTGCTTGCCCGCTGTTGAACTTTAATGTTGGCCGGGTTAAGCTTTAGCGAGCCATTGCCAGATTACGGCGACGCTGCTCGAACAGTGCCATATAACCCAGGCCAATGAAAAAATCTTTAATATGATCGCCAGTAGCCGCGCTCGTTTGTAGGAACGGCATTGACTGCTCTTTTGCCCAGGCGCGCACATCGTCGGCGGGCACCGCCTGATATAAATCCAGCTTATTGCCGACGATCGCGATTGGCACTCCCGGCATGACCGCCTGAATCTCATCTCGCCAGCGGCTCAGCGCGAAAAAGGTGGCGGGCGCAGTTACATCGTATACCAGCGCCACCGCGTGCGCACCGCCATAAAACATATCTCGAAAAATAAGGAACTGTTCCTGTCCGGCAATATCCCAGATTGACAAACGTACTGCTTTGCCGGAGAGCGTCACGCGCTTGACTTGAAAATCAACGCCCATGGTAGCGATACGTGACTGATTAAATTTGCCTTCGCAAAACTGGCGAATCGTGCTCGTCTTGCCGACGTTGCCTTCGCCAGCGATCACAATCTTATAAATGGGCGAGTTATCGTTGCGATCGGTCACCACATCTGCCACAGCGTCTATCATGAGTTGCCATTTATCGTTTGAA
>Ga0209724_1000486_pt1 | contig 38328 bp, 38 predicted proteins | sample grotaG_FD_184143 | JGI IMG/M metagenome (GOLD analysis project Ga0209724, IMG submission 184143) | Glacier valley bacterial and archeal communities from Borup Fiord, Nunavut, Canada, to study Microbial Dark Matter (Phase II) -... | ecosystem: Environmental > Aquatic > Freshwater > Ice > Glacier ... | reverse complement strand
GGGCAACCAGTTTTCCTTCAGGGGTTTTTCGAATCACGGCAGGTTCCCAGGCTAAATCATTAAACCCGGGAAGGTTCCATCCGGTTTGTTCTTTCCGGGCATCGTAATGCTCTCCGTAATAAACCATGTCCATCAGTATCGGACTTTTGGAAATTTTCCAGCTTTCATCGCTTACAACGATTTCTTCACTGCCATCATCGTAAGTAATATATAGCTGTGCTAAAAAACGGGGAGTTCCGTATGCGGCAGTCCAATGCTTTGCAGGGTTATAAAAGCCGTTGCCAAGAATACTTCCCAACGCATTGCTCCCTTTTTTCAACTGATCTTTAATGTCATAAGCCAGGTACATCACCTTGTATTCCCTGAAATTATCTTCCACAGGGATATACTCATTGATTAACCCTGGACGTTTTCCATAATTGGTTTGATTCGGAATAAGCACATCATTGCCCACTTTTTGCCCGTTCAGGTACAGTTCAAAATATCCCAAACCGGTAACAAAAGCGACTGCTTTGGCTACTTTTTTTTCAATTCTGAATTCTTTCCTGAACATCGGAGCCGGAGGAGGTAAATTTTCAGGTAAAAGAACATTGGGATTTGAAGGTTTGGGCAATGCCTCTTCCCCTTGCCATGGTGCTCCGATCCATTTGGCTTTCCAATCCGAAGGGTTCAGCAGACCCATGCGCCACTGTGCAGGTTCGCTCCATTCTGAAGCATTTCCGTTTTTGTCCCAAACGCGCACCTGCCACCAGCATTCCATCCTTGAAGTCAATGGTTGGCCGGCATACACAATCCGGTTACTTAATTCGCTGACAGTTTTTTGACTATCCCATAAATTGGGTTTCTCAAGCTGTTTTTTTGAAGAAGCCACCCTGATTTGCCAGGCCGTTTGCATTTGGCCGCGTTCCTCTTTTTCGGCAATGTTTACCCATGCCAGACGGGGTTGAATAACATCAACCACAGCCGGGTTCTTCAGGTATTCGCAGGTAAGTTTGGTTGGTGTGATTTTTCCATTGGAAACCGTCCATGTGAAAATTCCAAGAAGGGTTAGAAGAAGTAATCGTTTCATTATTATTGGTTTATTTGATTTTTGAATTGCATTTTTCAAAACTTTTGATCAATCTCTTCCGCAGGAGTATAATCTGAAACCAGTTTTGCTTTGGTATATTTCTTTATTTGGGCATCGCATTTACTTCGAAGTTCGTTAATCACTTTTATGTATGCCGGATCTTGTGCTAAATTTTTAGTTTCCAACGGATCGTTTTCTAATTCATAAAGTTCTTCAGGTGTTTGGATGAACTGATATCTGAAATACTTCCATTTGGTTGTTCTAATCCCTTCGCTGGATGGTATTTGAGGAAGCTTCCAAAGGTGTTCAAATAAAATTGCTTCACGAACTTTTTCCGGTTTTTCATTCTTTACGTACGGAAGCAGGCTGATTCCCTGATATTCTTTAGGTGGTTTAACGCCAGCCAAATCGAGAATTGTTTTAGGAACATCAATATTAAGCACCATATCATCGATGTCATTATGCTTCTTCTCTCTTGGATCATAAATAATCAATGGTACGCGCAACGAATTATCGTACATCAGCCATTTATCGGCCAGTTGACGTTCACCCAAAAAATACCCGTTATCGCCCATAAAAATGATGACCGTATTATTTGCGATGCCCTTTTCTTCCAGCAATTTTCTTAGTTCTCCAATTTCATCGTCGATCTCGCTGATCATGCGGTAATATCCTTTTACACTGTGCTGGTATTTTTCAGGTGTATCAAAACGCCAGGTCCAACGTAACCGGTTAAAGCCTTCCTGTACTTCTTTAGGCAACGCTTTAAAGTATTTTTCATTTCCCAGTAAAGGTGCAGGTATGGTTACCCCGGTATAGCGATTATTTGATTTTTCCTGCCAGAAATACTGTTCGGGTGCACTATCGTGGGCGTGTGGTGCACTAAAACTTAGTGACATGCAAAATGGCTGATTTGCTGGACTATTCTTTATAAATTGCTGCGCCTGATAACCGGTATACCTGGTCAGGTGAACGGTATCTGAACCAATGGTCTTATAAAAGTAGCCCTTCCGGTTCGGAAATTTATCTTCACGGTCATAAATATCAGCCTCATTAAAAAGATTAACCGCATTTTTGTAAGTGACCCCAAGCTTTCCGAAAAATCCGGTATAATACCCCTGCTGCTTAAGAATTACCGGATAACTTAGCTGCATGTAAGGCTGCTTCAATGGTCCTTGCTGGAAAGTATAACCATGAGTTCGTTCATACATTCCAGTTAGAATTGAGGCACGGCTTGCGGCGCATATGGGTGTAGTAACAAATGTATTTCTGAAATAAGTCCCCTTTTTTGCCAGTTGATCCATCTCCGGGGTCTGAATTATTTTATTTCCGGCATAACCCAGCGCATCCCAACGCTGGTCGTCAGTAAGGATGAAAATGATATTGGGTTTTGCCGCAGCCGGCTTTTTTGCCTGGATATTTGTGACAACAGTTGCCAAACAGGCAGTTGTGTATAGAATGTGCTTAATCATCAGCATTATATAGTTGAAAGAATAATTATTCTGTTTTTGAAATCAGAATTTGGAACACGCACCTGGGAATTCACCGCTTCGTTCTAATTGGTCTGCAAATGATGGTTCTCCCGGGTTTTTGCCTTCATTTTTCTGATCGCATGTTTAAGTTGATATTCGGTGATTTGTTAGTCGTTAAAGGTATGAATTATTCTTCTTCCTTTAATTTATTTCAAATTGCTGTTTAGGAAGCATTGTTTTTGCAGTTATCAATACCGGAATAAGCAAGTCATAAGAACCGAAGCTCGCCCTTTATTTATAAGGATTTTATTGAACCATTCGTCTTCCCGTCGGTTAACTTATTGAAATTTACTATTCCAAAATCATGAAACAAATCGGAATATTGATCGTGCTTCAAATAATTTTTTCAATACAAAATAAGATACCCAAAATGGAAAATACAAAAGAGATTTTGATCGAGGAATTTAATTTGACCAATCACCTCAATTGGGAAGTCATCAATGATGGGGTAATGGGTGGAATTTCTGAAAGTAACTTTCAAATTCAGAATGATCAGACCGCAGTTTTTTCAGGAAGGGTTTCTCTCCAAAATAATGGAGGATTTGCTTCTGTCAGAGCATCGTTGCGTGAGTCGGTTTCTGGAAACTTTGAAAAAATTTCAATCCGCGTAAAAGGGGATGGTAAAACCTACAGTCTCAGAATCCGGACGGATCAAAACTTCGATGGTGTGGCCTATGCCTGTAGTTTTTCAACGACAAAGGATGAATGGACAATACATGAATTCACACAAGCTGAATTCGTTCCAACATTCAGGGGAAGAACACTTTTCAATGTTCATCCTCTGAAAGATTTGAAAATCAGTCATGTTGGCTTCCTGATTTCAGAGAAGCAATCCGGAAGTTTTGGATTGATAATCGATTGGATGAAAGTAACCCTGTTATAGATTCCATCCATTTCTGTATTTATAATGAAGGAATTGATCAGCTTCAGACAAATTCGGAAAACCGAATTTATCCGGGTCCCAGTTTAATGCCTGACCGCTTAGTTTTTCCTTCAGCTCCCTGCGAAGTGCAATGTTCCCCAATAATACGGTTTCCGTAAGCGGCCCTGCCCATTCAAAATCGGAACCTGCCGGAACTCCGCCTTTACACGCTAATATCCATTCCTCCTCGTGTCCGGGAGAAGCGGGCAGGTAGGGAGTTGGGGTTTTATATGATTCCCTTAACGACTTCGGAAGAATTTTGTCATCGAGAATTTTCCCTTTATCACCAATAAAGAGTGTTCCTCCGGAACCCATCTGCATACCTTCGTCGAGTTCAGGTATTCGCATTGGCCGAAGACCACCATCATACCATGTAAGGGTTACGGGGGGCATATTTTCACGTGCCGGAAATTCATAGCGAACCATCGAGCCTGAAGGATAGGTTTCTTCGTTGACAAGTGTAGACACTGCCTGCAGACTTGTCGGATATTTCAGTTTGAGTGCGCGAAAAATTGGATCCAATGAATGACAGCCAATATCACCAAGGGCACCGGTGCCAAAGTCCCACCAGCCTCTCCATTTAAACGGATGGTAGGCGGGGTTGTACGGACGCATTGGGCTTGGTCCAACGAAAAGATCCCAATCAAGATCTGCCGGAGCCTGAGGCGTTTCAACGGGACGACTTACACCTTGCGGCCAATATGTTTTTAACAGCCCATTGTTGGGCCGGTCGGTCCATACATGAACCTCGCGGATAGGGCCGATAACGCCATCCCAGATCATTTCCCGGAGTCGTCGTGTTCCTTCACCTGCCTGGCCCTGGTTTCCCATTTGAGTGGCCACCTTATATTCTTTTGCCGCGTTAGCCAGCACTCTTGCCTCATGAACGGTGTGGGTAAGTGGTTTTTGAGTGAAAACATGTTTTCCACGCTTCATTGCCTCCAAACTGATTACCGCATGAGTATGATCTGGTGTGGCAATAACTACTGCATCAATGTCTTTCTGATTATCCAACATGATGCGAAAGTCTTTGTATTGCTTCGCACCAGGGTAAGTTTTAAAGACTTTTGCTGTTGCCTCTCCCCAGTCAACATCACACAACGCTACGATATTTTCCGTCTTTGCGACATTGGCCAGATTACCTCTGCCCATTCCCGCAATACCAACACCGGCAATGTTCAGTTTGTCACTTGGGGCAATGTGCCCTAATCCTGAAACTGCATGAGCAGGAACAATCATAAACCCGGCCGATGCAAGTGTGGAACTACCTATGAATCCTCTGCGACTCATAGGTTTCGAAACGCTGTTCTTCATAATTGTAATATTAAGGTGAGTAGTAACTTTGGTGATCGATCCTACAAATTTAATAAAATGAATTAAAGTGGTCAATTAATTTTTTGATAATATAGCATATTTGGGGAAACCGGTTTAATCAGGAATATAACCATTAAATCTTTGAATGAAAATATTTTCAACTTTCGTTTGGTAGAAAAGGATAGAATGTTTACTTTTGCACTCCAATTGTTTAGGATGGCTCTAAAAGAGGAGATGTAGGTTTCCCGCCAGCCGGACCCAAATAAAAATAAATTGTAAGAATGTACGCAATTGTAGAAATCGCCGGACAACAGTTTAAGGTTGAGAAAGAAAGAAAGGTTTACGTGCACCGCCTACCACAGGATGAAGGAGCGGATGTATCTTTCGACAGAGTATTACTAATTGACAATGATGGTGCTATCAGTATTGGTGCTCCTGTTGTTGAGGGTGCAACAATCACTGCAACGGTGCTGAAGCATCTCAAGGGTGACAAAGTGATCGTTTTCAAGAAGAAACGCCGTAAGGGTTACAAGAAGAAAAACGGTCATCGTCAATACCTGACACAAATTCAAATTACTGACATTTTAGCGTAAATTTTAAAAAAAATTATCCATGGCACATAAAAAAGGAGCGGGTAGTTCGAAGAACGGCCGCGAATCAGAAAGCAAACGCCTGGGCGTAAAGATTTATGGTGGACAAGCTGCTACTGCTGGTAATATTCTTATTCGTCAGCGCGGAACTTCACATCATCCCGGAGCAAATGTAGGAATTGGCAGAGATCACACGCTTTTTGCGTTGATCGATGGTACTGTTGAATTCCGCAAGAAGAGAAATGACAAATCATACGTTTCTATTCTCCCTTTTAAATCTGTAGAGTAAATCCGGATTTAGGAAAACGATATTAATCTCCTGTTTTATTACCCTGGTAATGAAGCAGGAGATTTTTTATTTGTACTTTTGTTCCACTCTAAAGGAATTTGCGATAAAAATGGATTCGTCAATTCCCTCTTATTCAAGAGTATTTATATTTCGCGTAATGACGCAAAGTAAAGACAAATAGATTACTAGATATGTTAAATTTAAAATTCATACAGGAAAATCCGGAGTTGGTCATTGAACGTCTTGCTGTAAAGCGGTTCGATGCACGTGCAATTGTGGAGAAAGTGATTGCACTTTACAAAAGACGCAATGAGGTACAAACCTTGGCCGAAACCCAAAAAGCTGAAATGAACCAGCTCTCGAAAGAGATTGGGCAGTTATTTAAAGATGGAAAGTCTTCTGAAGCCAATTCAGCAAAAGAGAAAACAGTCGAACTAAAGGAGCAGATTAAAAATCTGGAAAGTGAATTTGATGTGATTGATGCAGAGCTTGCTCAACTCCAGGTATTACTTCCAAATCTCCCATCTCCGCTGGTTCCTGTAGGTAAAGGTGCTGAGGATAATCTGATTGTTGCAACTGGTGGTAAAATGCCGGTTCTGCCCGAAGGAGCTAAGCCCCACTGGGAGTTGGCTACTCAATACGATTTAATTGATTTTGAGCTTGGTGTAAAGATTACAGGTGCTGGCTTTCCGGTTTATAAAGGTTACGGAGCCAGAATTCAGCGGGCTTTAATCAACTTTTTTCTTGATCAGGCGCGTGAAAATGGATATCTTGAGGTTCAGCCACCTTACCTTGTGAATGAAGCTTCAGGGTTTGGTACCGGACAACTTCCCGATAAAGAAGGGCAAATGTACCACGACAAAACTGACAACCTTTATTTGATTCCTACAGCAGAAGTACCGGTTACCAATATTTTCCGCGATGTGATTGTTGAGGCAAAAGATCTGCCAATCAAGACAACCGCTTATTCTGCGTGTTTCCGCAGAGAGGCCGGATCGTATGGCAAGGATGTGCGCGGATTGAACCGTTTGCACCAATTTGATAAAGTTGAGATTGTTCAGATTGCCCATCCCGATAAATCGTATGAATCGTTGAATGACATGGTAGCATATGTACAGACACTTGTCGAAAAGCTGGAATTACCCTATCGTATTCTACGTCTTTGTGGAGGAGATATGGGTTTTACCTCTGCAATTACTTACGACTTTGAAGTTTGGTCTGCCGCCCAGGAGCGGTGGCTTGAGGTGTCTTCGGTTTCAAACTTTGAATCATTTCAGGCAACGCGATTAAAACTGCGCTTCCGCGAGGAGGGACATGCCAAGCCACAGATTGCGCATACTTTAAATGGCAGTGCTTTGGCTCTTCCTCGTATAGTTGCTGCTATTCTCGAAAATTATCAGACACCTGATGGAATTCGTGTTCCCAAAGTTCTCGTCCCCTATTTAGGCGGTTGCGAAATAATCAGATAAACAGAATTTGATTCTATACGAGGAGCTGGTTTCTGTTGAAATCAGTTCTTTTTTTAACATTTATTAATTATTTAATATGCAATTTTTGATGATTATCTATCAGATATATAATTAGATAATTTTTTGTGAATTCAGAATTTTCCTTTTTATTTTTCTATTTCAAAATACAATAGGATAATTCATCAGATTGATGATTACTTTTGCCAACGTTTTCTCCGAAAAATTGGGTTAGGTTAATAGGTTAATCTTTATGAATAAACAACATACTGGAATTGGTAAGGTTTCTGCGGCTGGTTTGATCATTACTTTAGGAATTGTATTTGGTGATCTGGGTACAAGCCCTCTTTATACCATTAAAGCAATCATCAATGCTTCCAGCGAGTACAATGAGTTTCTAATCTTCGGAGCCCTATCCTGCGTATTCTGGACCCTTACCCTGCAAACTACAGTCAAGTATGTAATTATCACGCTTCGGGCTGATAACCATGGAGAAGGAGGTATTTTTGCACTATTTGCGCTGATCAGGCGAAAGAATAATTGGGTGGCCATAATTACGATGATTGGCGGAAGTGCATTATTGGCGGATGGCGTAATAACTCCTGCAATTACAGTTACATCTGCTGTTGAAGGTTTACGCCTGATTCATCCGAACATTCCTGTCGTTCCTGTTGTAATTACCATCTTGTCTGGTCTTTTCTTTTTCCAACAATTCGGAACCGGCTTTATGGGAAAGGTTTTTGGACCTGTGATGCTGATTTGGTTCACGATGCTTGCAGTATTAGGAATGAGCTTTCTTATTCAGGATCCGGGTGTTTTGGCTGCAATAAATCCAATGTATGCCATACGGTTTATAAGTAACTTCCCAAATGCTGTTATTCTGCTTGGTGCTGTATTTTTGGCAACAACAGGAGCGGAGGCATTATATTCTGATCTCGGGCATTGTGGTATTAAGAATATCCGTATTTCGTGGATGTTTGTGAAAACTGCATTACTCATCAACTATTTCGGACAAGGTGCTTACCTGATTCACCATCTCGACACGATGACGAGTACCAATCCATTTTATGCAATTATGCCTGAATGGTTTATCCTTCCCGGTGTCTTTATAGCAACAGCTGCTTCGATTATTGCCAGCCAGGCTTTAATCAGCGGATCATATACGATTATTAGTGAAGCCGTTTCGCTAAATATATGGCCCAAAGTCAGAATCTCGTATCCAACTGATATTAAGGGACAGGTTTATATTCCTTTTGTCAACTGGTTTCTTTGGATCGCATGCACCTTTGTGGTACTCTATTTTGGAGAATCATCGCGAATGGAAGCTGCCTATGGTCTTTCAATTACTATTACGATGATAATGACTACTTTGCTGTTGTCGTTTCATTTAAGACTTCGCCGGATAAATCCCTTTCTTATTGCCTTGATGCTAATTGTCTTTCTTTCAATTGAAGGGACTTTTTTGTATGCCAACCTCCATAAATTTTCAAATGGTGGATGGTTAACTGTTGCCTTGGCTTTGGCTTTCTTTATTGTAATGTACGGATGGTATTTTGGCCGGAAAATCAAGAATCAGTATATCAGTTTTGTGAATTTTAAGAAGGACCCAGATATTTTTAAAGAGCTTAGTAATGATTCTTCTGTTCCAAAAATTGCCACTAATCTGGTTTACATAACAAAAGCCAACAGGGTTGATCAGATTGAGTCGAAAATCATGTATTCAATTTTCAATAAGCATCCCAAAAGGGCAAGTACTTATTGGTTCCTCCATATCGATAGCCTCGAAACGCCCAATACCTTTGAGTATGTGGTTCATCATATGATTCCTGGAGTTTTGATCAAAGTTGATTTCAGATTGGGGTTCAAAATTGAACGTAAGATTAATCTGTACTTCAAAGAAGTGATAGAAGATTTAGTAAAGAGTGGCGAAGTCAGTATGGTCAGCCAGTACGAGTCACTCAAAGGGCATTCTATACCTGCTGATTTTCTTTACGTTAACCTCGACAGAATCCTGATCAGCGATTATAAGTTACCACCTCTTAAGATATTTATTATGACGCTTCATAATTTTGTCAGGCGTATAAGTATAAATGATGTGAAAGCACTTGGACTTGACTCATCGAATGTGATTGAGGAGAAAGTGCCTATTGTAATTGATCAGCAGATCAAAAAGAGAATTGTAAGAGTTAACAAAGACTTGCCAATCTAAATAATTGTTATATTGCGTCACATTTTTCCTGTACGAATAATTCGATGAACTTTTTCGGCATAATCGTTGTTTAAACAGTTACTATGAAAAGTGTTAATTATTTATCCTGATGCAATGGCTTCTGTTAATCTCTATGATCATGTTTCGTACGAAACCAGTAAGTTGGTAACCAAGACCTACAGTACATCGTTTTCTATTGCTGTTAGCTTTCTTGACGCTCAGGTTCAGAAGGCGATTTACAGTATCTATGGTTTTGTCCGCTTTGCTGACGAAATAGTTGATTCATTTGATCAATACGATAAGGACATTCTTCTTGATAAATTCGAAACAGATTATTACGATGCTTACAAAAACGGAATAAGCCTAAATCCTGTATTGCATTCTTTTCAGATAATTGTAAAGCGTTATCAGATTCCAAATGATCTGATACAATCTTTTTTGAAAAGCATGAAGGCCGATCTTTATAAAACAAGATACGAGAGCAAATCCGAGATTGACGACTATATTTACGGATCAGCCGACGTTGTCGGATTAATGTGTCTTAAAGTTTTTACTGATGGTGATGATGTATTGTATGCATCACTTAAATTGCCTGCTAAACGATTGGGATCGGCATTTCAGAAAGTAAACTTTCTACGCGATTTAAAGAGTGATATTGAATTTCTTGATAGACAGTATTTTCCGGAAATGGGGAATGGTTCATTTGATGACAAAGTTAAAGACGCGATTATTCAAGATATAGAGATAGATTTCCAGGCGGCCAGAAAGGGAATTTCAAAACTACCGGAAGATGCAAAACTTGCAGTACTTATCGCCTATTTTTATTATAAACGATTACTGAATAAAATTCGCCATACACCTTCCAGTAAATTATTGTCTACACGAATCCGGATTTCCGGAACCCGAAAAATGGTGTTACTTGGAAAGGCGTTGGCCGTATATCATCTTAAAATGATTTAGATGGAAGAATACTCCCAGGTCGGCGAGACTTTTGTAATTCTTGTTGACGAAAATGATAATCCGATTGGATTGATGGAGAAAATGGAGGCTCACCGCAAAGCATGTCTTCACAGGGCAGTATCTGTCTTTGTTCTTAATTCGCAGGGCGATTGGATTTTGCAGCGAAGAGCTTTCAATAAATATCATTCTAACGGCTTATGGTCCAATACTTGTTGCAGTCATCCGTTTCCCAATGAGTCATCACTGGCTGCTGCAAACAGACGATTGACGGAAGAGATGGGAATTGATTGTCAGCTCACAGAAGTTTTCAGTTTTAAATACAAGGAAATTCTTGATAATGAATTGACAGAGCATGAATTTGATCATGTTTTTGTTGGTGTTTCGGATGAATTTCCCAGAATGAATCAAAACGAGGTTGTGGAATGCAAAGTGATTTCTTATGGTGATTTACACTTAGATGTAATTTCAAATCCTGATTCTTATACTATTTGGTTCAAAAAATTGTATGAAAGGGTTGGCATGTACGTTTTAGATCGTCAATTAGATAATAGCGAGATCGTTTTTTTAAGATAATCCGAAATCATTTTAAATAAAAGTTGTATGTCCGTTTACCTGGCACTGGAAATATTTGCAATTTTAGTTCCCTTAATATACAGTTACGACCGGAAGCTTCAGTTTTACGTAAAAATCAAATCTGTTATAATATCGCTTGTTTTTGTGGGCTCTTTTTACATTCTGGGCGATATTTTATTCACAAAATATGGAATTTGGGGTTTTAATCCCCGATATCATTCAAATATTGTCCTGTTTAAATTGCCGGTAGAGGAGTGGTTATTTTTTATCGTCATACCGTATGCCAGCTTATTTCTGCACGATACGCTTGTCTATTTATTTCCAAAGATATATTTAAGTAACTTGCAATCAAGAATTATATCTGTCATTTTGGTCGTTTGTCTGGCGATAGTCGTAATCATAAATATTGAAAAAGCCTATACTGCCATTTATGGAAGTATTGCAATTTTTGCAATTTTTTTGGCATCTATCGATTCAACGCAATTAATTAACCGGTTTTATCTTACTTTTATGGTTATTCTTATTCCATTCTTTCTGGTGAATTCAGTACTTACCGGGAGTTTTATACCTGAAGAGGTTGTTTGGTACAATAATTCTGAAAACCTCGGAATTCGGATATTTACAGTTCCGGTTGAGGACATCAGTTATGCTTTTAGTTTGATTTTATTTAATCTGTTATTAATTAATAAATTAGAAGGATTCTTTGCGAAGAGGTCCATAAATTGATAATCTATTCGGTTATGGAAATAATGTCAAAATATTTGCTTCGGCAAAAGTTGAAAACGATTCTTTTATTTGTCGTTTTCTACACTGTCGGAGTTGCAGGAATTGGAATTCCACTCACTCAACGTCTTTTTATTATTTTAATTCCTTTTGCGCTTCTATTAAGTTTTATTGCTATTTTGCTGTTTCATAAATCGTTACATAGTGGGAATACGCGATTTGTCTTTTTTACGATCATATTAGTCAGTTATTTTATTGAAGTTGTTGGAGTTAATACGCAGATTGTGTTTGGAAAATACATCTATGGTAGCGGTTTGGGACTAAAAGTGTTCGGTACACCTTTGATGATTGGAATTAACTGGGCGATGCTGGTGTATTGCAGTGCATCAATTATGGAACGGTTCAAGTTGCCGGTAGTTTTACAAGTTATATTCGCTTCAGTGCTAATGATTGTTTATGATATTGTATTAGAACAGGTTGCCCCATTTCTTGATATGTGGTACTGGAATGGGAATTCAGTTCCGCTTCAGAACTATGTCGTATGGTTTGTCCTGGCACTGATTTTTCACAGTCTTGTAAAATGGAAAAAAGTTAGAACTGAAAATCCATTGGCATCCGCCATTTTCGTTTGCCAGTTCCTGTTTTTTGCTGCTATTCTGATTTTCATAAAGTAGCCCACATGGTTTTAAAAGCCAGACATCATTTCTTTATCTACCCCTATTTTAAGTGGTATGCAGGTTGGATCATCCATCGGCATTTCGGTCGTGTAGAACTAAAAAATGAGTTTGATGATCAAGGTCTGCCGGTTTTATTGCTGGCAAACCATATGAGCTGGTGGGATGGTTTTTTCGCAATGTTTTTGAATGTTAAGACATTAAATAGGAAGTTTCATTTTATGATGCTCGAGGAACAATTAAAGAGATTTTCCTTTTTTAATCAGACGGGCGGATATTCAATCCGAAAAAAATCGCGGGAGACCATCGAATCAATCAATTACACTGCCGAATTGCTTCGCGAAAGCGAAAATATGGTACTCCTTTTTCCACAAGGTAAAATAGAGTCGCTTTATAAAACCTCTTTTCAGTTTGAATCCGGGATAGGCCATATTATTAAAAAAACCGGTTGTGATATTCACATTCTTTTTATGGCAAACCTGATCGACTATTTTTCGTGCCGGAAACCGGGTCTTTATATTTATATGTCTGAATATAAATGCGATAGTTTAGATACTAAGTCAATTCAGGATGCTTACAACGTATTTTATAACCAATGCATTGCTGAGAACTTCCTTAAATCCGAATCGTGATGTTGTACCTCGCTGTATTTGTCTTCGTTTTTACAGCAATTCAGCTTTTGGTTGCTGCCACCAACTTTATTTTCAAACCTGAGCTTTTAAAGAGTATTCATAAAGGATATCCTCTTATTTCGGTATTAATTCCTGCCAGAAACGAAGTGGAAAACATTGGTGTCCTTCTAACCGATCTTATCAACCAGCATTACCAAAATATTGAAATTATTGTTTTTGACGATCAGTCGGATGACCAGACAGTTGAAGTCGTGAGCGCTTTGGCAGAAACAGATTCACGGATTAAATTAGTCCGATCGGGTGGTTTACCCATAGGTTGGTTAGGGAAAAATTTTGCATGTTATTCATTATCAAAATATGCGAATGGTAATTATTTGCTTTTTCTGGATGCTGATGTACGGATTAGCGGCAATGCTTTTCAATCTGCTGTCGCCTATGCCGACAAATACCATCTCGGACTACTTTCTGTTTTCCCCAAACAGATGGTCATGTCAGAAGGCGAGAAAATGACAGTTCCAATAATGAATTATATCCTTTTGTCATTGCTTCCTTTACCACTGGTTCAATGGTCCTCTTTTCGATCATTGGCGGCCGCCAACGGACAATTCATGCTATTTAATACCGCGATCTATAACCGTTTTAAGCCCCATGAGCAGGTGAAGAACTGCAAAGTAGAAGATATCGAAATTGCGCGTTATTTTAAAGAGAAAAGAATTTCGATTGCCTGTCTTACGGGCAACGAATCGATTCGGTGTCGGATGTACAGCGGTTTTGGAGAAGCTGTTGGAGGTTTTTCGAAGAACATCATTTCCTTCTTCGGAAATTCTTTTGTTTTGGCTGTAATGTTTTGGTTTATAACAACATTTGGTTTTATTCCTGTCTTAATTTCCTTTTCTTTCAACATTTTTGTTGTATATATTGTTATGCTTTTGATGATCAGGTTATTTGTTGCATTAGCCAGTCATCAGCGGATATGGGATAGTTTCCTTTACTTCATTCCCCAGCAATTGGTAATGGGAGGCGTGATGTTCCGTTCTTTTTTGAATAAATATTTTTTTCATTATCAATGGAAAGGTCGAAGTATTGGATAACGATTGTTTTTTTGGGATTATTTGCTTTAAGTTTGAAGGGAAGTAACAGGATCGATGTTTACAATTCATTCATCAATAATCGTATGGCGGTTTGGAAGAGTGTAATAGACCAATTAAACAATCAATTGGATAAGCCAAACGAATTACGCATCGAACTTCTTAATTATCAATATGGATACATTGGATGGTGTTTGGGGAATGAACGGAAGGAAGAAGCACTTGTTTATTTGAAACTTGCTGAGCAAAATGTGAAGTTACTCGAAACAAATAAGGTTGGTCTTTCATTGATAAATGGTTATAAATCTGCATTATACGGTTTCCGTATTGCATTAAATAAGTTTTCAGCTCCGTTTAACGGATCCAAAAGCTCCGATTGTGCCAAGCAGGCAGTCCTCCTTGATCCCAATCTGCCTTTTGGATTTATTCAACTTGGAAATGTGAAATTTCATTCGCCATCATTGATGGGTGGATCGAAAACTGAGGCAATCGGATATTATCTGAAAGCCAAAGCGATGATGGAGAAAAAGGGTAGTGAAATTCAGGGTGACTGGAACTACCTAAGTTTATTGGTCACTATTGCTCAGGCTTATGAGTCAATTAATGATACTATAAAAGCAAAATTGATGTACGAGGAGATACTGAAATTTGAACCCGGTTTTACCTGGGTTAGAGACGATTTGTACCCTCATTTATTAGAGAAAATAAAAAAATAAAGATGCAAAAGAGTGTTCTTGTTGTTGGAGCCGGAATCGGTGGTCTTGCTACTGCGCTTAGACTGGCAAAAAGAGGGTACAAAGTTGAAATTATCGAAAAGAATAGTCAGGCTGGTGGCAGGCTTAATCAATTAAAAAAAGATGGATTTACGTTTGATACAGGCCCCAGTTTTTTTAGCATGTCCTACGAATTTAAGGAGTTTGCAAAAGACTGCAACATTGAAATGCCGTTCAAATACATGGCACTCGATCCGTTATATACCGTTAATTTTAGCCGTAGTCCCAAAACTTACCGTCTATACAAGGACATCCATAAGTTGGCCGAACAATTTAAGGATGTAGAGCCCGATTTTGAAATAAAAATGCGCAAATACCTCAAAAATGGCAAGGCATTATTCAATGATACTGTGGATATTGTAATTAAAGAGAACTACAATTCGATATTCGCATACCTGATCACACTGATGAAAGTCAACCCTGTCCATTTGCCCATTCTATTCAGGAACTTCTGGCAGCAGGTTTGCCGGTATTTTTCGTCTGATGATGCGCGTGAAATTATTTCACTTGTTGCATTTTTTCTGGGCAGAACCCCTTTCGATACACCTGCCGTTTACACTTTGCTCTCCTACACCGAATTTGAGCATGACGGTTATTATAATGTCGAAGGTGGCATGTATAAGATCGTCGAAGGAATTGTTGAGGAGCTTCGGAAAGAGAATGTGACGATTACCTACAATACAGAAATTGTTGATTTTGTGGCTAATGGGCGAAAACTGGATTGTCTGGTTGACCAGAATAACCATCATTGGAAAAGCGATATTATTGTTGTGAATAGTGATGCGGCCTCGTTCAGGGGACGAATATTCAAGCGTCCGAAATTTTCGATGGAAAAACTCGACAAGATGGAATGGACAATGGGTCCGCTCACCATATATCTTGGACTGAAATGTAAATTGCCTCAGGTCGAGCATCATAACTATTACTTGGGCGATAATTTCAAAGAGTATGCAAATAAGGTATTTCAGTCTTCAGGTACGCTTCAAAAGCCTTATTACTATGTGAATGTATTATCACGCAACAATCCGGGTTGTGCTCCTGAAGGTTGTGAGAGCCTGTTCTTTGTCTGCCCGGTTCCCGATCTGCGGTTTAAGAAAAACTGGGATGATAAGGATGAGATTGTGAATAGCATCCTGGCTGATTTTTCTAAACGCATCAATCAGGATATTCTACCCGAAATCGTATCAAAAACAATCTACACTCCGGTTGACTGGCAGAATCAGTTTAACCTTCATCGCGGTAGTGGTTTAGGCCTTTCACACAAAATGCTGCAAATCGGAGCTTTCCGTCCAACAAATTTTGACGAAGTTTTCAAAAATGTCTTTTACGTTGGTGCATCAACCGTTCCCGGTACCGGATTGCCCATCACGATGATCAGTTCAAAACTGGTTGTCAAAAGGATTGAAACGTTAGGGAAGTAAAATTATTTATATTTGTTTTAAATTATAGGTCGGGCAAAATTTTAAGTGTTTGTTTCATTGGATAATAAGAACATATGGCGCCAGCTTTGTTCGAGGTATTAACGGAAATAAATTGTTTCACCTTCAAGTATGTAGATATATGAATATATTTGCATTCGAATTGATTGGACTAAAAGTCAAATTAATTCACAATAACTTGTTTCCGGATTAAACTGAAAGAAAACACGTAATAATATGCTCAGGAACATACTACTGGTAATTGTTGTTGTCATTATCTCCCTGGTAATGGTAAATGTTCTTCGTCAGGAAGATAACTACAATCTTAAACTCGAAAGTCTCCGGCACAAGTATGCTTTAAAGGCTGTTCCTTCCGTTAATCACAGCAAACTTCCGGCTTTGCAAAGAGATTTTAAAACCCCTCAGGAGGTGACAGAAGCTTGTCTTTCGTGTCATACTGAAACGCATAAGGAGGTGATGGCTTCATCACATTGGAATTGGGAGCGTGTCTCTTATGTCGAAGGGCGCGGAATCTCATCTGCTGGGAAGAATAATGTGATGAATAATTTTTGTCTTGGAACAAATTCCAACCAACAGTCGTGTGCAAAATGCCACATTGGCTATGGTATGTCCAGCAGCCATTTCGATTATAACAATGCCCGTAATGTTGATTGTATGGTTTGCCACGATAACAGTGACGAGTATCTGAAAGGAGCTTCAATGGCCGGTTATCCTGATCGAACTGTAAACCTTGAAAACGTAGCACAAAGTGTTGGTTCCCCAAAGAAAAGTAATTGCGGATCGTGTCATTCTTTCGGTGGAGGAGGAAATAATGTGAAACATGGCGACCTTGAGGTTGCATTGAACTCTTGTAGTCGCGAAGTTGATGTTCACATGGGCGCCAATGGGATGAACATGGAATGCGTTGCCTGTCATACTGCTGAAAATCACAATATAATTGGTAAATTATATTCGGTTTCTTCCGATAACACGAATCGGGCTACCTGCGAACAATGTCATACAAGTACACCTCATCTAAGTGATGTGATCAACCGTCACGGATCGAGGGTTTCGTGTCAGGCATGTCACATCCCTATGTATGCCAAGGTCAATTCCACTAAAATGTCATGGAACTGGTCGGATGCAGGGAAACTGAAAGATGGTAAACCTTATGAAGAAGAGGATTCACTGGGCAATCATGATTACATGTCGATTAAAGGTTCTTTTGTTTGGGCACGCAATGTCAAACCCGATTATATCTGGTTTAACGGAACGGCTGATCATTACATTTTGGGTGACACCATTAAATCGGTACCGGTGCAAATGAACACTTTAAATGGCTCGCACAGTGACAGACACTCCAAAATTATTCCGGTAAAGATTCACGTTGGCGACCAAATCTACGATAAGGTTTACAATCGCCTGGTTCAACCTAAGCTATATGGCGAGACCGAAGGCGATAGTGCTTACTGGAAAGATTTTAAATGGGACGAAGCTGTTGCCGCCGGGATGAAAGAATCTGGTCTCCTTTACAGTGGACAGTATGGATTTGTTAAGACTGAAATGTACTGGCCTGTAAACCATATGGTTTCGCCGAAGGGACAAGCAGTAAGTTGTGCGGAATGTCATACGCGTAATAATGGCAGGTTGGCAAAATTGACCGGCTTTTACCTCCCGGGACGTGATCAGAACAAACCGCTTGATTTTCTGGGCTACTGGATGTTTGTCCTTGCTTTGATCGCTGTTTTTGGTCATGCTGCAATTCGTATTTCGATGAATATTGCAAAGAACAAATTCGAAAAACAGATCATCAACTATGATGAGGATAAACCTGCAGAGTAATAATAATATTTTTTAAATATCAGATATACAATAAAATATGCACAAAGTATATATTTACAAACGATTCGAACGCTTCTGGCACTGGGTTCAGGCATCGCTGATCATGTTTCTCGCATTGACCGGATTCGAAGTTCATGGTGCTTTTAAGATATTTGGTTTTGAAAAAGCTGCTGAATTTCACCGAACTGCTTCATGGATGCTGATCGGATTAATCATTTTCGCTATTTTCTGGCACCTCACAACAGGCGAATGGCGTCAGTACATTCCAACTACGAAACAATTAAAAGAGCAGATGCTCTATTACATTTCCGGAATTTTCAAAGGGGAACATCATCCTACCGAAAGAACAGGACTTAGTAAATTGAATCCGTTACAACGAATTGTTTATTTGGGATTTAAGCTTGTGCTTGTCCCGATTACAATTTTTTCAGGTATCCTTTACATGCTGTATAAAACCTTCGATCAAAACAACATCATTGTAATTGAAGATTACCCGCTTGCGTCGATTGCTTTCTGGCATACACTGGGAGCCATACTTCTTATGATATTCCTTGTTGTTCATGTTTACATGACTACTACCGGTAAAACACCCACTTCAAATATCAAGGCGATGATAACCGGGTACGAAGAAATTGAGGATGATCAGGAGGAAGATTCAGCCAAAAACGAACCTAATAAGAATATACAATGATGCCACAGAAATTCATGAATCCTTACCTGGCCGGATTTTTACTGGGCCTGGTTTTATTGGGAACCATTTATGTTACTGGTCGTGGTTTGGGAGCCAGTGGTGCAGTAAAGAGTGTTGTTCTATCTTCAGTTGTAAATGTAGCTCCAGGACATACAGCAAATACTCCTTTCATCAAAGCATACAGCGAAGAGCATCCTGACGGTCCGCTGAAGGATTGGCTTGTATTCGAGGTGATTGGAGTCGTTATCGGAGCTTTCTTTTCAGGCGTGATAACTAATCGAGTAGGAATTAAGTTGGAGAGAGGTCCTAACATTACCAATAGAACCCGGATTATTGCAGCTATCATCGGTGGTGCATTCTTTGGTTTCGGGGCTCAACTCGGACGTGGATGCACAAGCGGAGCGGCACTTAGCGGCATGGCCGTTATGTCATTTGGCGGGATCATCACGATGTTCGCCATTTTCGGATCGGGTTATGCAGTTGCTTATTTCTTCAGAAAACTTTGGTTAAAATAATTGATATGGGACCGTTAGTACCATTTATTATCAGCAATGAGTTCAATCTGATCATTGCTTTGATTTCCGGAATAGGGTTTGGCTTTGTTCTCGAACAGGCAGGATTTTCTTCGACCAAGAAATTGGTAGGTTTGTTCTACGGCTATGATTTTACGGTGCTGAAAGTGTTTTTCACGGCCGGCGTTACAGCCATGATCGGCGTTTTATTGCTCGGTCACTGGGGATTGCTCGATTTGAGCCTGATATATATCAATCCTACGTTTCTTTGGTCAGCGTTACTCGGAGGTGCCATCATGGGTGTTGGCTTTATTATCGGAGGTTTTTGTCCCGGAACCAGCATATGCGCGGCTGCAATCGGCAAACTTGATGGTTTGGCGTTTGTTTTAGGAGGTGGCCTTGGGGTTCTTGCATTTGCCGAAGTATACCCTATGCTTGAGAAGATCTACCTTGGCGAAGCCTGGGGTGGTGTTCTGATGAATGATGTGCTTGGGATGTCGAAAATTACATTTGCTTTTCTGCTCACGGGTGTGGCAATTGTTGCTTTTTATCTCACCGGACTCATCGAAAACCGTGTGAATGGCGTTCAATCGGAAGTGAATCGTGATAAAAAACGTATTTACATTTCTGCTGTTGGATTCGCATTTGTTGTATTGGACGTCATTGCATTTTCACCTGATAGCAATAGCCGGATGGAAGCCCGCATTCATAAAACACTTATTCAAAAAGATTTTACATTAGCTTCTGTTCCCGCAGATAAACTCGCAAATGAAATTGTAAATAACTATTACCGGATCAATATTATTGACGTAAGGGATACGGTGGCTTTCAGGGTCTACCACCTTCCTTTTGCAATCAATATTCCGATTGAAAAGATGAAAGACCGTCAATGGGAAAAGATTCTCGATCAGAAGCACAAGGCAAATTATTTTTATGCTGATGATAAGAAGGTTGCAGAGAAGGCCTATTTATTGGCGGGTTATATGGGGAAAGCAGAGAATTATATCCTTACCGAATCGCCGATGAATTTCCGGAAATTGTTTTCTGATCTGACGCCACCCGGTGCAGATGCCAATAAAAATGAGATCGATACCTATAATTTCAGGCAAAAAGCAGCAACAGATATGAAGATGTTGGTTGATGCACTTAAAAACTCTTCAGAACCTGTAGCAGTGAAAACATCCAAAATAAAAGGGGGATGTTGAAGGGGCACCTACATTCAGGTATCTGATAAGATCTGAGAATTGCCATTTGCCAGCAGCTGATTTTAAAAAATTGCATTCCAGAATCGCTTACAACGCATCTAAGAACAATTATCTTTGCTTCAAATAATTGATTTTTTGGGATGGAAGGTAATATTAACTATCGGCAGGCGCTTACAAAGGTGATGGCAATGTGCAGTCAATCCGAACGATGCCGTTTCGATGTAGTTACAAAGCTCAGACAGTGGGAGCTTTCGGAAGAGGAGATTGCCGAAGCCGTTGATTACCTTGTCAAAGAACACTTTTTGGATGAGGAGCGGTTTGTCCGGTTTTTTGTGAATGATAAACTGCGGTTTAATAAGTGGGGAAAGGTGAAATTGAGGTTTATGCTCCGTCAGAAGCAAATTCCCGAAACCATTGTCCGTGAGGCACTCAATCAGATTAATGATGAGCTGTATACTAAAACGCTTCATAGCTTGCTAAAGGCAAAAGTCAAATCAATAAAAGGTGTTTCCGACTACGAACGAAAAGGGAAGCTGGCTGTTTTTGCTCAAGGGCATGGATTCGAAGCTGAACTTGCATTCCGAATCGCCAATGAACTGATTGGGAATGGTATATAGTAATTCCTTTCTCCCTATCACCTTTTCGCCCCTTCTCCCCATCACCCCTTCTCAAAATTGCTACCTTTGCGTTTTAAATTTAAAAACAACAAAAAATGATCCTAAAGGAACAACTCAAAGAGCTTGTTGAGCGCCGGGATGCGCTGAGGAGGTATCTTTGACGTCGATACTAAATTAATTCGGTTAGAGGAAGAAGAGCTGAAAGCCCAGGATCCTAAATTCTGGGAGAAGCCCAAAGAGGCAGAAGCTCAAATGATGGTGATCCGTTCGATCAAACAATGGACGGACGGTTTTAAAGCGGTTGACCAGGCTGTTGAAGACCTGGGAATCATGTTCGATTACAGCGAAGCCGGTGAAATAACCGAAGATGAACTTGAAGAACAGTTTGTCGAAACCCGCGGAATGGTCGAAGATCTCGAGACCAAAAATATGCTCAGGCGCGAAGAGGACAGGCTCGGTGCTGTATTGAAAATCAATGCCGGGGCTGGTGGAACTGAGTCGAACGACTGGGCCGATATGCTGATGCGTATGTATTTACGCTGGGCTGAAAAGCACAAATACAAGGTTCGCGAAGCGAGTTTTGTTCCCGGTGAAGATGTTGGTGTAAAGAGTGTCACTATCGAGATTGAAGGTGATTTCGCTTACGGATACCTCAAAAGTGAAAATGGCGTTCATCGTCTGGTTCGTATCTCTCCGTTTAATGCGCAGGGAAAAAGGCAGACCTCCTTTACTTCCGTTTTCGTATCTCCTTTAGTCGACGATACGATTGTAATTGATGTAAATCCGGGCGATATTTCGTGGGATACTTTCCGTTCCGGCGGAGCAGGAGGGCAGAATGTGAATAAGGTGGAGACCGGCGTACGTCTTAAACACGCACCATCGGGTATTATCATCGAAAATACGGAATCGCGCTCGCAACTTCAAAATAAAGAGAATGCAATCAGGCTGTTGAAATCACAACTCTATGCGTTGGAACTTCAGCGACGTCATGAAGCGACCACCAAGATTGAAGCAGGTAAGAAAAAAATTGAATGGGGATCGCAGATCCGCTCTTATACAATGCAACCTTACAAACTGGTGAAAGATGTCCGCACCGGTTTCGAAACCTCTAATGTACAGGGTATGATGGACGGCGATATCGACGGTTTTATCAAGGCTTATTTGATGGAATTCTCAGAAGGGGAGGATTAGATTTTAGTGAGGGGGTGACTTTTTAATGGATGAACAAGTCACCCTTTCATTTTTTTTTATTATACGTTTTGTTGCCGTTCACTAAATCCCTCGCCTTAAATTTCACAATTTTCCCGTTTTGTGAAAACACCAGTTCTGAATCGTCTTTTTGTTTCTCGATCAGCAGTCGTTCATAGGCCAAATCTATGCCCTTGACGATTTTATCTCTCATTACTTTTATTTCATCCTTATTCATTGTCCAATTATTTGATTATAAATATCAAGACTATAAACTTTTTTGTCTGCATTTTTAAATCCTTCAGCTATCATGACCGATGGATGTTCTGAATTATCGAAAATCAGCCAATAATCGCAAATTGGCATATAAATTTTCGAAAGATTTTTTATGCCTGAACCATACCTTCTTCGTATCGTACCTTCCGGGATATTATGGCCGCCTGCTAAGACCCTTTTTCGTACTCTTTCAATTGCCAGATCTACTGAATTCAGCCAAAAATAAACCAATGTAACAAAATAGCCATTCAACTGCGCTTCTTTTACAAAGTTACGATACGATCTGGTTGATAGTGTCGTTTCAAAAGCAAAATCTTCTTTATGCGATATTAATGCATGAATTCTGTTCAGCATAATCCTTCCGGCTTCAATTGCCACTTTATCAGGCTGAAAAGGAGATAAACCTCTTGCAATTTCATCCGCATTTACAAACTCATTGCAATCCAACTCAGGCAAAACAGAATACGAAGCGGTCGTCTTTCCTGCTCCATTGCAACCCGCTATGATGTATAAGTTTGGCATTCACTTTTTTTATCAAAGATATTATTTTTCCCATGCTCTTGTTCCTGATTTTTTAGATGGTGATATCGGAAGGAGATTGGGCGTGTAATCCAACCTCGAAGCTTCGAAGAAATAGAGCGGGGATCGCAAATCTGCTAGTATACAATGCAACCTTACAAATTGGTGAAAGATGTTCGCACTATATTGTCTGAACACGATTAAGATGGATTTTTAGGATGGGCAGGATTTACCATACCTTTATTAAAAAGTCGTTTGAAGTCGAGGCTTAGGCCGCCAAAATTTATTAATAAACCATCTGCAATATGATATGCCTCCAGGTAGTTTATTGCCTGTGCCTTATTTACATCAATGATCTTTTCAATCGCTTTTAATTCAACCATTACACAACCTTCGACAAAGAAATCGACCCTTCGTGTACCGATGTTTTGTTCACGGTAGTAAATAGGCATTTCCATTTCACGTTCAAACGCTAAGCCAGACAATTTCATTTCAATGGCCAATGCCCGCTGGTAAATTACTTCCTGGAAACCGTTGCCAAGAATGTTGTGAACTTGCATTGCGCATCCGATTATCTTGTGGGTTATATCATTAACATTCATCTAATCAATTCTTAATAACCATTTATAGTATAAACAATCCTGATCATCCTTTAATCCTGTTAATCATGTTCAGCCTTTTTCCCCTTTACTTTTCTGACCGAGTCGACAACTTCAAATCCCCAATTTGCTAATCTTCTGGGATTATCCTTGTTAATCGCTTTTAGCAGGTTCCGGCTGGCTTTTAACCCTTTGCTGATGGGAGTAACTAAAAGATCGCGTTCGCGATAAGCCGCTTCCATGCGTCTTTTATGTATTTCTGCTTCCTTATGGAGGGCGAGTGCCTGTTCAATCGTTGGTCCGATAACCTTCCAGTCTGTTCCGTCGAGGATCAGAAGCGGCGAGGAGGTGCCTTCATCTACATGTTTCTTATAAACATCAGCTGCCATGTTAAGCATCTTCTTCGGATTGGGGGAAATGGGAATTCTTCCGGTAGTTTTAGCCATAATCTTGCAGTTTAATTCATTGATGGGATAAAAATAAGTGCTATTTTTTAAATATCCAACGATTCAGTTCAGAATTATATTAGTGATTTCATTTTTTATATAAATGAATTCAGCAGATATATCCGTGAATATGGCATATTTATTTATGAATGCGTAATCTATATTGATAGTAATGATATATTCATTGATTAATTCATTAAATTCATTGATAAATATGACATATTTATCAATGAATGTATTATCTGAATTGATGAATATGGTATAATCAACGAATAAACTGCTATTTTTATTAATAACAAAGGTGTGGATAAGATTGTAATCCTCAATTTTTGAGTGACGGATATGAATGATGAGATATCAGATGGAGATTTTTGTGCGCGGAAAGTCTTGGACAGGGTACGCAATGTAGTGCAAAGGCATTGCCTATCCGCTATCAGATCAAAAAATTACAATTTTATCTTAATCAACATAGGTTTCTTTCAATATTGCCTTTACTTCTTTTATCTCAGGCTTCGACAGCTTACCCAGGTCCTTTATGATGCGTTGTTTATCGATCGTCCGAATCTGATCAAGAACAATCCATCCAATTTTATTTTCGTGTTTGATTTCAACCCTGGTTGGATAATTTTTTGAACTTGTTGTCATTGGAGCAATCACGATCGTTTGCAGGTATCTGTTCATCTCATTGGGAGAGATCACCACACATGGTCTCGTTTTTTTTATCTCGCTACCGATTGTAGGATCAAGATTTACAAGGATGATTTGATATTGGCTTATTTCCATTCTTCCGGATTTTCATCATTAAAGACATCATTCATCAGCAATTTGTCATCCCCATTATCATTCATCGCCTTAAAAGCCTTGTCCCAACCTTGTCTTGGTTTTGTGGAGGCCCTGATCACGATTTGTTCTTCCTCAAGGATCATCTCTACAGTATCACGAATTTTATATTTATCCAGGACAGTCTTACTTAGCCGCAATCCTTTCGAATTACCTATTTGTACAATTGAAACTTCCATAAGTACAATCATTAATATTAATGTAATTACAAAGTTGATACATTTATTTTAGAATTCCTAACTAAGAATGAGTTTTTCCTTTTCTTAATTTTGGTATTTCATTTTTCTTTTCCAATGTCTTAATACTATCTGCAACTGGCAGGTTTTCAGGCATTGTACCTCCAATTTCTTTAATCGTCTGGCGCACTTTTTTTCCCACTTCGAAATGGGTTTGATTGGCCTTTTGTTTGCCCTGAATATTCTCACGTCGTAATTTTTCTTCGGTCTGGGTTGCACGGAACAGGTTGGCAGCTAATTCTGTACTTCCCATATGGTCGAGTATCTGCTGGCTTTTATTTAGACCTTTCTTTTTGTGTATATCTTTGGCATCCATCCCGCCATACAAACCCTTATAACCATGGTTTTGAAAAATAGCATAATCAATTGGCTCAATTACACCAGCGTCTTTGGCGGCAGAGGCAAATTGGATATTGTGTTTTGCCATTTCATCACGAAGAAAAAGGCGTTTTTCATCTTCAGAGCTAAGGCTGTTGTATTCGTCCATCTGCCTTATTTCCTGCAATCGGGTTTGAACGGCGAAATAGGTTTGGCCTAAAGCCACTACTTCTTTCGAAGGATCAGCATTTTGCACAACCAGATAACAGGCATAGCGGCTTAATTTTACGCTTTCCATTTCCCGAACAGCTCCCGAGCCAATAGGCACCATCTCGTTGAAATCAACGAGATGGTTTTCTATTGGTTGATGGCTGTTTTTACAAGCTTCTTTTGCTTTGTTGATTACAGAAAGAAAATTTCTGAAATCACTATATTCCAATGTCTTAGCAAGTTGACGGGCACCCCAGAATTCATTCCGTATTCATCTGTTTGCTTGATCTGTTCAAAAATACTCAAATCCCGTTGTGATAGTTCCGCTTTCATGGCTTGATGATTTAAAACATTTAATTATAAAACGATACGTAAAAGTAAAAATAAATGTCATGCGTTAGATGTGCAGTTTTGATCGTTTAATTTCCAATTTATTTAAAGTCAATGACCTGTTGGTCTGATCACGATATTGTTCAAAAACTTTATTCGCAAATAGTTGTTTGTTTTTGCAGGTAACAACTATTCAACAACAAAATCAATCAGATGCTATGGAAAACAACAGTGATGAGAAGATTTATTACCCCTCGCAAGCGGTAATTGAACAGGCGAATGTTCAGGAATACGAAAATTTGTACGCATGGTCTATCAAAAATCCCGAACTCTTTTGGGCGCAACAGGCTGAATTCCTTTCGTGGTATAAAAAATGGGACCAGGTTTTAGATAAAAGTAATCCGCCTTTTTATAGCTGGTTTGTTGGTGGAAAAACCAATATCATCCTGAATGCGATTGACCGCCATCTTGAAAATGCAAATCGTAATAAGTTGGCATTGATATGGGAAGGTGAGCCGAGTGATGTACGAACTTTCTCGTATCATGCACTGAACCGCGAAGTTTGCCAGTTTGCCAATATCCTGAAAAGTATGGGGGCGAAAAAAGGGGAAGTCATCACGATTTACATGCCGCAGATTCCTGAGCAGATCATAGCCATGCTCGCATGCGCGAAAATAGGTGCCGTTCACAGTGTTGTCTACGGCGGATTCAGTCATGAAGCGTTGGCAGACCGCATCAACGATGCCAATAGCCGGATTGTTATCACTGCTGATGGTGGATACCGTCGCGGTAAAGTGGTTGAAATGAAAAGTGTTGTGAATAAAGCGATGGAATTGTCGCCAACGATGGAAATTTGCATCACAGTGAAACGGACAGGTGCTGATGTGTATATGGAAAATGGCCGCGATTATTGGTTGCACGAACTCAAGGCGCTTCCGATTGCAGCCAATAGGTGTGAAACCGAGCAGATGGAATCCTCCGACATGTTGTTTCTACTCTATACCTCAGGGTCAACAGGTAAACCAAAAGCATTGGTTCATACGCATGGTGGTTTCAGTGTTTATACTTCCACCACCCATCGTATGGTATTCGATATCAAACCTGAAGACCGCTATTGGTGTGCGGCCGACCCGGGCTGGATTACCGGTCACAGCTATATCGTCTATGGCCCTTTGATGAACGGTGCCACCATAATGCTTTACGAAGGTGCGCCAACTTATCCTTACCCCGACAGGTGGTGGAAAATGGTGGAGAAATATGGCATCAACATCCTATATACTTCACCAACTGCTATCCGCAGTTTAATGCGTTTCGGCGATTCGTGGCCTAATCGGAATGATATTAGCTCGTTGCGTTTGCTTGGTTCTGTGGGTGAGCCAATTAGTCCGGAGGCCTGGAAGTGGTATTACAAAGCGGTGGGACGCGAGAAATGCCCAATTATCGATACCTGGTGGCAGACTGAAACAGGCGGTTTTATGATTGCACCATTGCCTATTACCCCGTTAAAGCCGGGATCAGCCACGAAACCATTCTTTGGAAATGTGATTGATGTTGTTGATGAAAAGGGAGAAGCCGTTAAAAATGGAGAAGAGGGTACATTGGTTATTCAGACTCCGTGGCCGGGAATGACGGCTGGTATTTTCCGCGATCCGCAAAGGTTTATAGATACGTACTGGAAGAAATACGAGAAACAGGGTTGGTATCTGACTGGTGATTCAGCCAAGAAAGATGAAGATGGTTATTTCCGGATCATTGGTCGTACCGATGATGTGATCAAAGTAAGCGGATATCGCCTGGGAACTGCAGAAATTGAGAGTGTAATGGCAAGTCATCCAGCCATAGCTGAGGCCGCCGCCATTGCGCTTCCGCACGATCTGAAAGGAAATTGCATTCATATTGTGGCTGTTTTGCGGGTCGGTTATACTGCCAGTAAAGAACTGGAACACGAAATGATCATGCATATGGTTGAACATCTTGGGCCAATTGCCCGTCCCGAAGAGATTACATTTGCCGATCAGTTGCCAAAAACCAGAAGCGGGAAGATCATGCGCAGGGTTTTAAAGGCCAGGGCGCAGGGATTACCCGAGGGTGATTTGAGCACATTGGAAGAATAAGCTAAAGCAATCATACAAGGTAAAAGTATTAACTTTGTCAGATTACATTTAGTATTTATTTAATTGTCTGACGGTTAATACTTTTATTTTTATATGTCTTCCCCTACCACCCGTACGATCTGGGATATAGCCTGGCCGATCATGTTGAGCCTGGTTGCTCAAAATGTTGTAAATGTCACCGACACCGCTTTTTTAGGTAGGGTAGGGGAGATTGAACTTGGTGCCTCTGCAATTGGCGGTTTGTTGTACACCACCTTGTTTATGGTGGCTTTTGGATTTACGACGGGTGTCCAGATTCTGGTTGCCCGTCGTAATGGTGAGAAAAACTACCTTGCCATTGGACGAATATTCGATAACAGTTTTTATTTTTTAGGAATAACTTCACTGGTTATCACATCGGTTGTGATTTTATTCGGGCCAGCATTGTTAAAGCCTTTTATGGCTTCTGAGGCTGTTTTCAACGCGAGTTCTACTTATTTGGTTTACCGTGTTCCTGGATTGTTTTTTGCTGCGTCCGGATTGCTTTTCAGGTCGTTTTATACAGGAATTGCATTCACAAAGTATCTGAGCATCAGTTCTGCAATAATGGCCGGCGTAAATGTAGTGCTCGATTATGCCATGATCTTTGGCCATTGGGGATTTCCGCAAATGGGAATACAGGGAGCTGCCATTGCATCAGCAATCTCCGAAGTGTGTGCCTTGCTATTCTTTATTATCATCACATGGCACAACACCCGTCTGAAACAATATGTCCTGTTTAAATGGATTAAGCCTGACTTTGAGATTATTAAAAGTACGTTGGGAATATCGGTTTTTGTGATGTTTCAGTATGTACTTTCCCTTGGAAGTTGGTTTGTTTTCTTCATGCTTATAGAGAAGATGGGGGAACGATCGCTCGCAGTTTCAAACATCATCCGCAGCCTTTATCTGATGCTGATGATTCCCGGATGGGCTTTGTGCTCTGTTACGAATACGCTCGTAAGTAATGCGTTGGGCGAAGGAAAGCCTGATCATGTGATTCCAATTATCAGGAAGATACTGAAGTTTAGCCTGGTAGCGATGGCAATTACCGTTTCGGTGGCGGCCCTTCTTCCGCGGGAGGCTATTGCTATTTACACCAATGATGCATCGTTGATTGAAGCTACGGTTCCATCCTATTATATTATTCTGGCTGCTACCTTCCTTTTTATGGCGATGAGCATCCTTTTTAATGGTGTGCTTGGAACGGCCAATACCAAATTTGCACTTGGAATTGAAGTGATTACTTTGGTTTTCTACCTTACAAGCGCGTGGCTGTTTGCGGTAAAGCTTCACCTGCAAATTGAATACGTCTGGACAGCCGAGTTTGTTTACAGCTCTTCGATCGGGATTTTATCGTATTGGTACCTAAAAAAAGGGAACTGGAGGAGTAAGGTGGTTTAAAACAGAGTTTCTATTGAACCCTCATATTGTCAGGAACTCCAATTAGCTGAATTAATTTTCAGAATATCTCGCGGCAAGCTCAATAACGCACATGTACTGAAATCGCTGGTGTTGACCACAAGCCAATCCAACCCGTTTAAAAGCAGGATTAAAGATACTTTTCCGATGGCCTCGGTTACTTACACCATCATCGATTATCAATGCCATTACAATTCTACGCGCATTGTTATTCCCATAGTCAATATTCTCTGAACAGGAACCTTCCCACGTTCCGTAACGGCTGACCCGATCGGCAAATGTGCTTCCGTCTCTTCCCTTATGCCCGATTTGGGAAGTTGTTCCCTGCATTCGGACCATATCTTCGGCTGCCTTACTCATCCCTTTGGAAGCAATTAAATAAGGCAATGGTTTTTGGTTTCTTAAAAAACGGATGGCTTCGTTTACGGCACTTCGGCCTTCTTTGGTCAGGACGGTGATCTCTCCGCGTTCGCGTAACTCTCTTCCTACAAATAGTTCTGAGTAAGCGATAAGATAATCAGCATATTCGGAAGGTTGCATCCTGGCAAAGTTAAGCTCATCAATCACTTCGCGCTCCAGATTAGATAAATAGCCGAAATTATCCTCCTTATCTGTGATTCTGTTGCGGTCGTACGGAGATGCGAATGTTGTTAATGTATTGAATAGTATTATTATAAATATGTAATTTTTCAATTTATTCATATCATACACTGATTAATCGTTTTAGAATTCAGAATTTATAAGGCAACAATTGTACCATACTTTACTACAATTGAAAATTAGTTATGAAGCCTCAGAAGCAATTTAGTTTCATTTTCTCAGATTGCCCCGACTATTCGAAAAATATAAACCTGCAAAACAGATTAACCCGGAAACGGTAAAAGACAATCGGATACTGCTGTTAAATAATGTGTTGTCTACTTCCGCAATGTGTGTTTCCGAAAAGTAAAGCGAGAAAATAAGAGTTGCAATCATCATGCTCACCATTTGGCCAACAACCCGCATTGTGGAAGATGTTCCGGAAGCGATTCCCAATTGCTTCTTCTCAACAGAACTCATGATTGTATTCATATTTGGCGAAGAAAAGATTCCGAATCCGGTTCCCATCAAAATCAAAACAGCTACTATCATATAAACAGGGGTTTGCTGACCAATAAAGGCAAGCATGAATAAGCCAATTGCACTGATCAGCATGCCTGCAGTCGCCAGCTTTCGGGGCTCAATTTTATCAGAGAGTTTTCCGGCAAAAGGGGAGAGGATGGTCATCATCAGCGGCTGCACAACAAGGATGATTCCCGATTGCTGGGGAGTGAATCCTTTGATCTTCTGAAGGAAAAGGCTCATCAGGAAAACCAGCGAAAAAGTAGCACTATAGTTGATTAAGGCTGCGATGTTCGAAAAGGCAAATAACCGGTTGCGCGTGAATAGCGTTATTTCAAAAATAGGATAAGCTGTTTTTTTGCATCTGATGACAAACAGAACCAGAAAAAGGATACCAGTTATCAATAACGGCCAGCCAAAGGATTTATTCAGGTTTGAGGAACTGTAAACGATCGCGATAAGTCCTGTAGAATAATAAATTGCTCCAATGTGATCTATTTTGCCTGGAATTTTTAAGGTAATATCAGTTTTTAATTTGTAAAAAACCAATGCAGTTGCAGCGATTCCCAATGGAACGCAAAAAAGAAAAATGCTACGCCATCCGAAATGCTGGGTGAGCATTCCACCAATAAATGGTCCCATCGAAAGACCAAGATAGACTGCAGCTACATTGATTCCGAGTACTTTGCCTCTATCTATTGGTGGAAAGACAGAAACAAGAATAGGCGCACCTGTGGTCATTGTCATGGCGGCACCTAATCCTTGTACAACTCTTGATAGAATAAGCATCAATCCATTTGGCGCAATTCCGCATAATGCAGTTGCAATTGTGAATATGATAATTCCTCCCTGGAATATGGTTTTCTGGCCACGGATATCTGCCAATTTGCCAATAGGAAGGAGAAAAACTGCTGATGAGAGCAGGTAGGATGTTACAACCCAACTTAGCGCAACAGCATCCAGATCAAACTCTCTTTCAATCGCTGGTAAGGCAATGTTTACTCCTGATATGAGAAAGGGTCCTAAAAATGAAGTTAATACAGCAATGGTTAACGCCGATCGCTGTGTGCCCGACATATGATCCATTTGTTTTTTTATTTATTGACGGTCGGACAAAAATAGTAAAATCTGATTGTTGTCATTTATTATAAAAAATCAATCTCTTTTTCAGGTTATTAACTTTTAAACCTTTAACTTTGCAACTCGATTTTTCCAAATAGTTATTTTATTATGAATGAGAAAGATATAAAATTATTTTCGGAATTTCCCCCTGTATCCACCGAAGCATGGGAAGCACAGATTACCACAGACTTAAAGGGTAAGGATTATGACAAAACCCTTGTGTGGCGTACAAATGAGGGGATTAACGTCCGTCCTTACTATCGTGACGAAAATCTGACCGGACTCGGATTTGTGGGGACTTTACCCGGACAGTTTCCTTATGTGCGCGGAAATCGCAAAGAAGGAAATAACTGGTTAGTTCGTCAGGACATTGAAGTTGTCAATTTCGGCGAAGCCAACCAAAAGGCTTTAGACATCCTCTCAAAGGGTGTAACTTCCCTGGGTTTTGTATTTAAAAACTGCCAGGAGATTAGTGTTGCAGATCTGAAACTGCTTCTGCAAGGTATTTGCCTAGAAAAAACGGAGGTGAATTTTGTGATGACCTGCAAAAACCTGCCTTTGGTAAAAAGCCTCATTGCTTTTTTGAAAGATCAGAAAGCCAATCCTGATGAAGTGAAAGCATCCGTTAACTTCGATCCGATCGGTGTCTTTACACTGAAAGGTAAATTTTGCTCAAGCGAAACAGAAGCTTTTGCCCGTGTAAAAGAGGTGGTGGAGTCAGGTGCAGAATTCAAAGGTATTCAGTTGATTGGTGTTAATGGAAAGAATTTTAACAATGCCGGAGCATCCATTGTGCAGGAACTCGGATTTTCGTTAGCTATAGGTGCCGAATATCTTACCCGTCTGACTGAAAACGGATTAAACGCTGGTGTTGTTGCACCGCGTATCCGGTTTAACTTCGGAGTTGGTGGCAATTATTTTATGGAGATTGCAAAACTTCGTGCTGCCAGGATGTTATGGGCAAATATTGTGAAGGCTTACAAACCTGAATGCAAATGTGGCCCTGATTGTAATTGCGAAGAAAATGGTTGCGGCGAAGTTTGCGTTTGCGCCGGCAGAATGCATGTCCATACCGAAACATCTATTTGGAATAAAACGATCTACGATCCATATGTAAATCTTCTGCGTACGGAAACAGAAGCCATGTCGGCCACCTTGGGTGGAACCGATTCATTGACAATTCGTCCGTTTGATGCTGTATACGAGCAACCTACTGAATTTGCCGAGCGCATTGCCCGTAATCAGCAATCTGTTTTAAAGGAAGAAGCACACTTTGATAAAATTGCCGACCCGGCTGCAGGTTCTTATTTTATTGAAACTTTAACTGCTTCAATAGCAGAACAGGCCTGGAAGCTTTTCCTTGAAATTCAGGAAAAAGGTGGATTTATTGCTGCTTTCCGCGAAGGATTTGTTCAGGCACAGGTGAACGAAATGGCTGCAAAACGCATAAAAGCGGTTGCAACACGTCGTGAAAATCTTTTAGGTGTGAACCAATTTCCTAATTACAACGAGCAAATCAATTGTGATTTAAACAGTCAGTTATTCGAAGCAGTCGACCTGACGGATAAAGACGCTGAAGTAGAAACTATTAAATTCTACAGAAGTGCTCAGCAATTAGAGGCTATGCGGTATAAGACCGACTGTTTTTCAGCAAAAAGCAAGCGTCCTAAAGCATTTATGCTGACCATCGGAAGCATCGTTTTCAGCAAAGCGCGGGCTCAGTTTGCCTGTAATTTCTTTGCCGTTGCCGGTTACGAAGTAGTTGACAACAATGCATTCGAAACTGTGGAAGAAGGTGTAAAAGCTGCACTTGAAGCCAAAGCTGATATCGTTGTGATTTGTAGTTCAGACGAAGAATACGCAGGATTTGCTCCTGAAGTATTCAATCAGTTGGAAGGGAAAGCAATTTTTGTCGTTGCAGGTGCTCCTGCTTGTACGGACGATCTGAAAGCTGCCGGAATCGAAAATTTCATCAGTGTAAAAACCAATTTATTGGAAGCACTGACTGCATATAATAATAAACTTGGGATAAAATAGTATCAATTATGAAGCCTGATTTTAAAGAAATTAATATCAAAAGTACCCCAAAACCTTGCTGTTCAGCAACGGAGTGGGAAAAGAAAAATGGAATTGATAAAATTTGGATGACTCCTGAGTTGATTCCGGTGAAAAGTGTCTACACAAAAGAAGATCTCGAAGGACTTGAGCATTTGAATTATGCTGCCGGTATCGCACCCTACCTTCGCGGTCCTTATTCTACGATGTTTGCAACCCGGCCATGGACAATCCGTCAGTATGCCGGTTTCTCCACTGCAGAAGAATCAAATGCTTTCTATCGCCGCAATCTTGCTGCTGGTCAGAAAGGCCTTTCAGTCGCATTTGACCTTGCAACTCACCGTGGATACGACTCCGACCACCCTCGTGTAGTTGGTGATGTTGGAAAAGCGGGTGTGGCCATCGATTCAATCCTGGATATGAAGATTCTTTTCGACAATATCCCTTTGAATAAAATGTCTGTTTCAATGACGATGAATGGTGCAGTTTTACCTGTTTTGGCTTTTTACATTGTTACCGCATTGGAACAAGGTGCTAAATTGGAAGAGCTTGCCGGTACCATTCAGAACGATATCCTGAAAGAGTTCATGGTGCGTAATACCTATATCTATCCACCTGAATTTTCGATGAAGATCATTGCCGATATTTTTGAGTATACCTCGAAATATATGCCAAAATTCAACTCCATTTCAATTTCGGGTTATCACATGCAGGAAGCTGGTGCTACTGCTGATATCGAAATGGCTTATACGCTGGCTGATGGTTTGGATTATATCCGTACAGGTATCAAAGCAGGATTAAGCATCGATGCATTTGCACCACGTTTATCCTTCTTCTGGGCGGTTGGAATGAACCACTTTATGGAGATTGCCAAAATGCGTGCTGCTCGCATGATTTGGGCTAAAATGGTGAAGCAATTTAATCCAAAGAGTGCCAAATCAATGGCGCTTCGCACTCACTCGCAGACTTCGGGTTGGTCATTAACCGAACAGGATCCTTACAACAATGTTGGACGTACCTGTATTGAGGCAATGGCTGCTGTTCTTGGACATACACAATCGCTTCATACCAATGCACTCGACGAGGCAATTGCGCTTCCAACAGAGTTCTCTGCACGTATTGCGCGTAACACACAGCTTTACATTCAGCAGGAAACCGAAGTGTGTCGTTCGCTTGATCCTTGGGCTGGTTCCTACTATGTCGAGTCTTTGACCAAAGACCTTGTTGAAAAAGCATGGGCACTGATCGAAGAGGTTGAAAAGTTAGGCGGTATGTCGAAAGCGATCGAAACTGGTGTGCCAAAAATGCGTATCGAAGAAGCAGCTGCCCGCACACAGGGTCGTATCGATTCGGGAACACAGGCGATTATCGGCGTAAACAAATATCGTCTTGAAAAAGAGGATCCGATTGATATTCTTAATATTGATAATTCTGCTGTTCGTCTTTCACAAATCGAAAGATTGAATAAACTTCGTGCGGAGCGTAATGAAGCGGAAGTGCTCGTTGCACTTGACGCAATTACTGAATGTGCCAAGACAGGCGAAGGCAATCTGCTTGAGTTGGCAATTATTGCCGCTCAAAAAAGAGCATCATTGGGTGAGATATCAACTGCATGTGAGAAAATTGCAGGACGTTATAAAGCAACCATCAGAACAATATCAGGCGTGTACAGATCAGAAGCTAAGAACGACAAAGATTTTGAACAGGCACTTGTGCTTGTCAATCAGTTTGCAGAAAAAGAAGGTCGTCAACCACGTATCATGATCGCAAAAATGGGTCAGGACGGACACGACCGCGGAGCCAAAGTTGTTGCAACAGGTTATGCAGACCTTGGTTTCGATGTCGATATGGGACCTTTGTTCCAGACTCCTGCCGAAGCTGCAAAACAAGCTGTCGAAAACGACGTGCATGTGTTAGGAGTTTCTTCGTTAGCTGCCGGACATAAAACGCTGATCCCTTCTGTAATGGAAGAGTTGAAAAAATTGGGTCGTGAAGATATCATGGTTATTGCCGGTGGGGTTATTCCTGCCCAGGATTACCAGTTCCTTTACGATGCAGGTGTTGTGGCCATCTTCGGTCCCGGAACTTCAGTTGCCTCTGCAGGTAAGAAGATCATGGAGATTTTAGTCGCAGCGCAAGAAGACTAATTGATTCCAAGTCACAGAATAAAAAATGGCTGTCCCGAAACCGGAACAGCCATTTTTTTGAGCCGCATATTGTTACTTTTAACTGGGTTTTGGAAAACTGATTTAATAGCTGTATTTTAGACGTTATATCTATAACGATCTGAAATTGATGAGCTCGGGAATTATTTCAGGAAACGAGTTATCCCTGTTGTCGAAGAGTTTAATTTTAAGGTGATTATATATTTGTTTTTGAAAATTCAAGACATCCTAAATCATCACTATTGATGAAATCTTGAATGTCGATTTGCTGATTTATTAGAATGAATGAAAGTTCTTCTGTCCTGAGATTGCCAGTTCTAAACCACAAAATTTTAGGCGGAAATCCGTTCAAAAGAAAAATATCATTAAAATCTGAATCTTGGGTAACAATAATAAATTGATGAAGATTAGCGTATTCCCATATTTCAAGATCTGAAGCGTTTAATAAGCCTTCTGTTTTGACATGGCTAGAACCTGAATACATTTCAGGTAATTTTTTCAGTATTCGGTGTGAGATATTCTGGTCAAAAAGTAACTTCATACGGCTACCTGATAAATGCTTCGTTCCCTGTCGGCTGCGAAACTTAATGCTGCAAAAATATCTTCAACCTGTAACTCAGGGTAATCTTCAAGAATTTCATCAGTTGACATTCCGGAAGCCAGCCATGAAAGTATATCATACACAGTGATCCTCATTCCGCGGATACATGGTTTTCCACCTCTTTTTCCCGCTTGAATCGTGATTATTTTTCTGTAATCAACCATATTGATGATTTTAAATTCTTTAAGGAATAGTAAAAATAGTCATTTAAAAATCATTTTACCAGCTTGTACTTGTAACTCATTTTATTCTTCTTCTGATTTGATCTTTTTCTCCACTAAAGAAATCACTTTTGCTGAAGCAGTTTTAACCTTTAATGCTTTTGCCAGATCGTATGCTGCCTTGATTGCCTTTTTATCTGATTCTTCAAGCCAGATGATGTAGAAAGATTTTCCTCTGAAGATCGATTTCAGCTTTTTGTCGGAGTTGGCGGCGATTAATGCAATTACCTTATCCGCTTGCTCGCCACGGTAAGTCACCTTTTCCCATTTCGATCCGCTGAACTCACTGTGGTGATTATTGACATTATCGATCGGAACCGAATCTGTTTTCGCGGATAAACCTTCACCTTCGATACTTAATAAATTATGATTGATCCATTGACCTCCGTAATAATTACTTGTAAGGGTCAGATCACCCTTTTCGTTCAGATAAACTTGAACAAACGATCGCGACCATGTTTTATCAATTCCCTGCCGGTTGTGAATGTAATTGGTATATTTATCAAATTCGCCTTTCTCCGAATTGAATTCCTTAATTAATGAATCGATCACAAGGTTGGCTTTTGCAAGGTTTTCGCGCTGAAACATCAACCTTGACACATTGATCCGATTGCTGATTTGAACAGCCGTACGAGCTTCGGAGAGCGCCTTGGGATAGAGGATAGAGATTGAATCGAGATGCAGTAAGCTATTTGTTGTATCTCCCTTTGCAAGCAGCTCTTCGGCAACTGCGATTTTCTTCACTGCAAGTTGAGGCTGCGATGGTCCACAGGCAGACACAATTGTCTGAATGATTGCAATAACAACGAATAATCTGAATTTCATCTTTTAAGTGTTTGAATTGTTAATTTTCAGCTTAATACATTCCAACCTGACCGCTTATTGAGTTTTTGCATCTTTTGAATGCAGTTTCTTTTTGTCAGTTCGAAATTCATAATTCAATCAATATTCGACATGAATTAGCATGCAAATATATAAAAAATCAGGATTTACTTACCCCATTAAATGGCTGTTCATTGGCACTTGTTCATAATCAGTGCGTTATAATTTTTTAAAATTATGCACTTTTTTCTATTCTGATCTTGTCTTTTTGGAAAATAGTTCTTTTCTTTGCAACGCTAAAAATGGAAGGGCAACAAGCTCAAAATCCAGGTTTGGTACTTCAGGTTTTTCGAAAATACAGTGCAAGCTGGTTCGGTAAAGTTGAATTATTGATGGTCTGTTCATCTAAGGGTTAGGATTCAAGATTTTCATTCTTGCCATAGGGGTTCGAATCCCCTACAGACTACATCAATGTCATTTTCTCAATTTAAAAAATTGGATAGTGGCCTTTTAAAAAAAATATATTACTTTTACGACCCCAATCAATGGGGACGTTTACACGATGGTCTGTTCATCTAAGGGTTAGGATTCAAGATTTTCATTCTTGCCATAGGGGTTCGAATCCC